>Ga0208408_1001458_pt1 | contig 13571 bp, 9 predicted proteins | sample ETNtaG_4_FD_185776 | JGI IMG/M metagenome (GOLD analysis project Ga0208408, IMG submission 185776) | Marine microbial and viral communities from oxygen minimum zone, Eastern Pacific Ocean - ETNP201406SV67 (SPAdes) (version 2) | ecosystem: Environmental > Aquatic > Marine > Oceanic ... | reverse complement strand
AGATAGTTACCCTTACGTTCTACATTATTGGCCGGATGATTTGGATTCACTATTTCTCCGCTAATTGTTTAATTGTTTTCTTATATTTGCCCAATATAAGATCAGTTTGGGTTTCTATTTTTTGCCAGCCTTTCTTTAGTGAACCTTTACGCAAGTGGAAAGCACTCGTTGGAGGGCCACCATCAGCAGCTCGACATCTTTCAATTAATCCTAATGAAATCAGTCGATTTAGATGCCTGTATGCAGTCGGTCTTGTAGTCTCAATCCATGCTGCAATTTCTTCAGCTGTCCAGGCTCTGTCAGGTCTTTGAAAGAAGCATTCATCTATAATTTTGTAAGGCATTGATTCACTATATGGATGATGGTGGCTTGATAGCAACCCAATTCCTCTACCCAAAGCCCCTAAGTCCGTTTCATAATCATTATCATTTAATTGGATTTCCCTTAAATCAATTTCAAAAGCTTCTTCTTTATCTAAAATAATCATTCCTTCAGGTATGGTGTCTTTTGCATCTTTTAATTTTTTATTTAAGTTGTTAATAATTTCACGATATGTATTCAAACATATTCGAGCTCTATTTTCTACTCCACTCCAAGCTTTTTCTAAATCATAATGCCATAATCTTACTTTTTTAGGATCCTCAGCTTTTCCTGGAAAATCTTCTGTTAAAAATCCAACTTCTCTTAACCACTGTAAATGTCTGTAAATACCCTGTAGAGGAACTCCCAATTCCTTAGCAATTTCGGAGGTTGTCCATGATTTTTCAGGATTTGGAATTAAACATTTTGTAAATAATAAAATTCCTGTTTTTGTTCTTTTAGTTTGTCTAGCCTTAGCACCATCTGTACCTAAAAATCCGATAGCTTGGAGAAAATCAGCAACTAAATCCTCTTTTGTGGAACCGTAGGAGTCACTTAGATTCCTTACCTTTAATTTGAACATCAGTCCCACTCCTTAGCATCTAATTTTTCCAGAATCATAGCTTTGAATTTTCTTGCTTTTTGATTTCCTGGGTTCAGGGCTAAGAGTTTATGGATGTCACCCATCGCATCACCTAATTTTTTAGTTTCAAAATGAGCTTCAGCTCTTTCCCATAATGCTTTTTCATCATCTGAATCTATTTCTAGAATTCTGGAAAGAGACATAATTAATAATTCTTTTTTGTCTTGCGATCTGTAAACTTTAGTTAATTTTCTCCAACCTCTTTTCAAATCAGGTCTAATATTAACAGCTTTAGAATATCCTTTAGCATCTGCTCTTTCATAGTCACCTAAACCGAAATAGATATCTCCTCGGACCATATAGGGTCTATAATCTTCCTCCATCAAAGCAATTGATTTCTCTACAGATTTCAATGCATCTTTTACTTTACCCAATTTAGATTGTACACGTCCTAATCCTAGATTTACAAGACCTTTTCGACTGTCTAATTCAAGCGCAATATGATATCCTTCTTCAGCACCTTCTAGATTTTCAAGTCTTTCTTTAGTTTGTGATAATCTAAGCCACGCATCACCAAAAGTATAGTCTATTTCCGTAGCATTCTGGAAGCAAATTTCGGCTTCTTCCCATTGTTTAAGTTTTCTATGTAATTCACCCTTTTCATACCATAATTTTTCATTTTGTTCATCAATTTCTAAGGCCATTGAATAATAGGTAATAGATTTTCCATATTCACGATGTCCAGTCAAAGCTCTAGCTTTGCTAAGCCATATTCTTGAATCTTGCATCAAAACGCCGTCTTGCTGAGCCCTTATCATCAACCGATTTGCAGCTTCTAATGATCGACTAGGATATCCAGTATCAATCAATTCTTGAGCTTCATTCAACATTTTTTCTCTTGCTTCTCTATCAGTTCGTCTTAAAATGAAAAGAAGTCCAGAACCAGTCATTGGTAATCCACCGCCTAAGAACCCTCCAGCAGCTAAATTTGGTTCTATTAGCCAGCCAATTCCAGCTAACCCCGAAATATAACACCCAATAACAAATCCAGCTAGCTGATATCTTCGATGATGTAGACCGGCTAATCCCATTCCTAAGAATAGTAAAGGTATCAGCAAGAGCCAAACAGATTGTTCAATCCATTCATAAACTGACATTAATAGAACAATAGAAAGTATTAGTGATCCACCAAAGGAGATAGCCAGTGCATAAGGAATTAAGGGTTTATTCAATAATCCTAATCCATAAATTAACATTACAATGCCAATACTTCCAAAGTAAACTGCAATCGTAGTTACAGATCGTAAGGATACATTGCCTTCACAATTTTCTTCAGCAAATTCTGTCAAACAAGAATTTTGGCTTATTTCATAAAACATAAAGAAAAATGTTGCTAAAACAGCACCACTTGATAGAATAAAACCAGATAATCGTATATCATTATTTTTATCTAATTCAGTATTGTATACATTAAAAGAAATTAGTATTCCAATACCGCATGCAATTAGAAGGACAGTGGCCAGAACAGTTCCTAGATATTTTAGAGTTTCAATTTCGGTAAAATTCCATGCAATAAAATTCAGTATACTAATTAAAAATACAAAAAGAGTTGCCATAACAACATTTCTACTTTTTCCATTAAGATATTCAATAGTTTTCCTAATATTTTGTTTTAAGAAACCTTCTTCTATTTCATCCTCTTCTTCTTCTCCTAGTTTCCGTTCATAACCTATTGGTAATTCTGTTTTACTATCTTCATCTTCAAATTCTAAATTTTCAATTGAAGTTATTTCGTCAGCAGGTTCTTCATTTTCATCTTCAACAATAATTTCCTCTGTGGAATCCTCTGCAAAATCAGGTTCTTTTGTCATGTTACCTTGTAAAGATAATATGGTGATATAATGCAAGTATTAAAACTGATGTCAGACTTTACTAGTGACAGCCACAACCGCTGTCGTGACTATGATTGGAACTACTTTCACTACTACATCCACAACCACCACTATTGCCACTTCCGCTACTACAACCACAACTGCCTCCAGTGGGTTGCTGAGGGAGAGGTTGAGTATAGTATGGATTTACACCTTCTGAATGATCAGTAATGTCAACAATTTCGTTTACACCATCTACTTTTGCAACAACATAAGATTCAACGCCTTGTTTCAGAGTAATACTAGATGCACTACAACCTTGGCAACCACCACCCATTGTTACGTATGCCTTGCCATCAGATACATTGTGCAGTGTAATGACTCCACCGTGGGAGGCAATACCTGGATTCACATCATTTTTGATTAACTCATTAACTTGGTCAAATAATTCACTATTACCGGTGTCCATTACTTCTTCCGTTACAGGAGCCTCACCACTTTCAAGTTGGGTGCGTATTACTCCTCCAATTTCTTTTCCAATAGCTGGCCAACTTTCCACGTTGTTACCAGTTAATGTTACAACTTGTCCAGTAATATTTACTTCTGCAATATAAGGTAAATCTAATAATTGTTTAGCCAATGGAGCTTTTTCCATATCAGAATCTTTAGTAAAAGAGATTGAAGCTCTTGAAAGCACTTCACCATCAAGTACAAATCTACATTTTTGAGGATCTGCAGTTGGCTCTCCACGAATCTTAATTTGTTGTGCTAACATGATTATTTACCTTTACACTGATTAATAAAGATTTGTTATAGTCTAAACCTCAAAGGAAGCGCTCTCAACAGCTTCTTCACCAATCTGTCTAAGAAATGTAAATGTGTAGATTCCAGCTCCAGCACCAGGACTTGGATCATCGAATGCAAATCTAACGCCATATCTCCCAACAGGTGTTGATTCTATTATTTTTACATTTGGTGGAATATCTTCTTCTTTAATTATTTTTACCCCTGTAATTTCATCGACACAATGTGCACATGGACACTTGAATCTTACATTGAAAGCTGAGATTACATGTTCAACATTGTCTTGCCATTTAATGATTAAGGTTTTCCCATCATTTGCTAAATTCATTTCCTGTGGTGAAAATGGAGATAATTCCTCATTTGTAACAATCATCATTGCTTCAACAGCAATTAAAGATGCAATTGATTTGATATTGTCATCTTCTACAAATTTCCCAGCATCCATTGCCTCACGAAGGTCTTGCTTTAGTGATATCTTACCGAGTAAAGGCAAATCAAATTCTTCTGAAGCAGATGCACCCCCACCTTCACCAAATATATGAAAAACTTCATCAGAACCTGGTGGCGTAAAGCCAGCCATATTCTCAACAATTCCTAATATTGGGATTTTAACTTGTTGGAACATACGTAGTCCTTTTTCAGCTATAGTATGAGCAATTTCTTGAGGTGTCGTTACAATGACAGCTCCAGTCAATGGGACTGATTGAGATAGTGTAAGCTGAATATCTCCAGTACCTGGTGGCATATCAACAAACAAGTAATCTAATTCCCCCCAATCCACAGCTCCTAAGAATTGTTGGACTAATTGTGAAGCAATAGGCCCTCTCCATACAACGGGAGTATCTTTCGTTGCTAAGAATCCCATGGACATAATTTTCATTCCATGTGCCTCAACAGGTTCTAGAATACCTTGTTGTGAACCACCTAATTGGTGATCTCCAAGACCAACCATATTGGGAATACTAGGGCCATAAACATCAATATCTAAAATACCAACTTTTGCACCAGCTTTAGCAAACGCTTCAGCTATACATACAGTAACAGTAGACTTTCCAACTCCACCTTTTCCAGATGCAATTGCAATAATATTCTTTACACCTTTCAGAGAATTTGGAGTGTTAGGTGCATTAAGTGAAGGCAATCGTTGAACTTCCCAGTCCTTGTTTATTTCGATTTTACCAATATTTTCTATATTTTTCAAAACATCTCTACACTTTTGAGCAAGGACTTCATGACCTGGCATCAATGGCGCCGGTAATTTTAGTGTAAATCTTAGTGTATCTTTTCCGATAGTCATTCCTTTAACATATCCTAATGAAATGATATCTTTTTTGAAGTAAGAATCAGTTACGGTGGCTAATGCGTCAGTAATTTCTTTGGCATCCATGCTTTAATGTTTACAGAGTGTGGGTATATGGAATTTATCTTGAAAAAAGTTGACGGCGTACTCGGATTTCCGTGGGCTCGCGCACCACAGTACCGCCGAATACGCGGGTGGGCTTAACTTCCGTGTTCGGAATGGGAACGGGTGATCACCACCGCTATGGCCGTCAGACAGCTCTCGATTTAGAGCCTGTATATATTATTTTACTGCAGCCGCTTTTCTTGATTCTTTAATTTTATCGGCAGCTTCACGTCTTGCCATTCGTTCTTGACGTCTAGCTTCTACTCTTTCAGTTATTAGTTTCATGTACATTGCATCATGCTCCATCAAAGGAGAATCTGAGATAACAATCACATTGTAATCATTTTCTAATATTGCTTCAGCCAAATATTCAAATTTAATTTCTCCTTTTTTGATTGGAGAATAGTGCCTTTCATTTCCATCAATATCGAACTCGACACCTGAAAAATGCATATAGAAATCTTTCAAGCCCAATGAATCATCAAGATATTTGAAAACACGTTTGAAACTGTCTCTATCATTCAACCATCTTCCACCTCTAGCGTGTAAATGTGGCCAGTTGATTACTGGAATAACGCCTCTAACGCGGTGACAAAGCTCCATAACTTCTCTAACACTTCCGAAAAGATCAGGTTTTCCAGATAATTCAACTCCGATAACAGGGCTGTAATTATTTTCTAAGTAATGATTTCTCATGTCTCTGAGCATAGGTACTAATCTTTCAATTGCTTCTCTAGATGAAATTCCATGATAAGGTCCAATATGCGTAACTACTTTACGTGCACCAATTTTATTTCCAACTTCCCCAGCAAATTCAAGGAATTTAGTAGATTTATTTCTCATGTAGCCATTGCCTAAGAAATCCATGTAGTAAGGGGCGTGAATTGCCATATGAATATCTAATGAATGAGCGATTCCACCCAATTCTTCAAAGTCATCTATTTCATCAACATATTTACCTCTTACAAGCTGAATTTCCATACAGTGCAAGCCTAGGGCGTGAATATCTTCAATACCATCTCGAATGGTTCTTCCTTTGCAGGAAAGAGGGATTCCTGCGGGTCCAAAACGTATCATTGTTCACCGCGGATTGAATGGTCCTATAATTACTATTCGTCACTTTTCCATATATTTCCATATATTTTCATTCCAACCGACACTTTTTGTCTAATTTTTTAAGGGTCCCTCCTCTCGCAATATGTGAATCCAAAGGCTTTACAGAAAAAGTGGCAAAAAAAATGGGCGGAAGCGAAGCTCTTTGAATCAGAGCCTAAGGAAGATCAAGAGAAGTATTTCGTAAATTGTCCGTATCCTTACATGAATGGATATTTGCACCTAGGTCATGCATTCACTTACCTCCGAGCAGATATGGTTTCTAGATATCAACGGATGAAGAATAAAAATGTACTTTTCCCTTTTGCATTTCATTGCACTGGCACACCAATCGTCGCCGCAGCTCAAAGAGTTAAGGAAGGTGAAGAGACTCAAATTAAAGCATTGAAACAAATGGGACTGAGTGACACACTTATCAAAAAATTTTCAAAACCGGAGGAATGGACAAAATATTTCCCAGGAAAAGCAATTCAAGATTTGAAAGAATTTGGAGCTTCTGTAGATTGGAGACGTAGTTTCATTACAACTAGTTTGAATCCTCCTTATGATAATTTTATACGTTGGCAATTTAATCAATTATTAGCTAAAGAATATTTGATTAAAGGTAGTTTTCCAGTTGTTTGGTGTCCTAAGAGAGAAACTGTTGTTGGTGACCATGATAGATTGTCTGGAGAAGGTGAAACCCCTCAAGAATATACTTTATTGAAATTTAAGGGAGAAGAATATTCACTTGTAGCAGCAACTTTGCGTCCCGAAACAGTTTTTGGTCAAACTAATATTTGGGTTGATGGTGAAGGTAGTTATGTCAAGGCCAAAGTAGGTGATGAAGTATGGGTTATGTCACAGAAAATGCCTCAAAAGTTAAGATTACAAGGGCATGAAGTAGAAGAATTAGGAGAAGTCGAGGGGCGTAGTTTAGTTGGGCAAAAATTTGTTGCACCTCAGATTAATAGAGAAGTAATTGTCTTGCCTTCAAAATTTTGCGATGCCTCAATTGGATCTGGAATTGTCACTTCAGTTCCTAGTGATTCTCCAGATGATTACCAAGGTTTGGTAGATCTACAGAATTCTAGTTCAGATTGTAAAAGTTGGGGGTTAGATTTTGAAGAAGTAAAACAAATTCAACCGATTCCAATTTTAGATTCAGGAGAAATGGGTACACTTCCAGCACCTAAACTCTGTGCAGATTTGGGAGTTAAAAATCAAACTGACAGAAATAAGTTGGATAAAGCTAAGCAAGAATTGTACATGCATAGTTTCAATCACGGCATCATGCTAGAATCCACAAAATATGTGGCAGGTAAAGCAGTTGAAGAAGCTCGAGAGATAGTTAAGAACAAATTGGTTGGAAAGGGACAAGCTGAAATTTATTATGAGCTCACAGGTCCAGTTCAATCGAGATGGCTTGCTGATTGTATGGTCAAAATTGTAGATAATCAATGGTTCTTAGAATATAGTAGTGAAGATTGGACTAAGAAAACCGAAGAGGCTCTTTCATCTATGGAATTATATCCTTCTAAGTCCAGAACCCAATTTGAATATGTTTTACAATGGTTGAAAAATTGGGCCTGTGTCCGAGAAAAAGGATTAGGTACAAGATTACCATGGAACGATAATTGGGTTATAGAATCATTGAGTGATTCAACGATTTACATGGCTTTCTATACGGTTGCTCATTACTTGAAGGAATTGGATGAAAAACAATTAACAGAATCATTATTTGATGCTATATTTGGTGAAGGAAACACTAAGTTAGCAGCCGAAGAAAGTGGAATAACACAAGCTGAAGTACTCAAATGGCGTAATGAATTCAATTATTGGTATCCATATGATTTACGAATTAGCGGTAAGGATTTGATTCAGAACCATTTAGCCTTTAGTCTTTTCAATCATACTGCAATGTTTGAGAAAAATAATTGGCCAAGAGGTTTTGCAGTTAATGGATGGGTTCTTGTCAATGGCGAAAAAATGTCTAAATCTAAAGGCAATTTCTTCACACTTAAGGAATTGAATGAAAAATATGGTGCCGATGTTGTTCGCTTTACACTATGTAATGCCGGAGAAGGCTTAGATGATCCTAATTGGGAATTGTCTTTTGCTGAAACTGCAGGCAAAAAATTGAATAATTGGTTGTCTTTTGTAAAAGAGAATAAAGGTAAAGGTCGAACAATTCCACATCCTGTTGATGATTGGTTCCGTGAAGTAATGGCAAGCGTTTCTCATCAGGCCAATGCAGCTTCTGAGAGACTCAAATTTAGAACTTCCACACGCCTTCTTTTCTTTGAACTTCCACAATATTTCAAATGGTATCTTCAGAGAACAGGAGAGGCTCATCAAGATATTTTGAAAGAATACATATCTATCGTCACGAGAGGTATTGCTCCAGTAGTTCCACATACAGCTGAAGAGGCTTGGTCTATTAGTGGAGAAGAAGGTTTTGTCCTAAATCAACCATTTCCAGAAGGTCATGATCCTGATTTAACTTTAGTGACAGGTGAAGATTTAGTTAAACAAACTTTAGAAGATACTAGAGCTATTTTGAATATTGCTGGAATTGACAATCCTAAAGAAATTGTATTCATAGTTGCACCTGAATGGAAGTGGAATGCAATCCATACTGCCGGTGAGCTAGCAGATGGCCGAGGCCAAGTTAAATTGAATCAACTTATTTCTAGTGTGATGCCAAATATACCACCTGAATCAAAGAAATTAGGTGCAGATTTCTTGAAGAAATGGGTATTGAGAGACATTCCCTCTTTAGGGCCAGGTTGGCAAAGTAAGTACAGTTTGCAAATTGACGAAGAAGAAATATTGTCAGCATCAATAGACTTCTTTAGTAAGATTTTTGACTGTGAAATTTCGGTTGTTAATGCTGATAAGGCAAGGTCTAGACATGTGGCAAAAGGAAATCAAAGTTCGCCATTAAGGCCTGCAATTTTTGTTTCATAAAACGGCTTCTATCGTCTATAAAAGGCCTCTAAAAGCCCCCTTATTCATTTTCCCAATCTTTATAAATCCCTCTCTTTTCCGACGGACCCCGAGTGAGAGCACTTGCTCTCCGGAGACAATGAATATGACTCAAAAGCGAAATTCGCGAATAGCCTTGCTAGCCGTAGCAATGCTCCTATCTGGAGCTTTGTTAGGACTAATGTCAGAGGACTCTTCAGCTGCAGATTATAATGCAGTTGGTTTCATTTCCTCAACAGATTCCTCTGGTGTATCTGTGACTTATATTAATCAAGAATCTGGAAATTCAGCAACTACTACTAGTGAAGATGATGGTTCATACTCATTTAATAATTTAGACAATGGTGAATATTCGGTTAGATATTCAAAGGCTGGTTATTTGTCAGTATTAGACAATTGGACTATACCTTCAGATTTACCTTTGACTGATGTATCTATGGTTGCAGCCCCATCAGGTTCTACTACAGTTACAGTTAATGTAAAGGATGGAGATGATGCAGCTATTGGAGGTGCTACAGTTTATCTTATGTCAGCAACTACTGAGGACTCTTGGTGGAATGATGTTTCAGTAGGATATGCAGTTTCCAATGTAACTGATGATGAAGGTAACACAGATTTTGAATCTTTAACTGCAGATCAATATGATATTAGAGTAGAAGCATCAGGTTATGCTACAGTCTTTGGAACTACTGCAGATACAAATATAGTAATGAATGCTTTGGACGATACCAACAAGCAAACTGTACGTGTTTTTGATTCTTCAGGTAATCCATTATCTGATGCAAATGTTTTCATGTATGATGCAACTTCGTCTACATGGTATGATGCAACTAAAGTTGGCTATACTTACTACTTACAACCTACAGCAGGTTCTGAAGTTTATGTTTATGCTTATCACACAGGTTCTACACCTTCAGTAACTAAGATAGACAGTGTTTCAGGCACAGATACTCATAATATGGATGTCAATGGTAATTCAGCAGCTGATGACGCTACAATTTACATCAATGCAGCTCCATCAAATGGTGGCCAGTCAATGGAACCACTATCAGGTGACCGTATGATTAAGTTGAATCCAGGACCTACAGCAAGTATGTCTGTAACAAGTGAAACAACCGAAATGGATGATAAGCACGTTATAGCGGCAAATGGAACTGTTAACTTTTCAGCATCTTCTTCAACTTCACCAGTGGGAGGACTCACTTACAGCTGGGATTCAGAAACATTCTCAAGTTCATATGCAGCAGGCGAGCATTCAGTAAGTGTTACCGTCACTGATGAGTTTGGAGCGCAAGACACAGCAAGTATTACAATTGTAGCCGATGGAGATAGTCCAGTTGCTGCTTTTGCAACAACGGTCAAAACTAATGTAGGTTCCGAAAGCATGGATTACAACGGAACTAATGTTGATGAGGACGTCAATATAGTTGTTTTCAATGCATCTACTTCAACTGATTCAGTTGGTATTGCTTCTTATTCTTGGGACTTTGGAGACGAATCTTCAGATTCTGGTTCAGTCGTAAATCATATTTTTGATAATCCAGGAGCATATGATGTAATTCTAACAGTAACTGATACAGCAGGTAACTCAGATACAGAAACTTTGCCTGTAATGGTTAATGATATTACACCACCTAGTGCTGCATTCAGTTGGTATTATCTAAATGAAACTGGTAGTGAAATTAGTGGAGCTTCAATGGAAGGTGAAGTTACATACTTCAATGCAAGCAGTTCTTCAGACAATTCAGATGATGGCTTAACTTATTCTTGGGACTTTGGAGATGGTAGTACAAGTACAGGAGCTACTCCTGAGCATACATTTAATGGAACTACTGATGATGGTTTCAATGTAGTTCTTACAGTAACTGATTCTTCAGATATGCCTGATGTTATATCATACAAGATTAAACCGGCTTTGAAAGCTAGACCAGATATTTACATGGTATCTATGAGCTTTAGCAATGATAATCCTGAAGAAGGAGATGCCGTTACTTTGGAGGCAACTCTAAAATGTCTTTGTGATGATGTTAACGTAGATACTGCTTTTGAAGTAGCATTTTATTTGGATAGCTTAGAAGGAACTCAGATTGGTACTGCAATGATTGATGGTAAAGATTTGGAAGCCATAAACAATGGTACAAACGTAAATGTCACAGCAACTTGGACTGCAATATCAGGATCTCAAGTAATTTATGTGAATGCAGATTCAAATGCAGTTGTCGATGAAAGTATTGAGAAAAATGAGCTTTCAAAAACAATAACTGTTAGTGCATCTGATGATTCATCAGATCTTACATCAGTTGTAATGCTAGTAATGATTGTAGTATTGTCTTTTGGTGTTGTTGGTTATATTTACAGAGATTCTCTATTCGCTAAATAGATTAGTAGAAATCAAGTAAAGGACTAGGAGATGGAAACAGACCTAGTCCTTGGTCTTGCTATTGCCGGAGTTACGCTAGGCATAGTCGAAGGAATAAAGCCAGGGCCACTTTTAACAACAGTAATCAAAGAAACGTTGACAAATGGTTTCAAGGGCGGAATACGAGCTGCTTCAGCTCCTATTTTCACAGATGGGCCTTTGATCATACTTAGTATTTTTGTTGCAGGTTGGATAGCAACACAGCCACTTATTCTGTGCTGTATTTCACTAATAGGGGCTGTATTTCTTACACGAATGGGAATGGAATGCTTCAGTTTAGGTCTTCCCGAGATTGATTCAGAAGAAGTAGATATTTCCAAATCATTTATGCGAGGTATTATCACTAACTTGTTGAATCCAAGCGTGTATGTTTTTTGGTTCTTAGTGGGTGGTCCAATTATGGCTACAGCTGCTGATGAAGAACAATTTGCTCCAGTAGCTTATGCATTATCTTTTTTGGTTAGTATTGTTTTAGTTAAGATTACAATAGCTTATTTTTTCAGTAAGGCCAAAGGCAATATTTCAGCTGAGAATTATCAATTAGCTTTGAGAGTATGTGGTGTAGCAATGCTTCTCTTTGCAATTAGTTTTGTTTACAGAGCTTTTGGTTTGTGGCAAAATGGTTTCTGATTAATGTCCGCGTTTTGCCATTTTAGTATCTAGTTTAGATTCTTCTAAACCAGCCATGGCATCACCTAATCCTTCAGACACTTTTCCTACTAAATTAGCATCTTCAAAGTGAGCTGTTGCTTCTACAACGGCTTTAGCCATTGTAGTTGGATCATCAGACTTGAAAATTCCCGAACCTACGAATATTCCATCCATTCCAAATTGCATCATTAATGCTGCATCAGCAGGTGTAGCGATACCGCCGGCAGTGAAAGTAACAACAGGTAAACGTCCTAATTTCTTAATTTCACCGAGAATTTCAGTGACTTCCCCTTCAATATCTTTTCTAGATTTTCCGAATGCGTTATAACCTACAGACTCTCCTAAATTTTTCTTTGCTTCTTCATCTAAAACAAAGAATTTATCAACCATACGTTTAGCAATTTTCCCCAATTTTGTAGAAGCTTGAACAGCAGCGATTTCAGCTTGTAATAGTCTTGCATGTCTCATTGCAGCAACAACATTCCCTGTGCCAGCTTCTCCCTTTGTTCTGATCATTGCAGAACCTTCCCAGATTCTTCTAACAGCTTCACCAAGAGAAGTTGCACCACAAACAAAAGGTACTGTAAATTCATCTTTCACAACATGATAGTAAGGATCAGCCGGAGTTAGAACTTCAGATTCATCAATCATATCAACACCTAGTGCCTCCAAAACTTTAGCTTCAGCAGTGTGCCCAATTCTACATTTCGCCATTACTGGAATAGTAGTGCACTCTATAATTTCTTTAATCATAGTAGGATTTGACATTCTTGCAACTCCTCCATCAGCTCTTATGTCTGAAGGTACACGTTCTAAAGCCATAACTGCCACAGCACCAGCATCTTCTGCAATTTTTGCTTGTTCAGCATTAACTACATCCATGATAACTCCACCCTTCTGCATTCTTGCAAATCCTCGTTTTACGAGTTCTTTACCATGCCTTAATGATTCCAAATCTAGTTCTCTACTCATATTTCTCCTACTGGTGGACCGGGTGGGATTTGAACCCACGGCCTCCGCCTTGCGAAGGCGGCGATCTTCCGAGCTGATCTACCGGCCCTTGAATTATAACTGTTGGCACCGGCTCAAAAAAATCAAAGAAATTATATTGCACTATTTGCTTCCAAATGTTGAGCAGCAGCTTCACTTAATTGCTCATATAATTCATCGTCTTCTACGTTAGAATATGATACTTTATTACCACGTCCACGATTTATCATCATAATTTCAAATTCAGAAGTTATATTATCAACGTAAGACATGATGGCATATTCTTTTCCGTCTACTTCCAAAGCTCCATGTATCTTCATTTTAATTTCGACACCATCTTGATCTTCAAAAATTTCTATATCGTCATCTTCAACAACAGCCTCAGTTTTTGACTTAGAACCGAAAAGT
>Ga0208408_1001453_pt1 | contig 13601 bp, 5 predicted proteins | sample ETNtaG_4_FD_185776 | JGI IMG/M metagenome (GOLD analysis project Ga0208408, IMG submission 185776) | Marine microbial and viral communities from oxygen minimum zone, Eastern Pacific Ocean - ETNP201406SV67 (SPAdes) (version 2) | ecosystem: Environmental > Aquatic > Marine > Oceanic ... | reverse complement strand
AAATAAGATTATTAAAGTATTTTTTTAAAATTTTATATGTTTTTATGAAAATAATCTTTTATTTTAAAATAAATATTTATTAAATTATATAGTCAATCGGGGCCGTGATAGCATATATTTAATTTACACTCCTCCTTAGTCCCTTAAATTCATGCTATCACGGTTTTTTTTATTTATACTTTATCCCATATTTATTATTGTACGATTCTCAAACTTTAAGTATTATTATTCAATCCTTTTATAGTAAAAAAGGACATTATGTTTTTTTGAAGTATTAACTTGATACTAGGAGTTTATTTTATATGAATCTTTTTTGTTTAATTTTACTGCTAAATATGGCTATATGTAATTCAGTATTTTGGGAACCTGAAATTCCTGTCCCTGGTGGTGAAATCACAATATATTATAATACACTAAATGGTACATTGCCTGATAATACATTTCCAGTTTACATTCACCTAGGCTATAATGGTTGGGAAGAAACTGATGATTATTCTATGCAATATTATCCATCTGAGGGAACTGGGTGGTGGAAGCATGTTTATCAGATTCCAGAATCTGCTGAAACTATTGATTTTGTTTTTACTGATTTAAATGATAATTGGGATAACAATGGTGGTGTAGGAATTGATTGGCATATTAGTTTGAATTATTATTGGACTCCATTTAATCCATCTCCAGATGATAATTTGGAGATTGTATTAAATAATGTTGAACAAGGAGGGCATATTGTTTGGACAGTTGATGCAGGAAATGGACATGTTGTCCCTATTGAATCGTATTGGCCAACAGGATCTTACATTGAAAATGGAGTAGTATATACCCCCTTAGAATATATCGATTCTAATAGTATCTCTGTTGATTTTGAACCATTCCAATCAGGAGAACAAATTATATCATCTGTAAAATTTAAAATTTTATGGGATGATGGTAGTTATGATATTGGGAATAATGGACAAATTATTTATTATGATATTTATTTAGACTACAACCCTGGAAATAATGATCCATATGTGAATTTCATCTCTCCAATACAAGATGAACAAATTATGGGAGATGTTCAAATTGAGCTAGAAAGTGATGCTGACAGTATTGAGTTATGGCTTGATGGTAATTTGCTTACAACATTAGAATCAGAACCATTTGAATATTTATGGAATCCTTCATCTGGATTATTCGGAGATTTACAGTTTGCTGCAAAAGCATTAAATAATGATGGATCATTATCATTTTCTTTTCTAAATTTTTATTTACTTTATGAAGTTGAAGAAGCAGAAGCTCCCATAGGCTTACAAGATGGTATTAATATTACAGGGAATGATATTACTTTTGCACTTTATGCTCCAGAAAAAGAGTATGTTTCTATTAAAGGGTCTTGGAATATTGATTTTCCTAATGGTGAAATAATGAAATTGTCTGGTGATACTTTGTGGTGGTATCAAACTAATTTAGATAATGGGGTTTATTCATATCAATATAATTTAGAGGGTATTAAATATATTGCAGACCCTTGGTCAGAAGATGTTGAATGGAAAGACCCCTTTACAGGCTATGAAAGTGGCAATTTTCAACATGCTAAGACAATTTTTGAAGTTGGAGGGAGTGAATATGAATGGAGTGATGATTTGTATCAACGACCTCAGGTAAAAGATTTAATTATATATGAATTACATGTAGGAGATTTTTTAGGTTTAGAAGGACAAAATGGGACTTATAATACTGTAGTTGATTCTATAAATTCAGGATATTTTAACGATTTAGGCATAAATGCAATTGAACTAATGCCCATTAATGAATTTGAAGGAGACTTTTCATGGGGTTACAATACATCATATCCTATGGCTCCAGAAAGTGCATATGGAACTCCTTCAGAATTAAAAGATCTTATAAATATTGCACATCAAAATGAAATTGCAATTTTGTTTGATGTTGTATATAATCATCTTTGGGGATCGTCACCACTTTTTCAGCTTTATCAACCAATGGATGATTATGACTGGGATGCACATGATTTTTCTATTTGTCCTTATTTTGATAATGCTCCATCAGATTGGGGATATAAAATACAACATTGGCATAATTTAGATGGACGTTCATATAAAGGTTGGAAATATGTTGAGGATGCTCTTACACATTGGGTTGAACGGTACCATGCCGATGGTTTTAGATTTGATTTTGTTGAAGGTATGGGATGGGATGGTGATTATAATGGGGCCTCATATTATGCAAATATGTTAGATAATATAGATCCTTCATTAATATTAATTGCAGAAACTGATAATTCATATCAAATTAATAACACAGATTTCGATTCTGGCTGGGATTATAGTTATCATCATAATTTATTTGATAATATTTTAGATATTTATTTTGATATTGATAATATTACGAACCATATAAATGCTTATTCTCAAGGATATGGTTTTGTAACTGGTCCTATTAATTATATAGAGAGTCATGATGAAAATAGATTGATTTATCAATCAACAGAATTTGAAGGACATACTTTACAAGATGCATGTAAGCGTTCAAAAATTGGTGCAACTATTTTATTTACAAGTCATGGTGTCCCTATGATTTATCAAGGACAGGAATTTGCTCAAAATACTCCCAATAGAGATACAGGAGGTTATCCAATACCCCAACCATTAGAATGGTCAAATTTGGAAACAGAGTTAGGTGCTGATTTGAATCAGCATTATAAAAAATTAATTTCTTTAAGAAATAATTATGATGTATTAAAACAACCCCCCTTGGAGGTTAAGTATACAAATAATGCAAATAAAACGTTTGTTTATTGGCGGGCTGATGATGCTGAAAAAGTTGTAATAGTAGTTAATTTAGATACTAATATTCAATTTTTAGACTTGGAATTCCCTGATGCTGGAACTTGGTATGATAATATAAATGATTTAGAAATTACAATAGATTCTAATTGGTATGGTGACTTTGAATTAGAACCGCTATCATCTTATGTATTTACAGATTTAGATAATGAAGTTCAATGCAACCCTGGTGATATTAATCAAGATTCCATAATCAATGTTATTGATATTGTCGCATTAGTTAATTATATATTAGGTGGAACATTAAATGAAGCTGGTTTATGTGCTAGTGATTTAAATGGTGATACTATAATAAATGTAATTGATATTGTTGCTCTTGTTAATTCTATTTTATCATCATAATGATAAAAAAAATATTATATTTTATATTAATTCTTCCTTTACTTGCAGGCACTAGTGGTAAAATAAGAGGAAAAATCATTGATTCAAATAGCAGAGAACCATTAGTCGGATGTAATGTCTTTTTGAATTCTACAGGATACGGAACATCTGCAGATCAAGATGGAAATTATATTATTTTAAATGTCCCTCCAGGTTTTTATGAGATTCATGCTAGTATGATTGGATATGATAAATATATTATTAAAAATATAGAAGTCAATGTTGACTTAACATCAAAAATAGACTTTCTTCTTAATGAATCATCTCTTGAAATTGAGAGTGTGATTATTAATGCTTCTCCAAAATTAATTAACAAAAATTTAACTTCGACAACAGCAATTGTAACAAATAAAACAATATCAAAATTACCAGTTAACGAAGTATCAGAGATATTAAATCTTCAAGCTGGTTTTGTAGATGGGCATTTGAGAGGAGGTAGAACTAGCGAGGTTGCATATATGGTTGATGGAATGCCTATGACTGATGGATTTGATGGCTCTACTATTATAGATATTAATAAAGACGCAATTAGAGAAATGCAGCTAATATCTGGTTCTTTTAATGCTGAATATGGACAAGCGATGAGCGGAATAGTTAATATTATTACAAATGAAGGAAAAAATGATTTTAGTGGAAGCATTGATACTTATTTTGGTGATTATATAAGTAATCATTCTAATTATTTTTTTAATATCAATGATGTTGATTTTTCAACTACTCATAATTATAATTTTAATTTAAATGGTAGTATAGTAAGAGATAAACTGTTTTTTTATTTAAATGGTAGATACATCTACTATCAAGGGGTTTATGAAGGTATTAGAAAGTATAACCCATATTCTTATGGCTATCAACTTGAGAATCAAGAAACAAATGGTGATTTTTGGCATATTTTAGGTTCAGATGAAATAAATGATAATTATGTTAATCAAATTATTTGTAATGGTCCAGTAAATTGTTCTGATAATTTAAATGAGTATTATAATGCATTGATAGAAGCACATAGCTCACCAAATCCTACTGGTGACAATACATCTATTCCAATGGATTGGAATTTGAAAAAATATGGGCAATTAAGTTTGATTTGGAAACCATCCCAAACAACTAAAATTAAATTATCACATTTTGTTGACGATGTTGATTTTCAAGAATATGATAGATATTATAAATTGAATCCTGATGGAAATCTTCTTAAGTATAGATCAGGACAAACTGATTTACTCCAGTTTAATAAAACTATTAATACAAATTCATTTTATACATTTGGTTTTGTTAGAAATAATAAAAGATATAATCATAAAGCTTTTGAAAATATATCTGAATATGTTCATCAAGATTTAAATAATCAAGATACTCCGGCTTATAGTTTCTCTGTTGGAGGAGCTAATCAGAATGTATTTGAAAGAGAAAGCATATCAAATACATTTAAATTTGATTACACTAATCAGGTTAATATTTCTCATCAGTTGAAATTAGGTCTGTCATATAAAAAACATACTTTAAACTATGAAAATATAAATTTAAGATATTATGTAGAAGGAGGTTTTAACCCAATTTATGATAGCCCTTTTATAGTGCCAAGCATAGAAGATATTTCTTCTATAAATACAAGTATATATAATTTTGAACCAGAAGATTTCAGTTTCTATATACAAGATAAAATAGAATTAGATGAAATGATTATTAATATTGGATTAAGATATGATTATTTTGATTCTAAGGGGAATGTATTATCAGATCCAACAGATCCTTTTATATATGATCCAATTAAACCAGAGCATATATGCTTTGATATAGATTTTAATGGTGAATGTAGTACAAGTGAAGTAGAACAAACAGTTGAAGATAGATTAGAATATTGGTATAATTCAACAACTGCAAAGTCAATGGTAAGCCCTAGACTTGGTGCATCTTTCCCAATTTCAGATCAAGGAGTGTTTCATTTTTCATATGGGCATTTTTTTCAAATACCAAAGTTTGAACTTTTATATTACAATGCTGATATTGATTTAGATCGTGGGGGAACAGGGAATATCGGAGTTATTGGGAATGCTGATCTTGAACCTGAGAAAACAATAAGCTATGAAATTGGTATCCAATATAAATTAGATGATAGAAGTGCTGTTGATATGACAATGTATTTTAGAGATATCAGAGATTTAACTGGTACAAGAACAGAAGTTATTTATACGCACAATGGTGCTACATATCATAAATATGAAAATTCTGATTTTGCTTTTATAAAAGGTTTAGTTCTATCATATAGAAAAAATTACAGTAATGGCTTTTCTTCAACAATTGATTATACATTTCAGCAGGCTAAAGGAACAGCCTCAGATCCTTTTGATGCTCATAATGCACAACTTTCAAATGAATATCCTGAGATTCATATTATTCCACTTAATTGGGATCAAAGACATACAATTAATAGTACTTTATATTATGATTCAAAAAATTGGGGTATTGGAACTATTGGAAAAATAGGTTCCGGTCAACCCTACACACCGCAAATAAATGCTAGTTTTTCTACACTTGCACAAAACTCTAAAACTAAACCAATAACTTGGAATGTAGATCTAAGAGCATATTGGAGAATGCCAATAATTAAAAATTCAATGTTGTATGTAAATTTATTTAATGTATTTGATCATTTGAATCATATAGATGTGTATAATGATACTGGATATGCAGACAGGACATCATATATGCAAGAAGCTTTAGAACAAAATACTGATCAAATTATCAACTCAGTTGAAGAATGGTTTGATAATGAAACATATTATTCATCGCCAAGAAGAATGGAAATAGGGTTTAGAATTGAATTTGATTAAAAAGATACTAATATTATTTTTAATTCTTCAGATTGTATTTATGCAAGAGGAATCTGGGGATATATATAGAAGATATGGAATTCATAATGGAAATCTTGTAAGAACTGTATTTAGTAATTGGGGTGTTGTGGGTCAACCAGGAGATAAGGGCCCAAGAGGAGCATGGCTTGATGATAATAATGGGTATATAGGAGATGTAAGTTTGCTTGTAGGTGCTGAAGTTAGCTCATTAAATGAAAGTGGAAATAACACCGTATTCCATTCTGTTGTAACCTGCCCTGTAGATAGACCATCTCAATCAGGGCCTGATCAATCTAATTCAGGTCTTCGGTGGGGATTTGAACCAGTTTCTGGTTATTTGAATCCATCTCAGTTATATGTTGCTATGAGCACTAATCAAAATACATGGCCAAGCTATTGGCCTGATGAAGATTGTAATTGGTCAGGAGAATGGTGTGGGTATTTCGGAAAAGATACTCAATATATACAGCAAGAAAGTTATTATGTGATGAATGATAATAATGATCAAGAATTTAATTATTCAAATAATAATGAATGGGGAGTTTCATTTAGACCAAGTCCTGAAAATGATAATATGAATGGGTTAGGACTTGAAGTTAAAGTACGTGGAATGCAGTGGCAACAAATATTAGCTCAAGATTGCATTTTCTTTTTATATGAAATAACAAATAAAAGTCAGACAGAATATAAAAAAGTTGTACTTGGAGAACTTGTTGGAACTTATATAGGAAATGTTGTGAGTGAAGCAGATGATGATTGGTCTTTTTTTGATGTTAATTCAGATTTGACTTATACAGGAGACTATGATAACATGATTTCTAATAACCCAAATTGGGTTGGTGATGTTGGTATGGTTGGGTATGCATTCTTAGAAAGTCCAGGAAATCCATATGATGGTATTGATAATGATGGAGATTTTGAAGGTTCTGCAGGTATATTTAGTGAAAATGATTTTGAGAGTCAAATTTTAGATATTGGTGATTACATCATTACTATTGATGATGATTATAAAAGGACAAAAGTTGAAATTACTGAAGAAACTACTATTGTTACTTCTATGGGAATAGAATACACTATTGTTGCTGGAGTGACATCTCTTGTTGAAGGCAATGAAATAGATGGAGAATCTGTAAATGAAAATTCATTTAATGGTATTGACGATGACTTGGATGGACTTATTGATGAAAATTATTATTTGCATTATAGACAAAAAAGAGTTTTTTATGATGAAAATACTGGAGAAGAACATACGCTTTTTGATATTGTAAATCCCAGAGCTTATATAGATTATATCTCTTACGAAAACATTAACGGATATATTGAAGAAACTTTATCTGATTTAATAGATGAAAGAAGAGATGATGGGGTTGATAATGATAATGATTGGATTCAAAGTGTTCACGATGTTGGAACAGATGGTCTTGCTGGAACTTTTGATCCTGATGGAACTGAAGGTAATGGAATTCCAAATTCAGGTGAACCTAATTTTGATAAAACAGACCCAGATGAATCAGATCAAATTGGTCTAACTAGTTTTGATTATTTTGTTCCATCCTCTGAGTATCCTATGAGTGACGATGAAGAGCTTTGGAATAAATTATCTCCAGGTTTTTTTGATGTTCCAGAGTCTATAGAATATGGTGAGCCTACATCCGGAGAAGATGGAGATTTTATTTTTGGTTCAGGTTATTTTCCACTTTTGCCCGGACAAACAGAAAGATTTTCAATTGCTCTTATTTATGGAGAGGACAAATTTGATTTAGATAGAAATAAAGAAATTGTACAAGAGATTTATGATAATGATTATCAATTTCCACCACCACCTTCAAAGCCAACTTTAACAGCAGTTCCAGGAGATTCTAAGGTAACTCTTTATTGGGATAGAATAGCTGAAACGACGATGGACCCGGTTCTTCTTGAGTATGATTTTCAAGGATATAAAATATATAGAGCTACAGATCCAAATTTTAATGATGTTAGAAATATTACTAATGCATATGGTATTATTGAAGATTATAGTCCTTTAATGCAGTTTGATTTAGCTGATGATATTGATTCTTTATTTTATCCTAATTATGAATTATTTCAACAATCAGGAGGATTATCATTTAATTTAGGCGATAGCACAGGTTTAGTTCATAGCTTTGTAGATACGGATCTTATTAATGGGAGAACCTACTATTATGCTTTATCTGCTTATGATTCCGGAGACCCCAATCATACTTATCCTTCAGAGAACACAAAATATATAACGGTTTTACCTTCAGGTGAGATTATTACTGATAAAAATACTTCAATTGCAACTCCAACAACATTTGCTATGGGGTATAGTTTAGATGACATAGAGCTTAACTTTTCAGGAAATGGGACTGGTGATATAACATACAATATTATTGATGAAACAAAATTAACCGGTCATGAATATCTAATCGAATTTTGGGATACATCTAATGATGAGATTGATAATAATTTAAATAGTTTTATAGATACTGATGATATTTTAGAAATTATTCCAAATACGACATTTTATAGTGTTTTAGATAATGAGATAATTACATTAGAATTCTCATTATCTTCATATGATACTACTTTTTTTAATTTAGATTATAAAAATATAATAGAAAATACTTTTGAGTTGTACAATTCAGCTGGAATAGTAGTTCCTTTAAACAATTATACTATCAATTATGGAATAGGTGATATTAAAATTCATGAGGATATTTTACCTGGAAATTTTGAAGTTCAGTTCGTTCATTATCCAATATACAAAAGTCCATATATACAAGGTGCAATATGGGATTCTAATTTAATTAATGATGATAATGAAACTACCTTAGATGATTACGATGGGACAACTCTTTGGGTTGAAGAAGTGCAAGATTCTGAAGTATTTGATGGTTTATCACTTGAATTTGATAATGATTGGGATATTTCATTTTCAGAAAACAAGTGGATAATTAATGGAATTGAATTTTCTGGTGATGATATATCAGATATTCTGGATGTTTCATTTAATACACTTGATATGGATTTTTCTGATTTTGGTATTGATTATTATTTAACAGCTTATAAATCTCCAAATGATTATAAAATAGAATTTAGCGATGATTCTGATTTCGGAACTGATATATTTGGAAAATCAACTAATTTTAAAATTTTTGATATTACAAATGATAATAATGAATTAGAGTTTGCTTCTTGGACACCACAAACTAATAATGAAATTACAAATTTATTTAGAATAAGTATTTTTGAAAAATATGATTCAGATGAGATAAATCTAATTGATTTTACAGCTACAGGGTTATCAGGAGCACAGCTTATAAATAGCAATTTACTAACCTGGGATTTAGAATTTTCATATTTTCCAAGTCAACAAAATCCTGTTGAATTTGGTGATGGAGATGAATTGTATATTTATACAACTAAACCGTTTAGGTATGGGGATGAATTATTATTAACAACACATATTCCGGAGATTGATAATTTTTCAAACAGTATTAATCTATCTAATATAAGAGTTGTTCCTAATCCATATATTGCTACAAGTCCCATTGAATCTGCTCTTCCTCCTGGGGTGTCTAGCGGAAGAGGTGAAAGAAAGATAGAATTTCAAAATATTCCAAGTAATGCTTCTATTAAAATATTCAATATAAGAGGACAGCACATTGTAACCTTGAAACATGATGGGAATATATTTGATGGTTCTGTTTCATGGAATCTTAGGACTAAAGAAAACATGGATGTAGCCTATGGTGTTTATTTATATGTTGTAGAATCAGAGGTAGGTGTTAAGAAAGGTAAAATTGCAATTATTAAGTAAATGAAAAAACTATTATTATATATAATTATCAGTTCATTTCTTTTTTCATCACAATCAAAAGTTGGAACAACGGCTGCGCAATTTTTAGGAATTGGAGTAGGTTCTCGGGCAATGTCAATGGGCGGTGCTTTTACAGCTATGTATGATGATCCAAGTTGTGCATATTGGAATCCTGGGGCTATTGCTCATTTTAAAAAAAATAAATTTCAATTTACTAATGCAAGCTGGCTTATAGATACAAAATGGATACATGGTACATATGTAACTAAAGTTGATTATAGAAGTACGATTGCAGCTAATCTATTTTATTTGGATTATGGTGAAGAAGAAGTGACGACTATATATGAACAAGATGGTACAGGTGATTATTGGTCTGCTTATGATCTTTCAGCTGGAATTTATTATGGAACTAATTTAACAAATAAATTTTCATTTGGTGCTGGTGTTAAATATATTAGACAAACTATTTATAATGAAGGGGCTTCTACTTTTGCATTTGATGTAGGCTTATTATATAATAATTATGATAAAAATTATAGATTAGGAGTTAGTATTGCAAATATAGGATTAGATGTTAATCTTGAAGGAAGTGATTTATATTTTAGCTGTGATCCTGATTTAGATAGCTCAGGAAATAATGATAATATTCCATGTGTACTTTCAACAGGAGAGTTCCCATTACCTATATTTTATAGATTAGGCTTTGCTAAAGATTTTACTCTAAATAAAAATCTTAAAGCAAGTAGCTCTATTGATTGGGTGATTCCTAGTGATGATGTTGAGCATATTAATATAGGTTTAGAAATAAATTATTATGATAAACTATTTCTAAGAGCAGGTCATAGGCATTTAGGTAAAGAAGATACAGAGGAAGGAATTACATTTGGTCTAGGAAGTAATTTTTATGTTTTTGGAATGGATATTGATTTAAATTATACCTACCATGATTTTGGTGTATTCGGGTATATGCCATATTTTGAATTTATTTTTAATTTTTAATATTCCAGGGTTTTGAAATGTATTTTATAGTAATATTTTTTTCATTTATTTTTACAACAACAATAACATTCCATGTTGATATGCAAGAAGAATTTGTATCAGAAAATGGAATTCATTTAGCAGGATCTGATGCTGAAACCGAAACATTTTTTGGAAATATTACAGATCAAATAATACCTCCCTGGACACCTGAATCTATCATAATGTTAGACACTGATTTTGATGGGGTATATTCTATATCAATTGAGGTAGAAGATAATACTTCATATATATATAAATTTGTAAATGGTTTGTTCTATGAGCTTGAAGGTGATGATAATCGTGCAATAGATGTTTTAGAAGATGATATTATTTTAGATGTATCTTGTTTTAATAAATTAGATGAACCATGTTTAGAAATTGATAATAGTTTAGTTGAAGTTGTTTTTATTGTTGATATGCAAGAAGTAGAAATATCAGATAACGGTGTTAGTATATTAGGTGCCAATGAAAGTTTTACTAATTTCGGATATCACTTAGATACTTTGGAACCAATTTCTGCATATGACCCAGCTTCATTAAGTTTACTTGAAATTGAAGATGATATATATTCTGTTTCTATTTATGTTGATCCAGGTATTAATTATCAATATAAATTTGTTAATGGAAATGATTGGGAAGATGTTGAGCAAGCTGAAAGAGGGTTTGTTGTTTCAGAAGTTTCAGGATTTAATTTAAATGAAGTATGTTATGGTTCATTAGAAGATTGCCCTGAATTTACAACTCAAATTGAAAAACTAACTTTTAAAACAGATGTATCTAATGCAATCTCAAATAATGGTTTTGAACTTGGAGATGTAGTAGTAGTTAGATGGGGCTATGGTGAAACTCTAGCAAATGAAAGAACTGATACCCTAAGTCTGCTCCCTTTTTCTTATACATATAAAATTGATCTAGATAGTATAATGGTATCGCAAGATGCTGGAATGTATTATCAATATTATAAAGTTCTGAACAATCAAGAATATAGAGAAGTTTTTTTTAATTTTGAATATGACCAAGAAGATATTTATTTAGCTGAAAGAAGATATTTTTCATTTCAGGATATAGATGATTTTTCTGAAGTTGGAATTGAAGATATTGTGAACTCTAATGTTGATCAAAGAAGAATGCCAGTCTTTTTAAACACAGATTCTATTGGTCAAGAAGTTGAGGTTACCTGGAGTGTTGATTTAAGCCCCGCATATTATCAAATTTTAGCTGGTGATATATTATATGATATACAAGGAGCATATAATGTTGATAATGTAGACAGCTTATATTCTTGGGGAGTTTGGATGAATGGACCTGCGTCAATGCCAGCTAATGGAGAAACATGGACTTCTTGGGGACTCACATTACAGGGGACAACATCTAAAAAAATGTGGGATGATGGTACACATGGTGATAGTGTTGCAGGTGATCATATTTATACTTTAAAATTAACCTATGATGAGAGTACTCAAATTGCGCAAGAGTGCAAGTTTGGTATTAAAGGTGGAGATAATGAGTCATCATTTGGGCTTAATCATTACGAAAATATTAATGCAAATGATCCTAATATACATCTCTATTGGGGGTCTATTAACCCTGTATTTTATAATGCATGGAATTATGATTTAAATCAGCCTACTGATAGTATAGAATGTGATTTGATGGATATCAATTCTGATGGAATTATAAATGTTATAGATATTGTTGCTGTAGTAAGTATAATTTTAGGTGCTTTGGAGCCTGTATGTGGATCTGATGTAAATCAGGACGGTATTATTAATGTGATTGACATCGTTAGTATTGTTAATTTTATACTTAATTAGTAAAAAAACATACTTTCCTAAAATTTTCGTTGTAATTTTTTTTCCCTCTGTATATATTTGATTACCCACATTTGTGCGAAAAATATATTTTTAGTAACTTAAAACAACTTCATAAGGAGGAGTGATGTTTAATTCAATTCGTGTTATTTTAATTTCAATAATAGTTTTAACAATGGCTTTAGCTGATGTATTTATTACAGAGATAGCTGATCCCAATAATAATGCTTCTGCAAGATTTGTAGAATTGCATAATAATGGTGATGATGTAGATTTAAGTAATTATAAAGTCAGACGTTATACTAATGGTAATGCTGCTTTTACTTCATCATCTGAAGTAACACTATCTGGAACTTTAAGTTCAGGTGGTTTTTTTATAATATGTAAATCAGATTCAGAGTTTACTAGTGTTTATGGTGGCACATGTGATTTGCAATTATCATCTAATGTTGGTGATTCAAATGGTGATGATCAAATAGAGCTTGTTGACTTAAATGGTACAACTCTTGATTTTTTTGGTGTAGCTGGAGAAGATGGAACAGGAACATGGCATGAGTTTGAAGATGGGCGTGTAGAAAGAAATGCAGATGCAACATCTGGCTGTGATAGTTCAGCAGGTTGTGAAAGTCATTGGACAGTAGATGGTGATAATGGTAATGGTGATGGAGCTCAAAATGCTCCAGAAGGTTATGATCCTGGTTCTTGGGTAGGCGCAACATCAGGCGGTGATGATGGTGGAGCTACTACATGTGATGATGCTACTGCATGTAATGATGGAGCTACAGGTGACTGTGAATATGTAAATGTAGGTTGGGGAAATCTTCAATGGCCTTATTCTACATCAGTAGATGCAGAGTCTGATTCAGAA
>Ga0208408_1001450_pt1 | contig 13606 bp, 23 predicted proteins | sample ETNtaG_4_FD_185776 | JGI IMG/M metagenome (GOLD analysis project Ga0208408, IMG submission 185776) | Marine microbial and viral communities from oxygen minimum zone, Eastern Pacific Ocean - ETNP201406SV67 (SPAdes) (version 2) | ecosystem: Environmental > Aquatic > Marine > Oceanic ... | reverse complement strand
TTTGACACCACCTGTCTCTACTCTCAATACTTTGATTATCTTAATCATTAGTCTTTTCAAATCACTCCACAACATGGAAGAGCCCATCTCCATTATATCTATTAAATTATTTATAATTGAAGAACTGCGTTCTTGTTTACCCATCCATCTTCTCGAACTCGAGCTTTCCTAAATTATAATCATGAAAGCTATCAATCGGTAATCTCAACAAGTAATATGACTTATTCTCAATTTCGAGATATTCGGGCACTTCGTGATATAATTCTATCTTGATTATTTTATCAATTAGAATTTCTCTAACTTCCCTACTCATCTCACTCTCTCCCATCAATTCAAGCTCTGACCAACACCCCATTGTTGGATGACTGGTAGGATAAATTCTATACGGAACAATCTCCACATTATTCAATAACGATGGGGGCTCTTGACTAAACCCTATTCCTAATAATATTAAAATACTTATAATTAATCGTTTCATAATAACTCCATTTCATTTATATAACGATTTGATTTGGTGTTCACCGAAGGTGAATCACCCATTATCTATCGGCGTAAACTTTGTGGAATAATTCCCACTCTATATATACATATATAACTTCTTAAAAAAACTTCTTACTTTGTGAAATCTAATCCTTTTCTTGAACCACCATATTTCTTGAATAAATGGTTTGCACGGCGTCTTTGCATTAATGTCATTGAGTTTTTCCCATTGTCTGGAATCACCTCATCTATCATATCCAATACCCACTTTTCATTTCTGATAAATTCACTACCCAATATTGAATCCATTGGTGGATTGTGTTTCTTTGACCACTCTTTCATAGTCCATCTTAAAATCTTCATTCTACTACCATGTGTATTTGGTAGTCGTTCACTATTCCATGTTAGTTTTCTATTCAAACTTGGTTCTGGTGGCCATTCTGTGGGTAAATCATCAAACCAATCTGGTGTATAATTTTTCATTTCATCTCGATTTGAACATTGGATATACCCTTAGATTCTACTTTCTTCTTAAATCGTTTGTACATTTGGTTAAGTGCTTTTCTTTGTTTTACACTTAACTTACCACTACTCTTTAAAAACTTCTCCACACTATTTAGAAAATACTCACTACGAGATACATAATTACTTGTATAATTACAAGCGGCTAATAGTGTTCTAATTAAATAAATCTTAGCTACCGCACTATCTACATATTCTTTTCGTTCATACCTTGTTAATTTCTTATCGTCATTTAACCATTTCTTATATCCACTCACTATCTTGTCCATTGAGATTTCCATCTTCTTACTTACTTTTCTTGTACCGATGGCATTGTGCATACTGAGAACAAATTCTTTATAATTATCATTCATATAGAAATCTGTATCTGATATGATATGACCTAATTGTCGTTTCATTTTCTCCAAATGATTCTCTGGACTTTTTCGTTTAGTTTTATAAACATTATTATATTCTGAATCACTCAATCGTTTTCGAGTGGCTCCACTATATGGTTTTGAGTATTTTGGTTTCATACTATTGTACTTTCTAAGTCTCCCCACATTAGAAGACTATTAATAATTAACTCATCTCCATCTGTCCAATTTTCATCATGATTTTCCCAATATACTTCACCTGTTTCGTGATTGTATATTTGTTCTACATCAATATCCAATTGGGCGAAAGCAGAATGATCATCATATTTCCATACTATGGCAATATCTTGGATTTCATCAATCTCTTTTTGTGGTATTCTTGTACCATCATTATTTGTTAGAGCTCCACCTTCATCCAATAGAGCAAGTAGTGTTATTTCCCTAACATTAGGGCCAACTTCATTGACACCTATCATATAAGATGAATTATAAATTGTTTCGTTTAAACTTGTGTCAAACATTCAAGTCAATCTCCTTTTTTAGTTCTTCGAGTTTCGTTTTTAACTCATATACGGTATTTCTACCAGAATCAAGATAACTTTTACCATCAGAGTTAGCATCATATTCTGGTAACGAATAATATGAGTCATCTAATTCACCTTCTAATGTGTAAATTAGTTCTAATATTTCTTTCATAAATTCTCCATTTTCCATACTGGAATATACGAAGAAAACTATATATAAGTCAAGCTATTTCTTGTGTTTTTTTAAGGAAATTTAGGATGCGTTGAATATATCCCATATGTGTTTGGCCATCAGACCAATAAAACCTGTTCCGATTGGATATCTCCACTTCTTTGTATCTTCTCGGAATTGTGAATTTAACTTAGTTTCTGCCCATAAACCTTCATGTGGATTAAATAAATTTTCTTTTATAAACTTTAATGACTCTCCTGTTTTCTCGTGAGCCTTATCCATATCTAACTTCATTTCAGATAAAGATTGAGTAAGATTGTCAACCTTATTGTGTATTAAATCAAATTCTTTTCTGTCTGATTGGTTCATGGGTTTTCCTATGTTATTTTAATAATCATATATAAATAGAATATATATAAAAACTTAGTATAAAAACCTATATCTTTTTATGATTATTTTTCTTATAATTTCTTCGTCTTTTTCGTGGTTGTGGTTTTCTTGGTTTATAGTTCTTCTCTATTCTAAAAATCTCTTCTTTGAGTAACTGTCTTGTTTGTCTTAATCTCTCATTGTCTCTCATTAATTCTTCTGACTTACCCGCACTTATTAAAGCGAGTGAAAGTACACCTAAACAACTACCAATAAATAAACCACACGCGAATGCTATCCATACTGATTCAATCATTTTCTTTCTCCTTTATATTGTATTGATAATGTATATCCCTATCCAAACTCATATTGAGTCTATAAAATCCATATACAAATAAAACCGTTATCAATATTTCTAATATTTCCATTTAACTCCTTATTATAAGAACCCCTGGATTGCTATCCAATGGTTCTCCTATTGTAAAATTATATTGTTCACCAACTCTGTGAACTATGTCCTTCATCTTTTTACTATTGCCTGTAATTATCCTAAGTGGGAAGTTTCCCATATTGTATTGTAGTATAACCCAATTTGCTAATTTGTCTTCTACTTCACTATGTTTAAAACCATGTAAATCAATTTCTACCATTCATCTAAATCTGACTTCTCGCCTATATCTTCCCACCATCTAATGTGTTCACTTGATGGTGTCCTTAAACTTGCTTCATAATTTCTATCATAATCTGATTGTGTCATTACTTTCCATAATCTGTCAAATGACTTTTCATCTATTCGTTTGATACCACGAAAGTAAGTTTTGGCTCCACTAATCCCTATATTACTTGCGAGTTCTTGACTCCATTCGATTTCATCTAATTTATTCACTAAAACATATTTCACATCCCTACTCCATTATTATTCCAATTGAATACTCCTTATATAAATAATTCAAATCCCAAAAATATGTCCAAACTGTCATTGTGTCTCCAACCATACTTGAAACTGGACCAGCCATTGTGTTGACTTCCCAAGTATCACCATCCACATTAACAGGATAACTTGCACCATTTATTGTTGGTACTGATTCTCCTTCGAATCCCCATATATACAATGTGTCATAATTGACATATTCCATATCATCAGTTAATCCTCTCTTTACAATATAACCAAGTGTATCATTCATTACCCAATAGTGAGATGATTCCCAATACACCTTTATTGTTTCTACTAAATCTCGTTCACCATATTCACGACTATCCAAATGTTTGGATTCAAGATTGGCTGTCAATCTTTCTATTGTTTGCCAATTATCACCTAATTCCATATGATAATAACCATTCTCGTCAATTGGTAGATTTATATTATAGACTAAATCTATATCATCGTATATCTCTTGATTGTCTTCACAACCAATTACAAATATACTAAGAGCGAGTAGGGTGTTTCTTATTAACTTGTTCATTCTTTTGTTTTCTCTCCTGAAGTTCCTTGTAGGACTTCTTCTTTTTAGTAGGTTTGGTTTTGCGTTTATTCTTTTGTGAGTGTAAATCTTCATTAAACTCATCATCTAAATCTTCCCAATCCTGCCAGTTATTATTCATTTTTAATCTCCTGAATATACGAATAAAATACTATACGAGTCAAGCATTTTTTCTTCTCATTTTCAATTGAGTTACAACATCTGTAAACTCTTCTATTGTGTAAGTTACACCTTTTTCATCTAATAAAGTGAAGTTCTCTATATCTTGATCTCCACTATTGATTATATTCAGTAAGGCAGTATAACCATCTTCCCAATAAAAATAGCCAAAACTCTCTTCACCCAATATGTTAGATGAAAACATTAAATTTTCTTTACTTTCGTTCTTCCCTAATATATAGTATGTCAAAACAAGTAACCATTTGTATGTTTACTATATATCAATTCTTTCTCGTAGGTGTTTAGTGATTTAATCTCTAATTTAAATATCTCTAATTCCATAGTTCCTATCTCTCCACTATCTTGTAGTATGGATGATAGATTTACCAATATTTGGAAGTTATTTGTATTTAACATCTGACAATCAAATTTAACCACTACATCATTAACTGGTTCTATATGGTCTGAGTGTATTCTACTTCCTAAAAGATATTTTGTATTTGGTTGTTCATCTTCAATATATTGATTCACTCCAAATCCCTTGTGTCCAACCCAATCACCATATATATCACTACACCATGGCTCTAATTCTTTTAACATTTCAGTAGTACAATTCTCTACTACAAACCCAACATTATATTTTGGTGGAATAATAGGATGTAATAATCTATCATGTTGAACCATATGCCCCCATTTACGAATGAAGTTTCTTGTACTTTTCATATTTTGAGTTAACCACTCTGAAGACTCTCTTCCTTTCATAAACACTTGTCCTGCAGGATTTCTCATAGCCCCATCTTTGAATCTTGAACCACGACTTGTCATATGATATACAAAACCTCTCCAAGTCTGAATAAACTCATAACCTTGTAATTTAAATCTATTGAATATATCACTATCTTCTTTACTTTGTGGAGCATACAATGGGTCATGGCCACCTATCTTTTGAAAATCTTTCTTGAAGATTGCCCAGGGAGCGAATATACCATTTGTTATATCTCTTCCATTTTCACCTTTTCTAAATTCTTCAACAAATCTAAGTAATTTCTTCTCATTAAACTCTTCAGGTTCTATTCCACAATCTTCTAATATCTTTTCTGGACCATCTGGATGTAGTGGTGGTTCTATACGAGTTAAAGATACAACTTTACCTGGTTCTAAATATTTATCAATCATTTCATCTGCATGTGGACACAAATACATATCCGCATGAAATATCATAACTACATCATGTGTGGCATATTCATTTACCAAAGTATCGTATAATATTGTGTGTCCTAATCTTTCTGGACCCTGATTTCTATGAAACTTGATATTCTTATCTCGTTTCATCCAAACCAATACTTGTTCCATTGTACCATCATCAGAAAAATCATCTGCAATACATATCTCGTGTTCTACTGATTGGTTCTTACGAATACTTTCGTAAGCTTGTTTTAAATATTTTAAGTTATTTCGGGAGGGTATTATGAATGAAATCAATTTCATTTTTAAACTCCTGTATATAATCCAATATGTCGTATTTTGCTTCCCAACCTAATAGTTCTTTAGCCTTAGTATCAGTACAAAGTGTTTCTTTCATTTCACCTGGTCGTTCATCTATATATTTTTTATCACCATCAAATGAATCTGCAATAACATTAATTGAAAAGTTTTCTCCTCTACCAAGTTCAAATACTTCACCTCTGAATGTAAAATGTTCCGAACATCTCATTAACCCATCTACGATATCATCAACATGAGTAAAATCTCGTCTTTGTTCTCCATCTCCTGTTATAGTTAGTGGTTCACGATTAGTGTATTGTCTTTCAAATACTCCAACTACGGTACAATACGCACCTTCTGTTAATTGTCCAGGCCCATACACATTATAAAATCTACATATTGAAGTTGGTAAATCGTATAGTTCTGAATATAATTTACACAACTCTTCTCCTTGATACTTTGTAAATGTATATGGATTCACAAACTTATCTCCATGTATTGATGATGAACCAGCATACACTACTGGACAATTATACTTTCTTGCCCACTCTAAAATATTTATCGTACCTTTTACATTTGCATCAAATGTATCTAATGGATATTCAAATGAAGGTTGTATTCTTGGTAATGCTGCTAAGTGAAATATAACATCTGGTTTACTATTAACAAAAAAATCAAAATCACTTACACCGTCTGATATATCAACATCAAAGTATTGACATCCCTTTGGTACTATTATTTCGTTCTCTTTTCTACCTGTAGAATAGTTATCTAAACTTACTACTCTATGTCCATCTTTTAATAATCTACTGATTAGGTTCATTCCGATAAAACCTGTTCCGCCTGTTACTACTATATTTTGTTTGTTTTTTCCCAATTCGCTCTCCATGCCTTCTCTGTATAATTTAAATTAAATCTTTTTCTTGTTGTTTCACTACACAAGTTATAAAATTCTTCACTCTCTTTTAATCTCTTACCCAACTCAACTGCCTTATCCAATTCTCCAACTTCAACTGTAGTTAATGGATGAAGTATTTCTTGTGTGTCTAATCCCTTATAACCAATACATGGTATGTGATGAAATCCACAATTCATAGCAAATGTTCCAGCCGCATGTGTTCTCATTAAATGAACACCTATATTATATTGTGATAAACAATTAATCCATTCTCTCCAATTCATATATGGTAAAAACTGAATGTCTTCAATTAAATCTTCTTGTTCTTGTTTTCTACCCATTGATGGAGCAGATATTGGGTCTCCAATTTCTCTTGCCACCATATAAGAATCAAATCCACCATACCAACTTACGAAATTACCACCTATCATTGTGGCATCTCCCCATTCACTACGACTTGGTATTCCACTTGGTATCATCAAACTTCTCATCACTCTTACATCTTTACAACCTAATCCTCTATAATACATCACATCAGATTCATTATGACAATACACCCAATCTGCTGATATCAATGAATTATAATAATGAAATTGTTTTTCTATATCATAATCTTGAAAGTACCAATGTGGTCCTTCTTGCATTACTGCCACTTTATCACAACATTTTCTTATAAAATCTAAATTAACTTTCGGATTATTCTTTGGTATAATAACAATACCCAAATCAAAGTGTTCATCTGGTAATACATCAAGAGCACACATAGGAGCTTCTAATGTCAAACACCAAGCCACTTCTGTACGAGCATTTGGAAACTCTCTTGGATATCTTTTATTATCACCTGTTTCTGAAAAGAATGCTACTTTCATCCTCTTAGTTCCTTTATTTGTTTTTCTTTATACAATCCTCTCCACCAATTATTGAATCTGTCTTTTGTATTTTTGATTGGTTTAAATATTCTTGATAAATAACTATCTACTTTAACTTCAGGTGTAAAACTATCTGTTGGGCTTGGAATCATATCTCCATATCCTTTTTCTCTAAGGACACCCCAATCAACTTCTCCATCTTCATCATGTTCGTGTGCTAATATAAACCACTTTAACTTGTAATCTTCTCGAATCACTTGTTGTCTGGATTCCCATCCATAATAATAATCCATAACACTATTGATTACTAAGATTGGTAGTGCAAGAGTTATAGTAAGTTTCTTCCAATATTCAACTATTTTTTTCAAACTACTGCTCTTCCTTTCATATCTTCCCAATCTCTATTTTCTCTCACTTTATCATTTGTTTCTACAACTGACTCTAATACTTCTGGTTCAATACCAAGTTCATGTGCAACACTTATCAATGCATTTATATCCTTTGGTAAACAATGCCCACCAAATCCCAAATCTCCATCAGGTCCAGGTACACTCCAATGTGTCTTTCCTAATCTATCATCAAGTGTAGTATACTCTACAACCTTATCATAATCAGCCCCAACTTTATCACATATTTGCTTAATCTCATTAGAGAAAGATACCTTTGTGGCTAAATAAGCATTTGTCATATACTTTACCATTTCTGCTGTTATTGAACCTGTTTTAATAATATGTGCTGTTGGAAATACTTTACTATAAACTTGTCGTAAAACATTAGTTCCCTTTCTTGTACCACCTAATATAATACGAGTCTGATTTTTAAAATCTTCTATGAAATTTGCCTCTGTGAGAAACTCTGGATTGAATATAATATTTATACCCTTACACTTTTTATTTAATCTGTCTGTAGTACCAGGGGGAACTGTAGATTTCAAAACAACTATTGGATTACTTTCAGATGAAATAGATATTTCATTTATCTCTGATACAACTTCCTCTACAATTCCAATATGACAACTACCATCTACACTCATAGGTGTTGGTACACACACAAATATAACATCACTTAATAATACTAAATCATGTAAATTAACTGTACTTTTAGAAGTGCTAAACTTATCATAAGTTTCTAACTCATAATATTTTTCAAAACCACTTTTAATAGCAGTTCCCACATAACCTTGTCCTATTATTCCTATTTTCATTTTATTTCAGATATCGTTGTGAATTGTAACTCATATTGTGATAATAAATAGTCCACCACTTGTTCAAAATGTAAATAATTTTGCTCATCCCACACATTATCATTGTGTGTTCCATTGATATGTGATGTAAACATAAATGTGTTTCCATATAAACTCAAACTCTCTGGTTCGTTTATACCATCGGCTCCAACAAAAAACTTAGTATCTGATGGCCAAACTATATTTTTATTTATTTCTTCATGTCCTGCTATCCATTGAAAATAACTCGACACTACATTTGCCGTATCTTGTGTTAATCCCCAACCTGGTGCTCTGAATCCATGTGGTTTATGTCCACACTCTTCCCATAAACTTAATGATTCTTGTATCCTTTGATTTGCCTCACCAGTACTCAATTCATAAAATTCCATCTCACCAACACCTTCATTTTTACACGCGTGATAATGACCATGATTACTCATTTCAATCCAATCATATTGTTTCCAAAAATCTACAAACTCTTTTGTGATTGGATATTTGTCATGATAATTACTTGGAATAAATAAATTAAATTTACATCCATATTTCTCATTAAGTGATTTAAGATATTCAACTTGAACATCACCTTCAACTCCCCAATCCTTTTCTGGATGGATATCATCTATAGCTATTACTACATTATTTTTCATAATCTCTAAATACATCTTCCCAAGTATATGTGTATCCTTGTTCTGTTAAATTAAACGCATTCATTTGAGACATTTTATCTGCATTTGGAAACCAATATTGTTCTTTTCTCATCTTAGTCATATCATCTGTTTTGAAATCTTGTCCTTTGATATACATTCTTTTGTTCGGTAGTTTTCTATTATGAACTAATAATATATTCTTAATAATATATTGTGGTAATTTTCCTTGAAAGTGTATCAAACAATTATTCATAAATGCTGTATCTTCATGTACAAAGAATACACTCTTTGGTATATTAACTCCACTCTTAATCACATCCGATGATATCACTAAACCACACCCATTAAACTTTAACTTATCTGTTACTTGTATATCTAAATCATCCACTTTATCATTTATCTTGTCCATTTCTTCTTGACTCATTATATATCGTAAGCTCCACCAATTCTCTAAATCCATTTCTGTAAATGGTTTATCTGTAAAGTCTGGATGTTCCAATACTTTCCATGTATCATCCCACATTTTACAAGTACTAAAGAACCCAACATACTTTGGTGTTGTTTCTTTTGCAGCCGTATGTAGATTATCTAATATCTCAAATGTCTGTCTTGGTATTAATGAATCACTCTCGCCCCACATCAACACATCAACTTCATCACAATACTTTTCATTGAACTCTCTACGATAATCTGCAATTGTATATATTTCATCTTTATTATATGAAGTTTCAACATATTGATGATTAAAATCCAATAAGAACGAATTAAATTTACTTACAATATCTTCCATCTCAATTTTATCTTTGTCTAACTGTTCTAATCCTTCATTCATATTTAGACAAATATCCACTATAACATTTTCTTTATTATCTACATTTTCTAATGCGTATCTTACACTTTTAATATAATCTTCTATAATCTCTATCTCATAGAACTGAACTAAACATCCTATTGCAAATTTATTATTTATCTTCATAATTATCCTTAATCTTTTCCCAAACTGATTTCATCAAACCATTTCTTTCTGTTTTTTCAAATCCGTTAAAATGCCATACCCAACCGACATCCCACATATCACACAAACCACTAAAAAGTCCTCTTAAATGTAACTGAGATAGATTAAATCTCTCATCAAGATATACTAATTCATGTTCACTTGCTCGTATCATATAATTAATAGGTGTTTGGTCTGAACCTTTCTTTAATGTTTCGTGTTGTCTTTTCCTTAACTCATCTTCATTCTTGTAATAGAAATCTGTAACACTCTTACACCACTCTTTATGTTTTTTATTCAATACAATAAAACCACAATTAAAATAACTTGTCCAATCAAACTTTACATCAGGCCAGAAATCTTGGTATCCTGTAATACTATTATGTGTCCACTCAATATTAAACTTATCTTTAACTGCACCAAACTCACCATTAGTCTCTTCAAAGAAATTAGGTGCATCCCAATGAATCATTGTATCAACATCAACTAATGCCACATTATCATATTCTATTTCATTGGCATCTAATACTTCCATTGCATGCCATCTTTGCCATGTTGGTTTCATACCTGGAAGTTTCATTGTTCCATCACCCTTTGGTCTTAACTCATCTTCTAAAATGAATAATTGTACATCGTTTTTCTTACACCAATAATCCCATGTATTATAACACCATTCTGCATAATTCAATACATCGGGAGCCTTTACCATTGCTGTCATAAATACTACATTTTTCGCCATGTGTCTATATCCTCTCGTAGTTTATCTGGAGTTAAATTTCTGTATCTTAAAATTTCATAATCAGCTTTATCATTTCTACCATTATGCCAATCTTTAAAGGTAAACTCAACAATATCTGTACTTAGTAATCCTAATTTAGATAAATGCCATGGTGCTAAAAAATGACTTGATATAACATTCCATTGTGGACATTGGCCTGGTTTAGTATATTCATTTAATTTATAATACATCTTTCCAAAATTATCCATATTTGTTGGGTTCATTGCAAAAATATGGTCTATCAATTCCCATCCACCTTTAGCCATCATCCTATGTGGCCAACCCCAATTTGGCATATCAATTCTTCCACCAACATGAACCTTTTCTGTATCAAGTTTACTAAAATCAAATGTGTGATTCCAACACAAATCAAATCTTACATTTACAACTAAATCATATTTTATATTATGTACCTTTTCATAAGCTCTTCTCAAACCCATAACTTTATCAAAACCATACCATCTACTATAATGTGCATTTGCTCTTGGTGCATTTTCATGTAATCGTTTTGGAATATTTGGTAAGAAGTCAATTTGTTTATGGTATTCTGATAAGACTGGTTTAAATATTTTATCAAGTTCTTTTTTGTGTTCAAAATTCCATGAATATATAAAAATATCAACATCATTTTCTTCTACTATATATTTCTGTAAAAAAAGATTTACATATTCAGCAATATCAGTTAATATTTCTTCATCTCTTCTCTCATCATTTTTGAATCTACCCAAACCACCCATCAATCCATTCATTGTATATGCTACTTTCAAAATGGCCACACTTTATTTGTATATAGTTCAAATTGTTTAGATGCTTGTAGTCCTGCTAATTCTTTTCCTGTCTCTGTACTTACTAAACAATTAATAAAATCATTTGATTTGTGTACCATATCTGTAATATCTACTGGAGTACAATTGAAAACTACCGAATCTCTTATATCATATATCTCATTCCAAGTTTGTCGATTTATATATTCTATTTCAAATCTATTTGTTTTACCAGCCCACTCAACTGATTTAGAATAACCACCATTACCTACTATATAAAGTTTCTTTTGATTATTATATCTACTAAGTATAGTAGTAGCGGAATACACATCAGTATTATATGCCTTTAAGTGGTTATCATCATTGATTACCGTATTGGCACATCCCACTTCATTAACATTTGGTTCACACTCATCTACATATTTAAGAACTTCAATCTTGTATGGCATCGTGATAGCAAAACCTTTGATACCTAATGTTCTAACTGAATATACTGCCTCTTCTATATCATCTACTGAAAATGATTTGTAGATTTTATTTAAACTATAATAATAAAAAGCACTATTCATCATTTGACAACCAGTATTACCAGCCTTTTCAGCAAATGAACAATAAATTTCTGTGTCTTTATCTATCCATCGATTCACTTAAAACTCTCTTTGCAATTTGGCCAGCACTTAATCCATACTTTTCATATAAATCTTTTGGTGGTGCGGATTCTGGAAATATATCATTTAATCCTATTCGTGTAACTTTTTTAGGATACTCATCTGTTAAAACTTCAGAAACTGCAGAACCTAATCCCCCAATTATAGAATGGTCTTCAACTGTAAATAGATGTTTTGTTTCTTTCGCACATTTAACTATCATATCTCTATCTATAGGTTTTAGTGTTGAGAAGTTTACAACTCTAACACTTTTATGAGCTGAATTCTTTGCTATTAAATACGATGCTTTAATAACATCACTCAATATACACCCAGTAGAAAATAGAGTTATATCTTTCATTTGAAAAGTTCCCTCTTTTACTATCTGTGCTTTACCAAATTCAAATGGTATATCTACATCTTCAACTGGTTGTCTACCCAATCTCAAATAATGTGGTGAGTCTAATTCTGTTTCACATAAGTACTCTATTACTTTAATAGCCTCTGTATAGGTTGCAGGATTGAGTATTTTCATGTTTGGCAAGGCTCTCATAATACTTACATCCTCTAACCCCATTTGTGTAACACCATCTTTACCGATTGCCATACCAACATGAGTTCCAACCATTACAACTGGACGATTTGAATATGCCAAACTACATCTTATTTGGTCGTATCTACCTGTTAAGAATGAACCAAATGATGCAAGAAAAACCTTGTATCCATATTCTGAAATTCCTGAAGATATTCCTATCATATTGGCTTCTGCTATTCCTATTTGAAAAAATCTATCTGGATGTTTTTCTTTAAAACTTGCTATCTTTGTGGCCTTACCTAAGTCTGCGTCTAATGCAACAATGTTATCATATTTATCTCCCATTACAGGTAGATGATTTCCAAATGCTTCTCTTGTAGCTTTCATATTAAACTCCTAACTCTTTCATTGCTATTTCATACTCTTCTTCCGTAGGAACTTTACAATGCCAACTTGGGTCTTCCATAAAAGAAACTCCTTTACCCTTTACGGTATCTAATATAATACATTGTGGTTGATGATGTTTAACATTACCTATCTCTCTCATTTCATATCTAATAGTATCCATGTTATGTCCATCTATAACTTTACAACTCCAACCAAATGATGATATTCTTTCTTGTAAATTATCATACATAATACTAAAATCTTTTGAGTATCCATCATTTTGTCCTTTGTTCCAATCTATAATACAAACTAAA
>Ga0208408_1001449_pt1 | contig 13612 bp, 15 predicted proteins | sample ETNtaG_4_FD_185776 | JGI IMG/M metagenome (GOLD analysis project Ga0208408, IMG submission 185776) | Marine microbial and viral communities from oxygen minimum zone, Eastern Pacific Ocean - ETNP201406SV67 (SPAdes) (version 2) | ecosystem: Environmental > Aquatic > Marine > Oceanic ... | reverse complement strand
CTCCTTTCCGAGGCCCTTGCTCGCTCCTTCGAGTGAGCGGGGTTTCATTCCCGCTCTGCCTCTGAGGATTAGGAACGTCTCGGCATCGGGATTTCCCTCTTCGATCTTGAACAAAGGTTCACTTCCTACCGAACTTCTTCTTCCTCTGGCCGCTCTTTCGATGCTTAAACGACTTTCTCTGAGAGCGCCCCCTTCTATCCCCCTTGGCAGGACCTCTTGATGCGTCCTTTCCTTGTTCCCTAGCCTCCTGAGATCTCTTTCTGAGAATCTTTCCAATCTCCTGCATTACGCCTTCTTTGTTGCTAGTCCCAGTCACTTCGAATACATGCCTAGGGGGCATTACAAGCCTTCCCTCCTTGGCGAATGGTCTGGATGGGTGGCTGGCCTCTGGTTCCTGTCTCATCTTCCTGATTCCAGTACTTCTAGCTGCCCAAACCACTGACTCTAGAGTGGGTTTTGGGATACTGGATTCCTTCGGTACCCTGCGTCCCTCGGAACGGCTAAGTCTGGAGTCGAAGTAACCTGTCCACAAGGTCATCTCCTCCCTCCCTGCCGCCATGCTACCGCCCCATCCCCGAGTGTTGTGTGACTTGAGGGCTTCGTGCCTCATTCTTCGACAAGTACGCCGCTGACTACGCCGTGCATACCAGGTCTACTTGTAACTCTGACGAGCCCCTTGTCCGTTTCTAGAACTGCTCCCTTGGTCACGATGTTTCTCCTCACGAAGTTTGGATCGGCGTCGTTTCCGACTACGTTCTTGACGGTGGCTCTGATTGTCTTCCCGTCCTTTGTGTTGACGTTTACCTTGTTGACTGAGAGTATCCTTACTGTCTGTGAACCAGCTCTCTTTCGGTAGTTCTTGCGAGCGTCGGTATCTCCCACGAAAGCGAGTTGCTCCTCGCTAGCGACCTCGGTCCTTCTCTTGCCCCTGTAGCGGCTGGGACGCTTCAGGCGTCCGCCCGTCGGCTTCCTACGTGAAATCCCGTGCCACTTCGCCATTCGTCCCGCCGACCTGCCTGCCTTATTTCAAACGATTGGCGGATAATCGACCTACTTCCAATGCTCACCCAAGTCTGAAGCGGCTGACTCAATTGCTTGAAGTAGCTTGGAGAAGTCTCTGGCAACAGGAAATTGTGGGAACTCGTCGACTACATTATCTGGAGGTTTGAATAAGATTCCTGCGCTCGCAGTAGTAAGCATAGAAGTGTCATTGTAAGAATCTCCTGCGGCGATAACGTGAAAGTTCATCTCAAGTAGAGACTCGACTGTTTTTCGCTTATGGTCCTCATACCTAATCTCCCAGTCTGCAATCCTCCCACTGTCGTCGATCACTAGTGTGTGACACAAGAGTGTGGGATGATTGAGCTTGGCCATCATCGGCTTAGCGAACTGAGAGAAGGTGTCTGAGAGGATGAGTGTTGGCCATCTAGACTGTAGAGATTGGAGGAAATCGAGTGCCCCCTCCATAGGCTCCATGGAATTAATAGTGGAAGTAATGTCTTCTATCTTGATGTCATTCTGATCGAGGATTCCGATTCTGTAGCTCATCAGACGATCGTAATCTGGCTCATCCCTGGTAGTTCTCCTGAGTGCTTCGATTCCGGTTCTCTCGGCGACATTTATCCAAATCTCCGGGATGAGGACGCCCTCGAGGTCGAGGCAGACAGCAAGCATGGTGCATCGCTGTGAGCCTAGCGCTTCAAGTGTGCGCTCTCGGCATGTTCTTGCGCCTCCCTGCATGTGGACAATCATGGTGGACAAGAGGCTCAGGAGGAGGACTCCGGTGAGAATTAAGCAGATCAAGGGAGTGGCAGATGAGCTTGCATCTTGGGCGGGGCATGAAGTAAGCCTGGATGGTTTCCTCGAGCAGGCCCATTACCAGGAGACTGATTTGATTCTCGTGAATCGGGTTCCTTTGGCCATGAAGATCGAGATTAGAGGCGAAATGGGTTGGTACCCTACGCTAAAGGGAGTTTCCGAGTGGAATGTCGAGAGCTCATGGGTTGCTGTTGACGGGGGTGCGATACCATTCCTGGAAAATGGGGCTGATTGCATGGGTGCAGGAATTCATATTGCAGATCCATCACTGAAGAAAGGTGATTTCGTATGGATCAGGAGCCAGGAGACTGGTGAGCCAATTGCATCGGGGACAGCATTGCACGATGGCGAGGAGATGATGTCCATGACAAAGGGGAAGGCGATTTCTACGATTCACTGGATAGGTGACGACCTCTGGAATCTTGAGACATAGTGCCTCACCATTGATGAGTGATGGTTCCCACGACCAGACGTGCGAACGGTCTTGCTGGCTCTAATCCTCCTTCTTTCGATGGGGTCTGCGGCTGCTGCCTCTCAGGGAGGCGTCAACGAGGAGCCGTCTTTAGAGGGAACCGGAGTGGAGGCTGTAACTTCTACTGATTCTATGAGAAGCGAATACCAAAAGACTCCATCTGGAGGGGAACGATTCGACTTCTACGTATGGATAAATGAGGAACAAGAGGGGAACGTCACGTCACAAGGTGTAGTCTTAGTGACCCAGGTCTGCATTAACTCGGGCATCTGCCACCCACCCGAGACACAGGAACTGAGACGAGGGGATGGCATGGATTTCAATTGGTCAGGCGATCTTTGGTGGGGTCATATCGTCCCAGAGGATACGGTCACCTACGTAAACTGGAAAATCGAGATTCAATGGGATGACGGGAACACTACGAGCATTCCGGAGAACGGATTCGGCTGGAAGGCATGGTCAGACTGCTGGTACGACAATGGTAGTTGGGGGGGTGAGTCGACCGAATGCCAGGAGGATGGCTCGCCGTCCATTCCAGGCTTCGCAACTCCTCTGGCGATCGCCTCCATATCCATGGCGGCATTGATGGTTAGGCGTGAGTGAGCAGAACATGGTGGATGCCACAGAGAACTCTGGCTTCATCGATTTGGAGTTCCTCGAGGTTGACAGCGAGACCATGCTTTCCAGGGCCCATTCATTCTACGAGCAGATGGACCGTCGGAGAACTACTAGGCACTTCTCTAATCGGAAGGTTCCTCGTGAATTGATTGAGCTCGCAATCAGGACAGCAAGCACTGCTCCCTCCGGAGCTCATCTCCAGCCCTGGACATTCGTGGCAATCTCGAACAAGGAGCTGAGGGCGGCAATCAGGATGGAGGCGGAGAAGGAAGAGGCTAGGTTCTACGAGGAAAGGATACCAGAGGAGTGGGAAGAGGTGTTGACGCCACTTGGTACTGATAAGGTGAAGGAACACATCACTGAGGCCCCATGGGTCATTGTTCTGTTCAGGCACTCGAAGAGGGAAAGAGGGGATGGTTTCGCGCCTACATACTACTCACAGGAGTCTTGTGGTATTGCAGCCGGCCTGTTCATATCAGCAATCCACAACATGGGTCTGGCAACGCTCACTCACACACCCTCTCCGATGGGATTCCTGAGGGAAATACTCCAGAGGCCCAAGCACGAGCACGCGATGCTGCTACTCCCAGTTGGTTACCCTGCAGAGGGTGCACAAGTTCCTGATTTATCGAGGAAGACGTTGGAAGAGGTCTCGGATTTCCGAGATTGATTAAGTATCACAGAGATTCCCGATCACCTATGAAGAGTACCAGAAAGAACGCCTTGGCGATTCTACTAGCCCTACTGATGACTGCCTCTGCCCTAGCGGGTTGCTCTGGGAGCGATGACGATGTTGATGATGAGCCTATGGATCTCGAGGACTGGAACGTTTTCTTAGTCGAGAGTTCTTCCGATCTCCCAGCGTGCGACCCCGCAACCGAAGGACGACTCTACTATGTCTCTTCTGAGTCAGGATTCCAAGCATGCTCGAATGGAGCGTGGCAGTCTATTGATCTAACAGGGCTCAGTGGAGCTCGGGGTCCAGTCGGAGCTGACGGAGCGGTTGGCCCAGCAGGTCCAGAAGGCCCAGCGGGAGTTACCGGTGCAGATGGGGCTGATGGTGCAGATGGGGCTGATGGTGCAGATGGGGTTGATGGTGCAGATGGGACCTCATTCTCAATTATCGGAACCGTAGAGGAAACTTCTGATCTAGGAGAGATATACATCGGAGATCCTGGAGATGCTTTCATGGTAAACTCAACCATTCACATCCATGTTTGGAGTGGCTCTGAATGGATCGATCTCGGTAATATCTCAGGCCCAGCGGGACCTCCTGGCCAACAGGGATTCCCTGGAGCAGACGGTAATACTGGTGCAGCAGGAATGGATGGGGCGGTTGGTCCAGCAGGTCCAGCAGGTCCAGATGGGGCTGATGGTGCAGATGGGGCTGATGGTGCAGATGGGGCTGATGGTGCAGATGGGGCTGATGGTTCGATGCCCATCATGATGGAGATGGAGGTTACAGTCACGAGCATGAAGTTCTACATCGATTCCATTCTGCAAGCCGATGTTACACTATACAGGGGCTTCACCTATACATTCGATCAGTCTGCTTCTAGCAACTCCGCCCACCCCTTCAGACTGTCTGCCACAAGCGATGGGACGCATGGGGGGGGTTCCCAGTACACTGATGGAGTGACATACACAGGAACCCAAGGATCGAACGGACTACTGACGTTCACGGTTCCGCTAGATGCTCCCGATACTCTGTACTACTATTGCCAGAACCATGGAAGCATGGGGGGAGAGATCTCGATCCAATCCCTAGGAAGCGTCTCGTGAGTTCTGAATCTGTTGTGGTGACTCTTCGGGAGGGACGGCAAACACCAATGCCACTCCCGAACCAACTATGAGCAGGCCACCCACCCAGTCAGCAGGATCGAGAGTCTCCCCGAAAATCGCAAATCCGTAGAAAGTTGCTACTATTACAGTTAGGTATGAGAAGGCGCTTACCCAAGCAGCATTCGCCTTGTGGTATGCCATCGTGATTCCTATCTGACCACCCCCTGCTCCGACACCTACTCCAATCAAGGAAGCGATCGTCGTAGAATCTAGTGATGGGATGTCGGGGGCGGCTTGGATGACGCTCCCACACACAGAGAAGGCTGCGAACCAGAAAACCACAGTAGCAGGAGAGTCAGTCTTCCGTAGCTCCCTGACGTACATGTATGCTAGAGCCGCGAAGAATCCTGATCCTAATGCCAAGAGTGCGTCAGGCTCGATGCTACCCAATTCGGGTGAGATAATCAGGACGATTCCAACAAATGCGGTCATGACGAGCATGGCAACTCCGGACGAGACGTGTTCTGCCAGAATCCTCCCCGAAAGTAGCGCTACGAAAAGTGGGCCTGTGTACTGGAGGGTTACTGCCTGTCCTATGGGGATTCTACCAAGGGCTGTGAAGTAGAGAATCATCGCAAGAAGTCCCACTGAGCATCTGAGTAGCATTGTCTTCCTATCATTGACTCTCAAGCTGATTCCCTGGGTTGCTGCGAAAGCGGCTACTGCGAGCGCGATCACTGCCGATCTGACCATTATTATCATCCACACATCAGCATGGTCGCTCGTCCACTTGACCAACGCATTCATGGTCCCAAAGCAGACGCTACCGAAAATCATCCAGAGTACAGCTGCCCTCGGAGAGTCCGGCATCTCCTCCTCGGTAACGAATGAGGAAAGATCAGGCCCTTCTGTACTGGAGTATATTTCCTCCAGGCCTCTGCCAAGTCCGCTCTTTGCCATCTTAAGACAGACCCCAACGACGTTGCAATTCTGTAGCAATTGCCTGGTAGTCCTTGCCACCAGCACTTGAGGGGTCGTGAAGGTGGATTGGGACTCCATGGCTTGGAGCCTCGGCAAGCCTAACGTTCCTCCGAATAGGGGGTCTGACAACTAGGTCGGGAAAGTTCTCAAGGATCTCGCCAGCAACCTGTTTGTTCAGTAGTGTCTGCGAGTGCATGGTTAGGAGGACGCCGTCGACTCCTAATCTATCATTGAGGAGGCTCCTGACTTCTCTAATTGTTCCAGCGAGAAGGGCCAATCCTTCCAATGCGAAGTATTCAGTCTGAACCGGGACTAGTATCCCATCTGATGCGACTAATGCGTTAATAGTTACGAGACCCAAAGAAGGGGGCGTGTCTATCATTACAATGTCGTAATGAGAAAGGAGTGGGTCTAATGCCTCCTTCATCCTCTTCTCTCTCCCAAGTTGCCTCATCATCTCCTGTTCCAATCCAATCAGGCTTCTGTCTCCGACTATGATGTGGAGATTGTCGACTGCTGTCGCGTGCCGGGAGTCGACTGCAGTCTCAGGACTTAGGATCAGATCTCTTGTAGTGGTCCTTACTCTGCTCTTATCGACTCCGAGTCCGGTGGCACAATTTCCTTGAGAGTCAGAGTCAATCACAAGTATTCTGAAACCTCTCAGAGCGAGTTGGGATGCGATGTTGATGACTGTGGTGGTCTTCCCGACACCTCCCTTCTGGTTGATCACCGTGACGACCCTGGCCCTTCCCTGGGGAGTTGGTAGTGACAGTGGTAGCTCCATCGGACTTCGTGATCTCTTAGAGCTGATTCCCACAGTCGAGTCGAGAGATTGGGCGGGGCCTTCGTCTTCCTCCTCAAGGAATTCTACGTCGATAATTAATGGTGCCTCTCCCACTTCGGGCAAATCTTCGTCGCCGTTAAGGGGGGTCATACGAAGTAACGGCGCTCGGAGCTATGTTGAACATGACGCTTGGTTGGGAGATGGAAATGCGTGTTTTCTTTAGCCAGTGGAACGGTCGATGAGATACCAGATCTCCATCTCACCATCATCAGCACCCATTGATAGAACCAGGGACTTGTCTCTTCCGTTTTCCTCCCAATTCCTTGTTGCGGTCATTCTCACTTGACCATCTCCGAGATCTCCGGGAAGGAAGCTAAGAATTTCATTGTCCTCTGTGACAGAAAGCCTGTAGCCCACATCTGTATCGGATTTCCAAGAGTTGCCGGACTGGATAAACTGTGACAGATCGGGGTACCTGTCAGGACTCAGAATTCGGTTTTCCAAAAGAGACATCGTCTGAGTGCTGGGAATGGAGTCTCGATTCCATGAAACAGCCCCTCTGTCATTCGATCCCGTTGAGACTATCTCGCACCCCTCTGCTGATTTTCTCAAAACCAACCAACCTGAGTCATCATCCTCATCGACCCATGACATATTCCATTCACCCTCACCAGTTGGTTTGGACCAAGCAGCCTTCCAAATGTAACCGCCTGATTCTATAGCCTGAGTAGCTTGATTGTCTTGATGTCTGGACTTCAAGCAGGCGACTGCCTCGTCAAGATTGAATTGTCTAATTTCTGACTCATCCCACATTGAATCTACCCAGTTCCTCTTGGTAGAGGTGCCAGGCCGGTCCTCACCCTCGCTAGGGCTTCCAATGTACCTTCTACCCCAGTCGATAGGTTTGCTCCCGGATTCCGAGTCCGTTCGTGAAAATGTAGTTGAAATGGAGAGTGTTCCTTGTGGAAGTATCTCCTCAGATAGAGTGCTCACCAGAAAATCACAATCATTCGTCTGCAGATCCTTGTCGAGAAGGATGTCTGAAACCTGCTTTACAGGCCATGGACTATCACTCTGAAGATAAATCTGGATTGTTGCGTGTCCATAGCATCTTGAAATTTCCTCGTGTTCGAGGAAAACGGGATACACAAGACCATGGGTTTCGTCTCTGAACTCCTTTCTAACCTCCCATTTCCAGTCTGAATTCCAATTTAGATCTGGGTCTTCTGAGCTAGCTCCCTCTTTGATCATCGCATCACCGAAGAAGTCATGCAACTCTATCGGAGTCATGGGGAAGGAAAGAGTCGGGAGTAGAGCCCCCAAACCCCCAAGACCTGCTGCATCGAAAGTGACAACACGGAGATCGGTTGTGACAGAATCTACATCACTGAATGACAAAGATGTGTCGGCCCTCTTTACTTCGGCCTTCTCCAACTCTACCCAACTAGTTGATTCAATCAAAAGATCGTTTCCAGACATTGACCAACGAATATTCCCACAATCGGTTTGTGCTTCGTCTCTCCAAGTCCTTCCTTCGAAGTCCACATCGAGATCCATGCTAATGCTCTTCTCGGTGGAAAGAAAGCCATCCCTCCCAAGGCTATCAGTGGTTACGACTGCACCCGATTCAGATCCCTCTGAGACTGAGACTGCCCCCATTCCATCCATTTCCATTGAGAATTCCCCACATGCCGGGTCCAATATCCCGCCACTGGAGTCTCTTACTAGACTGATCATCTCTTCACCATTGACGCTCACACTGGAGTCAATGATCTGAAAGTCCATGCTCTCTCCAAAACGCATCTCTGCGACAGTAAATCCGGAGCTCCTCTGGAGGAAAATAGTGGCTGTTGCCCCAACGATGATCGTCACCAATAGGACTGCGACTACGGCCTTCCATCTGTCTCCCAACGAGGAGAGAGTTGGCATTGAAATTACCAATGATGGCTGATCGTCCTCTTCAATTGTGGCGTCTGGGATTTTGATCTTCGGCTCTTCAGATTCTACTACTTCCGCGACGACGACCTCAGCTTCCACCACCTCTCCGATCCTCGATAGTACCTCATTCACCCTCTCACGGGTGTCTTCTTCTTCGTCGATAACAAGGGCTTCTTCTTGCCAGATATCGTCTTCTGGAGTCGGGCTTGTATCTTCGACGATCCCTGCATCCTCTAGGATCCTATCTACCAATACTGATTTCTTTCCCGATACAAGGAGCCCTCGATCCTTGCAGATCTGCCTAAGTTTAGCCACTGTGTTGGAGGAGAGTGACTCTCTGTCGAATGTTGCGTCTTCGGGCATGCTCTGTCAACTGAGTCCGGCCCTGAGGCTTTCAATCTCTCCGACTTCGTGAGTCTCCGAGGGCAAACTCGTCGAGTTAGATTGAATTTCCGAGGGAAAGGGTTGAAGACGGACTCTTGGGGGGGGTAAACTATGGAGCCTAGGCTAGTTCTGCTTTCTAGAGGGCCGGAGCTGTACAGTACGAGAAGGCTGGCCACAGAAGTAGAGAAGTCAGGGTGGATTGTCGATATTCTGGACCCATTGGCACTCACAATAGTTGTCGATGAGGATGGAGGGAAAGTTTTCCACAAGGGTTGGCCAGTAGAATGCGAGGCTGTGCTTCCTAGGATTGGATACTCAATCACTCGAAGAGGGGTGGCCATAGTTAGGCAGTTCGAGCAATCCGGAGTGATAGTTCTCAACACCAGTCAGGGGATTATGAGAAGCAGGGACAAGCTCGTCGCGTGCCAAATGTTGTCAGAAGCCAGGGTACCCATTCCCATTACCGCTCACGTTGGCGCCTGGGAAGACACCGACCGTGCGGTTAGAAGAGTCGGTGGCGCTCCATGCGTGGTAAAGTCTACAGAAGGAACACATGGATCTGGAGTTTTCCTGGTAAACTCGGCCCCGCAAGCACGCCAGCTAGTCTCCCAGATGCTAGAGAGGGGGATGAGGCCGCTTGTACAGCAATACATTGAGGAGTCCCATGGAAGCGATATTCGAGCCCTAGTTGTGGGGGGGAAAGTGGTTGCTTCGATGCGTAGAAAGGCACATGGTAGTGAGTTTCGTTCAAACTTCCACCTTGGTGGATCGGTCAGCAGCGTGGAGTTGACGGATCAGCAAAGAGAGATCGCAATCCACTCCTCTGAAACTCTCGGGCTTGAGGTTGCAGGTGTTGACATGCTAGAGTCAGAGAGGGGGGCACTAGTCCTAGAAGTGAACTCAAGTCCTGGACTAGAAGGTATTGAGGGGGCGACCAAGATCAATGTTGCACAGAGTGTGGCAATGCGACTAAATGACCTGTATGAAGGGTCCTCGTTGAATCCGGAGAAGGTGGAAGATATCCATGGGAGCAACCGGAACGAGTCCGAGCAAGCCTTCTGAGCATCTCGGCCACCAAAGCAATGTCTGCTAATGCGCTTCAAGCTCGAAAGGAGTAGAGAAGCATTCAAGTCACGTTACTTCCCGTTGCCTACGTCCTACGGGACAGGGATGCACACGCCGTTAGCGGCGGGAGGCGAGAAGGGTTGACACAAGAAGGGGAACGAATCAAAGTGAATGCGCCTGTTAACGGCAGGTATGGTGAGAGATTCGACTCAGGAGTGATTGGTCATGTTGATTCTCTCCCCTCCAGGCTGAACAGGCTTTCAGATCTGCAATGGCATGATTGCTGGATGCAGCAACTACGCTCAGAAAAGAAGAGTTCCCATACGATTAGAGCCTATGGGGTTGCGGCTAGGTCTTTCTCCACGACCTCCCTGCCAGGGGAAGAAGAGCTTGGCTGGAAGGAAGCATCCGCTATTCCTGTGAGACCATTCCACACCTTTGTAGATCCCAATAATGGGAGAATGGATGCGTGGATGAATGGCCTTGTGGACCTAAAACCGGCGAGCATCAATGCGAAGATTGCTGCGATTACACATTTGCTGAAATGGCTCGGACACTCCGTACCGGACTGGATCCAGCGTCCATCGAGGAGCCGGACACTACCTAAGACGCTGGGAAGAAGAGAGCTCTCGAGGCTCAGGGAAGCGGTTAGTCAATCAGAAGACCCATTGGCAATGCCAGTTTCCACCCTGATGCTGGACACTGGGCTGAGGGTTTCTGAGCTCTGTGCTCTAGATATCGATGATATAGACAAAGAGGATCTGTCGGCACTGGTCATTGGGGGCAAGGGGGAGAAGGATAGAACAGTACTATTCACAAAATCCTCAGTAGACGTCCTGGAATCATGGGAGCCGATTAGGGAGAGGAGGCTATTTGGAGCTGGGAATAGTGACCTTAGAGCCATGTTCGTCTCTAGAAGGGGGCGGAGAATCAACCCTCGCTCAATTCAGAAAATGATGGATAGGCTAGCAGATGCTTCTGACATTCCAAAGAGTAGGCTGAGCCCACATACTTTGAGGCATACTTTCGCTACAGGACTATTGGAGAGAGGGGCAGATCTAGTCACGATTCAGCGTCTAATGGGGCATTCCAGCATAGCAACCACCAGAGTATACTTGGAAATCGGCGACCAGACACTAAGAGAAATTTACCACAGGGCACAGAGGAGCCCGCCGGTATCAGAGAAGGCTGGTGGAACAGAAGTTGACGTTGAGGGATCGTCTGAATTGGGGTTCCCTCTAGAGGGAGTGATTACCGAGAGCTAGTCCGAGAAGTTCACCTTCCAACCGTACTCATCCAGATGAAACCAGTTGACTACGAACTCATCGTCCTTGTACCCAAACCACGCACGAGTTGGAACCACACTGGTATAACGCTCATGTTGAACCCGCTTTATGGTATCAGATATCTCTGAGTCGAGATATCGGAAACCCTCCCACAATCTTCCCTTCTTAATGACAAACTTCTCTTGTTGTGGTTGCTCTTTGAAGTGCTTTCCCTTCCAAAGAAAATATGGCCAGCCGTCCGGGTCGTCCAAATCGGATATCTTACCGAATGATCCCCTCTTGGATTCTCTACTATCTACCAGATGGCTGACTATGGGAAGCTCCGAGCCATCTCTTCCAAGCCTTAGGATTAGGGATGCGCATGTGTGATAAGGTGCATTAGGGAATCCTTCCTTGGGTAGCATCAGAGGCCTAATTGCGCTGAAGTCGACTTGCTGAAAGTCAGTAGTCAGTCTTGTTGATCCCCTCAACCCGCCTTCGAGCCCATGGTGTATGACCTCGATATCTCCAAATTGCTCAATCCAACCCTCTTCGGCTCTAATCTCAAGACTGGTATTATCCAGAGGCCAGTCCCAGAAAGTCATTCTCTTGTCTAGTTGGACAGCTTTGGTTACCCCAGAGAGGTTAGAACTAACGTTTCCCTCGAAGGAGTGACTGAGTCCTGAGTGGATTCTTGCGATGATTGGGGTGCCAGAACTTCTGACTTCTACCTCAGCTTCCAATTGAAGTGGTGCCTTGAGTCTCTCACTATCAAATCCGAAAATGATGGAGAACTTGTTTGGCTTGGAGAATAATTCCTCGCTGGTTATCCTCAGTGCATCGTACCTCCTGCCTCTCCTCTTGGAGACGATTTCCACATTCACAAGAGGGGCATTTTTCTCTTTGACACCAATTACCTGTGCAGTACAGGTCAAATCAGGGAACTTGCCTGAAAGGAAAATTGGCTCGAAAAAGAAGTCGGCTACGTAAGGATCTATTTCTATTGAGTTCTCACCTACATCAACAATGCATTTTATTCGACCTAGGTTCGTTCCAGAATCATCAGTCTCAGATGGGTGATCCATCGTTTCTGGGTTGGGCTTCGTGCCTTGAATCTCACCTTCTAGCAGGGTTCTTCTTATTCGATCTCTTTGAGACTGAATCTGGCCCCTTCCATTCTCTGTTTGCTCCTTCCTGGAATCCTGGATGTCCCTCGATTGGACAGTGTTTTCCAGCCCTGCACCTGCTACAGTTGTCAGAGGGTGGCCTCTCAACCACCTTCTGCAGTTTCCCGTACTTCCTGCGTGGCACGACTCGTTCTAGAATTGAAGGGACTTAGCGATTGCCATACACGTAACGTTCAATCATTCGGACTATTTCTGACTTGCATGGAGGGGGGGTCGGCAACCAATCCAGTGGGTGTGGATCCCCAGCGCTCAATCCTATATGCGCAGGTTGCTAGTTCGGATCCTAGGATGGCTTTCGATGAAGATGGCATAATGCATCAGTTTGGAACGAGGGGTTCGTTTGGAAAGGTGTACCTAGGGGATGTTGCTCGAGCAGCATTAAGGTCACTAGGGACTCATGATCCGCCGAAATTCACTCAAATGCCGAGGATTGACGAGCAGAGTTGGGAACTGGTCTGCGAGACCGATGAAATCCACATGAGAATCTCTAGCAGCCACTACTGGGGGTTCGGACTATTCTCTAAATGCTTCATGAATAAAATTGTCATGGAGGGTTCACTCCCGACTAGGGCCAGATGCGCGATGGACATCGCTGCCTCGCTAGGTAGGAATCCTTGGGAGCCTTTCCGAGTCAGATCCTTCGAGAGATCCACCTCTGGAGCGATGGCCGAGCATACCTCAAGTTGGGATGGCCTGATCTCCATAGCCCGGGATAGCATGAGCGAGGATATCACCGGGTTGCAGGACTCAATTCACGGTATGAGGGGGGTCGATGAGACAGGGGATATCCACCTAAAATCAGCCGAAGAGGCGCTGGATCGAGCGAGGGAAGCACTAGCAGACAAAAATGCCCCTGCGGTTGACAGGGCTCTGAGCAGAGCCACCAGCGCCATAGTAAGAGCTGATCCAAATTCTGATTTGGGAAGTATGGAGAGGGAGCTTCTAGGGGATTAGAATCCCAGAGTATTCCACATCCACTTCCAGACGTTATTATCCGGACTGGGCTCGTTTGCAAGATAAACCACAATACTGAACACAACGCAGACTAAGTAAACTGAGCCCTTGGAAATCTGAATTGCGTCCTCGGATTCCTCATCGAAGTACCTAATCAGTCCTGCAGCCTGCTGAATGCCACTGCCCTTCTTCTCCTTGGCCATCAGTCCACCGCACCTGCAATCCCTATTTCAAGTCCACGAGAGTCAAGTCATGGGGGAAACTAGGTTACGCAAGAATAGCGCAACCGGCCAGACAATGTGACCCACGGTGGTCTGTTGAAAGGAAATACCGAAGAACAACCATCCCTCAAGCAATGCCAATA
>Ga0208408_1001444_pt1 | contig 13630 bp, 10 predicted proteins | sample ETNtaG_4_FD_185776 | JGI IMG/M metagenome (GOLD analysis project Ga0208408, IMG submission 185776) | Marine microbial and viral communities from oxygen minimum zone, Eastern Pacific Ocean - ETNP201406SV67 (SPAdes) (version 2) | ecosystem: Environmental > Aquatic > Marine > Oceanic ... | reverse complement strand
TGGCGCACCAGATAGGACTTGAACCTATAACCTACTGATTAGAAGTCAGTTGCTCTATCCAGTTGAGCTACTGGTGCATTGGTGTGTATTATGAGACTCATCAAAAAATATTTAAGAGACAAAACATTTTATCTTCTATGCTCTCTTTAGCTGACCCATTCAGGTTCTTTGCAAATCAATAAAAGCAGATGCCTGTTCAAAGACTTCGTCTGAAGAAAGACTAGTTGTGTCCAAAACCAAATCAAAGTTTGAGTGGTCATCAATATCAACTTGATATAGACTCATAAAGTTTTCATGCATAGTATCTCTTCTTTTTTGGCTGGAAACAATACTATCCTTGATATTCGTTGCTGTTTCAGTTGTTCTTCCACTGTCATCCAGAATTCTACGGGCCGCTTCTTCCAGGTCACAAATTAGGCAAATCCGGATTGAGTCAGGAACAAAGTGAAATCCTAAATGTGCGTCCAACACAAAATCGTCATTTTCTTTACCAAATATCCGCTGTTCCTCATCCACCTGATGATCAACTTCAGGGTGCACTGAAACATATTCAACGAGGAATTGAGTAATATCACTGTATCCATACTTTGCAGACAATTCACGCATAAAATCGCCGGTTCCTTTTGTGCTTAATCCGTAATGCTCGGCAAGTAGCTTTCGCAGGGTTGATTTTCCTGAACCAGGGCTTCCTGCAAGGGTTATTTTCATGTAAATACTATTCGATGTTCTGCAGTTGTTCTCTTACTTTTTCCAACTCGCTTTTTATTTCTACAGAAGACTGGCTAATTTCAGCGTGATTACTTTTGGAGGCAATCGTGTTTACTTCGCGATTTAATTCCTGCATCAGAAATTCTGCTTTTTTACCGACTTCACGTTGAGCCAATATATCATCCATGTGTTCCAAATGAGTGCGAAAGCGAACCACTTCTTCAGTTATATCAAGACGATCTGCAAACAAAGCAATTTCCTGCTCCAGACGTTCCGGATTTATTTTTGTGCCTTCTTGAAGTTGTGCAAGACGTTCCTGAAGCCGCTCACGGTAAAGTCCAGGTTCTTCTTGAGATAGTTCCTCGATTTTGTTCACGATCTGCTCACACGAGACTAATCTTGTCTTTATATCGTCATGCATAGCCTGACCTTCACGCAGTTTCATCTCCTGCAGGCCTTCAATTGCCTTTGCAAGGGAATCTCGGATCACCTTTTCACATTCTTCCGGAGGCTCTCCGGATTTGTTTTCTTCAATGATATTTGTACTGGATAGATCCCGCGCCTCAACATTCACCTTCCGTCCAGACAATTCTTCAAATTCCCCCAGCAACTCATTAAATATTTTGGCACGTTCATGATTCAGTTTTAGTTTTTCATCTCCTTCACCTTTTTCCAATCTGATTGAACAATCGACTTTTCCACGTGTACAAGCAGCTTTAATCTGTTTTTTAAAATCTGCTTCTAATGTCTGAAAACCCAAAGGCAGTCTACACCGTATATCCAGAAAACGTTGATTAACCGAACGTATTTCCACCTGACATGACCAGCTTTCCCACTGTGCATCAGCAGAACCAAAACCTGTCATTGAAATCGCCATATAACTTTCTGTATCTTTTGTTTTAAAAATTAGGTTGAAGCCAAATCACTGTTTGACAAAAATTTCTAATCCGGTTAATTTACAGTTGAACAATAAATTAATGAATGAAAGCAAATGACATTAATCAACACTCTTAATCACATCCTGCATCACTATTTTAGAGTGTTTTTGGACACATTCTCATCCAACTTACCTAAAGATATCCAAGCCTTCCATAAAGATTGTGAATCATTGGTGGAACGATACAATTCTCTCCTGAAAGAAATTTCCTCTTACATGAAAGATCATAGTAAGCCGCAGGAGGATGATCCGGACAATTCTGAACTCAATTTGACTTACCACGATACTGACTCCTTTTACATCATCTCAATCAAGGAAGATCTGGCACTGCTGACTGCTGACTGCAAACTATTGCTTGAAAAAGTAGTTGAGAATCCTCCTGATTCTCAACTACACAATGAAGCCATTGAGCAATATCTAAATCAACTTCACGAACTGCGTCAATACTCTGTGCAGATTGAAACTGCTCTTCATGAATATGAGGAAAACATCATGAAGATTGAGGAAGATATCTCGAATAACACACTGTGTAATTAACCAATTGATCCAACTGTTTCAAACTATTTTTGTTACATACATTATCAAAAATACTCAGGATATTTTTTCAAGTTCATACGCACTTGCTGATTCCATAAATTTCTGGAAGCGTGATAAAACCTGCACCGGATCTTCAAGCAGTCCTTCTACAAGCATTGAATTCTCGTAAAGCTGTTCAACAGAATCTTCAAGAAACGGATGTTTCTTGTCTTTCTGTAGTATTTCTGAGAGATTCTGAATTATTGGATGGCTCATGTTAACTTCCATGTTGCGCTTTTCGCCCTGAAATTTCTGATCCATCATTTTCATCATCTTTTCCATTTGAGCCGTCATTCCGTCCTTTGGTGTTACCAGAGAGCAAGGACTGTCAACCAGACGTTTTGAGTCCGAAACTCCACTTACCCGGTCTTTCAGCTGTTTTTCGAAAAAAGCAATGATATCATTCTTTTCCTCTTTCGAGAGTGATGATTCCGGTGCTGAAATATCGCTGTCATTAATTTCATCAATATCACCCTGAGAAATATTTTTTAGTGTTTTTCCATCATATTCCCGTAAATCTGCAATCATGAAATCATCTATTTGATCCGTCATGAACAAAACCTCCAGACTTTGCTTACGGAAATATTCCAGGTTCGGATTGTGAAGAATTGCTTCTCGTGAACCTCCTGTTACATAAAAAATATCTTTTTGTTCTTCACGCATACGTCCTACATAATCCTTGAGGGTAACTTCCGGCGAGGAATCTTCGGAAACGGATGAGTTAAAACGCAGCAGATCCATCAGCCGGTTTTTATTTTTAAAATCTGCAGAAACACCTTCTTTGATCAGTGTTCCGTATTGCTGCCAAAATTTGCCGTATTTTTCTACATTCTGTTCTGACAAAGACTGCAGTTCTTTCAATACACGTAAAGTTAAACTGTTTTTTATTTTTTCGATCAATGCGTTTTTCTGCACATTTTCCCGTGAGACATTCAGCGGAATATCTTCTGAATCAACCACACCCTGCACAAAACGTAAATAAGATGGGAATAAATGTGTGTTGCCTGACTGAATCAAAACTTTCTGTGCATAAAGAGCGACATCTTTGCTCTCACGCGCATACAGGACTTCGTTGCCGATTGACTCAGGAAAATACAACAGCGCATAATACTGAATTGGCGCATCAATGTTAAAATGCAAATGGTGCAAAGGATCCTGTTGGGTATGCGTAATTTGCTTATAGAACTCTGTGTATTCATCTGTCTTAACTTCTGATTTTGCTTGAGTCCAAATCGCTTTTACCTGATTAATCGTTTTATCCTTGAGTTTTACCGGAAAAGGCAGGTAATTCGAGTATTTTTTAATAATTGACTCCAGCCGCCACTCACTACAGAATTCCTTCGCATCCTCCTTGAGAAATATCGTAATGCGTGTTCCACGCTGATTATTAACTGCCGGACTAAGCTCGTACTGACCTCCTCCTTCTGAAGACCATTGCCAGGCTTGAGCATCAACCTGCCAGGAACGGGTGGTTAATTCCACACGATCTGCTACCATGAATACCGAATAGAAACCAACGCCAAATTGACCTATCAGGTTTTCGGCTGATTTTTTCTCAGCTTGTGCTTGCTGCAAAAATTTAAGTGTTCCGGAATTTGCTATTGTACCAAGATTTTCAACAAGTTCATCCTTGGTCATTCCACACCCGGTATCCTCAATCACGATCTGTGACTTGTCCTCATCAAAGGTAATGGCAATCTGCAGATCTGCGTCTTTGTCCAGAACATTTTCCTCTGTCAAAGTTGTGAGTTGTACCTTGCTTAAGGCGTCTGAGGCATTTGAGACTAATTCGCGTAGAAAAATTTCGCGTTCTGTGTAAAGAGAATGTACCAAAATTTCGAGCAATTTCTGCATCTCTGCTTGATATTCATGAACTTCCGCTTTTGGTTTTGTTTTTTTACTCATAAAGTTCTTCCTGGATGTCAAAATGATATTCTATTATTTGTTTTAATTGACCTTTTATACTACTTTAATATAAGCAAAATGAAAAGTAATTTCTTGATATTTAGCAAGTATATTTCTTCAAATAAGCATGCATAACAGATCAATAAATATTTTACTTTTAACAACGGTTCTGACCTTCAGTACGCTTTACGTACCACAACCTATTTTACCATTACTGGCAGAGGATTTTTCGGTTTCCGGAAGTGAAATTTCGCTGCTCATTTCCTTAACTTTATTTCCTTTGGGACTTACTCCAATTGTTTACGGTTATTTAATCGACAATATTTCCGCGCGCACGATACTGCACTGGTTTATCGGAATTTTAGCAGTTACAGAACTGTCGCTTGCTTTCGTTATGGACTTCCGGATTATGCTAGGACTGCGTTTACTACAGGGGCTTTTACTGCCCGCCATTTTCACCGCTATTGTAACCTACATCAGCAACCTGTCCGCGGCACATCAAAGACAAAAGTCAGTCAGCCGTTACATCGCGGCTACAATTACGGGCGGATTTGCAGGTAGATTTATCACAGGCCTCATTTCAGATTTCAGTGACTGGCGAACTGCGTTTATTGTATGGAGTATTGGTTTACTCATTGCGTGGAGCCTGCTCTGGAAATTACAAAAAGATATCCCGGCTCAGTGCAACAGCCTGGAGATTTCCGGAATTTGGCAAATGTTCAAACGTCCTTTGCATTTTCGGGTTTACCTGACAGTTTCAATAGTTTTTTTCGGTTTTGCCTCTGCTTTAAATGTACTACCTTTTCGTATCAAGGACATTTCGCCGGAGGCGACAGAATCGTTGATTGCATCCGCCTATATGGGATACTTGATGGGTGTGCTGGTTTCACTCAACGCACAGAGAATATGTGCCAGACTTGGCAGTGAAATCAACAGTACTATCCTTGGAATCCTCACCTTTGGCGTAGGTTTTTTGCTATTCACAAGTACAAATCTGATCATCATTATTTTTGCGGTTTTTATTTTCAGCACAGGATTTTTTCTAATGCATTCCACTTTATCCGCATACATCAATCATCACACCCAATCTCAGCGCGGTGTTGCAAACGGGCTTTATATTTCTTTTTATTATACAGGCGGATCTTTAGGCAGTTATTTCCCGCTCATCATTTATCATAACTGGGGTTGGTATCCTTATTTGATACTGGTAATAATTTCGACCATGCTGGGATTAAGTATCGTCTTAGGACTGAATGAAGCAGAAAAAAGATTAAATGGACAAGTGTAATTTGCCTGCCCCTGAAGTAAGGTTGAAAAGAGAGTAATTATTCTAAAATTATGCTAGACACCTTGAAAAGCATGGAATCCGCACAGGGACTTTAAAGATCTCTTGGTTTTGCTGAAACAACTCCGTATTAACACAATCCACATCCGGAGGTTGTGTTTTTTGAACTTGAATTGAATAAACGAACATCAGATTAACATTGTTGCAAATACTTTTATTTGCATTTATGTATTATCTTGGTTATCCTGACTGCATTATAATCAAGGTATGTATATGATTTGTACTTTAAACAAAAAAACTTGAATAAGGTATGGAAAAAACAATTATTCCGATTGCAAGTGGCAAAGGTGGTGTAGGTAAAAGCTTTGTAGCAGCTAATCTGTCAATTGCATTAGCCGAACTTGGCAAACAGGTTATTGTAGCAGACCTTGATTTTGGAGGATCAAACCTGCATACCTGTTTAGGCATAAAGAACATTCATCCCGGTATCGGAGATTTTATACGAGCACGATACAGCGAACTGAATAATTTGCTGGTAGAAACAGAACATGAGAACCTCAAGTTTCTTGCTGGTGATGTAAGAAGTCCTTTTCTGGCAAACATGCACCATGCGCAAAAAATGCGCCTCATTAGCAATCTGAAACAATTGGACTGTGAATATTTAATATTGGACCTTGGAAGCGGGAGTACATACAATACTTTGGATTTTTTTGGTATGACTCATCTGGGAATGATTATCACTACTCCAGAGCACACTTCAACTATGAACATGCTCACTTTCATCAAACTTTTAGCTTTTAGAGTAATTGAGCGTTCTATGCCTAAGAACACATTCCTTGATGAAAAGATGAGACACTCCTTTAACCGTACGGTGATGGAAGAATTCTTAACAGTGAAGGGGCTATTGGATGAAATTTCTAAAATTGACAGAAATGTCGCAGAACGAGCCGAACAGAGCTGGATTCGTTATAGGCCGAGGATCATATTTAACAAATGTAATTTGCCAGGAGAATTAGATATACTCCCTTCAATGGCAAATCATTTCAATCAAACTTTAATGCTAAGAGGCGATTTTTTTGGTTGCCTATTTACTGATACTGCTGTTACAAGAGCCTTTCAGGAACGTAAGACATTGAAAAACGTGGAACCATATTCACATGTTCTTGAAGACATCAACCTGCTTGCCGACCGAATAACTCGCCTTTGGAAACAACCCATTAGGAACAGTGCTAAACTGCTACAACATAATGCAAAAAATCTTTTTGAGAAAAGGTTAAAAAACTAGCACGAATGGAAAACAATGCCCGCACAAAAGCGTATCGAACTGGTAATTACTGGCAAAGTTCAAGGTGTAGGTTACCGCTATTCAGTGAAGCTCAAGGCTGATTCTCTAGGGATAAGAGGATATGTCATGAACCAACACGATGGGTCAGTTTTCGCAACAGCACAAGGGGAAATATCTGAATTAAATAATTTTGTTAAATGGTGCTATATAGGCCCTCAGGAAGCTTTAGTAAGAGATATCAAAAAGACATTTGGAACAGTCAAAGACTTCCGTGAGTTCAGCGTTCTTTACTAATTCACATCTCAGTATTGTATATCATCCTTCCTGTTGATTGAAGACACAAGAAGATAGCCCAAAGTTTACACAAAAATATTTTTCATTTTTTCAGCAAAAACTTTTACATCAACAGGCTTGACAACATAAGCATTCAAACCTGCTTTGAATGCAGCAACTATGTCTTCCTGCATTCCATTTTCTGTAACAATCAAAACAGGAATTTGCTTGAGGTTTGGATCGTAGCGGATTTGCTGCAGAAGTTCCAATCCGCTCATTTTGGGCATTTCCATGTCCGTAATTACAAGATCAAAAAGGCCTGATTTAAGTCTTACCAAAGCAGAGTTACCGTCCGACACCTCTTCTATATTGTCAAACCCCAACTGTTCAAGAGTAATAACCAAGACCTTCCTGGACACAGCAAAATCATCCACAATAAGAACTTTTATTGATGATTTATCCGACAAATTCACTCCAAAGCCGAATGAGTTTCAACTTACTTAAAATACTCACAGAAGATCTGCCCCATTTCAGAGTTAAGATGCTTGAATGCTGTTAGTTAACATTGTCTAAAAACAATTTAAAATTCTATTTTAAAGATTTCTAATGGATCTGCAGACGTTTATCAGCAATAGCAAGCTGATCTGAAAGCAAACAGACAAGATCTTCAAGGAATTGTGCTGCAAGACGTGGCTCCTGCTCTGCCAGTGCAATTAATTTAGTCTCGGTAAACTGCAGCAGGGTTGAGTCCTGCCGTGCGATAGCACGGGCAGTTGCTTTTTCGTTCGCTGTACAAAGGGCAAATTCTCCAATTAAATCAAAATTTTTCCTCGTCCAGCAATAACCGACAGAAAACGAATCGCTTTTTGGTGAAACTATTGACGCGATTTCCACTGTTCCGGAAGTAATGAACAGGAAGTCACCCTTATCATTTTTAATTTTTGATAATCTTTTGCCTCTGGCAACTTTATATGTTTTACTAAACGATAGTAATTTTTGCTGCCACTTTGCACCTAGATTATCCCAAAGATCTTCAGGTCTTATAGAAACCTCCTGTTCTTTTAATTTATCATCATTGTTTAATTTTGCCTCAAGACTGCTGAGATTAAAGTCTTTTTGCTCCAGCAGACGTTCATCAGTGTCCTTCAGTGACAATTGTAGTCGGTTGGCCAAATTCAAGAATAGTTTAGCGGCGATTTTCGGATTTCGTTTTTTAAGTGGTTCAAGACAGTCACGGTTAACAACCAGCAACCGAGTTTTTTCAGCAGCTTCTGCACTTGCACTACGCTCCGCTTTTCTGAAAAGCCCCATTTCACCAAAAGTATTACCTTTTTCCAAGCGGACCAGATCCGTACGTTTTCCGTTTTTTTCCAGAAAGATGGAAATAGAGCCTTCGAGGATTACATACATTTCATCACCAATATCCCCCTCTGAAAAAAGCAGTCCACCTTGTTCCAGGTCTTCCGTGTAGGCCATCAAACTTGCAATTTTTGCTTCTCTGACAGTCATGTTCTGAAAGAGGTCAATTCCAGCTATAAATTCTTCATCAAATTTCAGTCCAACGTAATCCCAGACAGTTATCAAACCTGTTTCCATGACAACTGAGGGTAAAAAAGTCATGTCTATTGCAAGACACACCAACAGGGTAAAGGCGGTGAAAGTACCAAACAATACCTGAGATTCCATCTCTGATTGCAAAAAGAGGATAAATCCCGCAGACAGTGCAATCGTAGAAAACATCATCGGACGTGCAACAATGGGTAAAGTTTTTAATGATGCCTCCCGTTTATTACGTAATTTATTGGCGTTTTCGTTGTAGTGACTTAAAAAATGAATTGTATCGTCCACACCAATTCCGAGTGCAATCGCTGCAATTACTGAGATCGTAACGCCGATTGGAATGTCGAGCCAACCTAGTGAACCAAAAAATATGAGGATCGTAATTACATTCGGGAACAAGGCAATTACACCCATCTTCCAGGAAAGGAAAAGCAGAGACAGAATGACAAATACTATAATCAATGCCAGAAATACACTGTTTATCTGACCTTGAGCTATGTTGTTTGCAGATTCGCTGGAGAGCACTCCTCCGCCTGTGTAACTGAATTTTAAATGCGGCAATAATTCCGGCACCTTTAACAGCAACATGTCCCTCAGTGCAAGAAATGCTGTTGAACCACTGCTGCGCATTCTAATCGTTACCTGAAGAACATCTTCTGCAGTACTTAAAAACCTTGGACCGTTCTCACTGGTTTTTTCAAAAAACTGTACTACTTCCTCGTCAGTCAATTTATCAAGTCCCATGCGGTAATGCGCCAGGACATCAACCGGAGAATGAAATTTATCAATTCTCAATCCTTTTATATTGTCAATTTCTGTAGCCCCGTTTACCTGGAACATCCAGTCCTGAAGCTCTTTCAGTCCGTAAATAGTCTTTGCGGTTTTCAAAGGATTGTTTGCTGAAGACTGCTGACTATCACTGCCTGTTTCCGCTTTGAATAATAAACGTAAAGTATCAGTTCCGGACAATTCATTTTCAATCAATTTTAAGTCTTGTACTAATTGACTCTCTTCTGGAAAAGTTTTGGTAGAACTGTTGATGCTGAGCTCCAGCATACCAAAGCCCGCAAAGCCTGCAATTAAAAGCCAGATCCAGATTAAACGTTTGGAATGAAGTCTGAGCCATTCAGCAATAAGCCGAAAAAAATGATTGAGCAAACCTTTGCCTTCTTCACTCGTTGCTATTTCCGGCATATGGATATAATGCAGTAAAGCCGGTGCGAGGGTGAGAGTAAATAAATTAATAGAAATTATACCTACACTTGAATAGAGTCCCAACTGCTGAACAGCGGGAATTGGACTGACTACGAGCGCGATAAATCCGGCAACCGTTGTGATAGCAGTCACAGTAACAGGAACGGTTACAGAATTTAGAGTCGCAGTTATTATTTCCGGAATTGATGCAAGCGGTTTTTCCGCACTCCTTTCCTGTTTTATTTCAAGTGTTTCAGTCTGATATTGATTTAGAAACTTGATCACATAAGCACTGCCTACACAAACAATGATCGGCGCACAGGCCATTGTGACCAGATTAAGTTCGTCACCAACCCAACCGATGATTCCGGCTGTCCAGATAATTCCAAAAAAGACGACTAACAATGGCACAAAGACGGCTTTAATACTTCGGAATGCAATTAACAGCACGATAACAATCAAGAGGAAACTCATTGGAAGAATAAGCTGCATATCCTGTTGTATCAAACGGCTGGCCTTGTTTATTTGTCTGGGTTGACCTGCATAAGCAATACGAAGGGTGTCAGAGATTTCCAGATTCTGTTGATGCTTGAATATCAGTTGTTTAATTATTTGCTGGGTTTCAGCTGATTCAGGCTTTGATTCCGGATTGAATGTGATAATCAGTGCGGCAGTGCTCGCATCCTTGGAGAGAACATCTCCCTGAAAAAGTGGGTGACTTTTTAAACTGCTGACAGTTTTGCGGATTTTTGCATCAGTATCAGCATGTATTTTTTGGGGACTTGAAGAGGATTTTTCTAAAGTACAGTCCAGAGATGAATCATTCGAAGTATCAGCTTCAGTCACAGAATCTCCGGAATCTGCTACATCTTCGTCCGGGCTTTCTTCCAAGCTTTCATCGAGACTCTCTTCTAGACTTTCTTCTAAATGCACTTCCGGACTTTCTTCCAGATCATCTTCAATTCCTTCTTCGAGACTTTCTTCCAGGTTTTTCTCATTTTTATTACTTATTATTTTCTTCAACTTAAGTAAGGTTGCCTCGTCATCAGATGATATATTTATAGAAGAGGATTTATTCAGGCAGGAAATTTGATGTTCATATTTTTCCAAAACAGAAAGGCAAACAGAACCAATTCCCATTTGATGAAAATATGATTTACCAGCACATTTTCCTGAAGCTTGTGGAATATCCAGCATACTAAGCACTTTGGAAATCCCTGGGACTTTAGCTTCAACATCTGCTTTCAAGTGAGAAAGTGACAACAGATAATCGAGACCTACCGGTTCTTTTTCTGTATTATGAAGAGCAATCACTACAACTTCTTCACTGCCGAAAGCCTCTCTGGTGTCCAGGAATTGCTGGTAGGCTCCTGAATTACGTTCAATGAAAGGTTCAACTGTGCTGTTTATACGCAATCTCCCACTGTCTGGGTCAAATAGCCCATCCCTGGCCTGCACAAAAAAGAATGCGCTGAGGGCAAAAATGACTAAAAGAATCAATTTGGGGAATTGATTTAGCCGAGTGATAAATCGGACAAACATGCAGTCCTCAGTTTGCAGTAAATTTTTGGGTGTAGGTCAAAAATATCTGATTTGTCTTAATTTTGTTCTCTATCATTTTTTGTCTTTCTGTTTCTAAACGAAACAATTTAAGTTCCAGTTCCATATCCTCCTTGAAGCGCTCCCACGTAAAGAGGGACGCAAATCCATGTTGTACGAAAGGCCAGGTTTGATAGTTCAAGAGTGTTATACGCAAAGAATTGTCCGGTGTTTTCAAAACTGCTACTCCTGAAACCTGATTACGTACCACGTCCCTCTTCCGGGGAATCAGAGCAGACTCATTTTCATAAAGAAAAATGTGTGAGTCAGGAGGGACATCATACGACTTTCGATGTGAATATATCATCAGCCAATAAAAATACTTGAATGTCCTCTCAAACGAAGTCGCAACCGCAAAATGAGGTGAACGTACAGTTGATAGGCGAATGTGTTTACCTTCGGTTATTTCATAGGAATACAAGTTTCTTTCCTTAAATAAACCGGACTCCAATTTCCATACCATATCAGTCCAAATTGCATCTAATTCCAGAGTTAAGAAATCTGAGCGAGATTCATGCTCATCGTATTTGGAGAGCATATTTTCAAATGAACCCTGCAGAGTTGTCGTACCATTGTCCGCAACTTTCTGATATTCAAGTTTTATATACGGATTTGAGTCAAACCAGTGAAACACTCCGAATCTGGCATCAAAAATATCTCCAGTCCATTGATATTGTAAACCAAAATAATCCCTTAAAAATGATACATCCTCTTCCTCTTCTTCTTCAGTACTTTCCATCTCTTCCCTGAATTCGGTGAATCTCATCCCAAAAGTTTGTTGCCGAATCGGAGACAGATAAAAAGTAGCCGTGTGTTCTCCATGGAACCAATTATATCTGACTGAAGGAATCGCATCCTTGGAGTCATCCGGATCAAAAGTATAAAGCCCCATGATATTGTTCAAATGCAACACATCAATAACTTTATCTAAATCCACTTTACCAAGACCAAAAATCTGGGTTCCGTAACGCAGTTGATGGGAACCCATACGGTAATTAGTGTAAATTTCACGTACGCTGGCAAATCCGTCAAAGACGCGTTCTTTCTCCATTTCATAGTTTTGCGAAAAGCTAATAGAAAGCCGGAAATAATTATACATCTGCGGAGATGTTTGTACCTTCACAGATTGATCGTATGTGGAAACAAAACGCAGTTCTTTGATTTCACTCAGCAAAGGTTCTAAAACTGACAAGCCCTTCGTTTCACTACCGCCTAACATTGTTTTTACTTCATGGCTGAAAGTGACTCTTGGCGGGAATACCTCGTCTTCTTCCTCTTCGTCTGCCAGTTGTTCTTCTGTCTCCTGATTCGCTGATTCTCCCTCTAACGGATCTTCATCAAGGTCCAGCTCAGTGTCCGAATCTGCGAGGGGATCTTCCTCCAGGCCCAGATCTGAATCAGACTCTGCAAGCGGGTCTTCTTCTGCGAGGAGATCTTCCTCCAGTCCCAGGTCTGAATCAGACTCTGCAAGCGTGTCTTCTTCTGCGAGGGGATCTTCCTCCATTCCCAGATCTGCGTCTTCTTCTACAGGGGGATCTTCTTCAAGGCCCAGATCTGAGCCTTCCTCTGCGAGGGGATCTTCTTCAAGGCCCGGATCTGAGTCTTCTTCTGCGAGGGGATCTTCTTCAAGGCCCGGATCTGAGTCTTCCTCTGCGAGGGGATCTTCTTCAAGGCCCGGATCTGAGTCTTCTTCTGCGAGGGGATCTTCTTCAAGGCCCGGATCTGAGTCTTCTTCTGCGAGGGGATCTTCTTCAAGGCCCGGATCTGAGTCTTCTTCTGCGAGGGGATCTTCTTCAAGGCCAAGATCTGCGTCTTCTTCTAGAAGGGTATCTTCTTCAAGGCTTTGCTGTAATTCGGTTTCACTAGTCTCCTGGGAATATACAGGTGAGGCAATAAAGATTAAAACAAGGCTAAACAGAATTGACAACAACAAGACAGGCAAGAGCTGTTTTACAGTCAAGTGGGTAGATAATGCAACTTCCGGGGAACCGGTTTGTCTATCTTCAGTCTGTGCTGAACAGCGATTCAGGAGGCACATTTTTAAATTCAGGATCGTCTGACAAGTCTAGATACAGTTTTAGTTTTCCATTTTTTTTATCGACATTTGTCAGCGTTTCAAAAATGAATTTTTTTTCTTTTCCTAATGTTGTACGAACACGCATCACTGTTGAGAACCATTGTCCGTCAACTTTTACGTAATATTTCGGGAAAAATCGATAAACTTTACGGAGAACTTTTTCCGCAAAGAAATTCATCATGATCGGTACACCTTTTTTCTTATCGTAATAACTAAGAACTTTGTCGTATC
>Ga0208408_1001437_pt1 | contig 13641 bp, 11 predicted proteins | sample ETNtaG_4_FD_185776 | JGI IMG/M metagenome (GOLD analysis project Ga0208408, IMG submission 185776) | Marine microbial and viral communities from oxygen minimum zone, Eastern Pacific Ocean - ETNP201406SV67 (SPAdes) (version 2) | ecosystem: Environmental > Aquatic > Marine > Oceanic ... | reverse complement strand
CCAGTATTAACATTTCTAGGGCTTGGATGATAACATCCAATTAATATTTTTTTATCTGGTAATTGATATTTTGCACCATGACTGAACTTGTAATAATTATTTTTTAAAAAATAAGTTTCTTTATAAAATTGAATGCATGCATCGAAAGCTATTTTGCCTAAAGCAATAATAATTTTAACATTTTTAAGTAAATCTATTTCTTCTTTAAAATAACCGAAGCAAGTTCTAAGTTCTAGAAAAGTTGGTTTATCTCCAGGCGGAACACACTTTAAAGCAGTTGTGATATATGAGTTGTAAAGTTTTAAACCATCATTTTTATTTTCTGAAGTTGATTGATTGGACATTTTTACTTTATGCAAGCATTTGTATAAAAATTCTGCAGATCTATCACCAGTAAATACTCTGCCAGTTCTATTTCCACCGTGTGCAGCTGGTGCGAGACCAACTAATAGAACTTTACCACTTAAATCACCAAATCCAGTTATGGGTTTTCCCCAGTATTTTTCATTTATATATTGTTTTCTTTTTTCTTTAGCAATTTTTTCTCTAAAATTTTTTAATCTTTTGCATTTTTTACAGGCAATGATTTTTTTGTTTAGTTTTATAAATTGACTATTTAAAGCCATTCTTTTATTTCAGATTTTGTTTTTTAAATAATGAAATTCCACTTTTTATCTTATGATTATAAGATTCTTTAAAACTTTCTAATTGCCAACCTTTTAATCGATTTTTAATTTCTAAGAGATTGTTTTTTTTCCATTCATTTGTGGTTTTTTCATCTTTCCACATTTTTTTATCTTCATTGCTTCTTCCGCAACCATAACAATAACCAGTCACCGGGTCCGTTTTACAAATACTTATACAAGGTGAAACAATCATTTTTTTTTAATATTTATCATGTTTTACACTATTATTCTAATTGGACAAATCAGAACTATAATATATAAAACCTTTTAAATTGGGCGAGTGGCGGAATTGGTAGACGCGTTGGTCTTAGGAACCAATAGTGCAAGCTGTGAAGGTTCGAGTCCTTTCTCGCCTACCAAAATATTTTATGAAAGTTACAGTAGAAAATAAAAAAGGTTTAAATAAAGATTTAAAAGTTTTTATAGATAAAAAAACTATTTCTTCCTACATGGATGAAAAGTACGAAGAGGTTAAAAACACAGTTACAATTAAAGGTTTTAGACCAGGAAAAGTTCCAAAAGAAATTTTAAAAAAACAATTTGGTCAAGCAATATTTGGTGAAGTTTTAGATAAAGTTTTAAAAGATACTAGCAATAAAGCTCTTCAAGAAAACAAAATAAAACCTGCTGGCCAACCTAAAATTGATTTAAAAACTTATGGTGAAGATAAAGATTTAGAATATGTCATTTCATTAACTGAATTACCAAAGATCGATATTAAAAGCCTACAAAATATTAAATTTGATGAATTCAGAGTCAAAATTGATGAGAAAGAAACAGAAAAAAGAATTAAAGAAATAGCAAAATCACAAAAAAACTTTGTAGAAACAGATCCTGCTAAAGTAGCTAATGAAGGTGATCTTGTTGTTTTTGATTACAAAGCAACAGTTGATGGAAAAGAATTTAATGGCAATGAAGGAAAAAATACTCAATTAGAAATTGGAAAAGATTTGTTCATCAAAGGTTTTGATAAACAATTGCTAAAAGTAAAAAAAAATGATGAAGCTAAAGTAGAAGTTAAATTGCCAGATAACTTTCCAGAAAAAGAGTTAGTTGGAAAGAAAGCAATTTTTGTTTGCAAAATTACCTCAGTCAAAAAATCAAAAGAAGTAAAAATCGATGATGATTTTGCAAAAAATCTTGGAGCAAAAGATTTAAAAGATTTAAAAGATTTAATCACAAAGCAAATTAACGAAGAGTACAAAAATTCGTTAGATGCATTGAGCAATAGTCAAGTTTTAGAAGAAATAAATAAAATTAATTTGAATGAAATACCTGAAAATTTAAAAGAACAAGAAATTAAAATTTTGTCACAAGGAATGAATGAAGAAGATTTAAAAAAGAATAAAAAAGATCTTGAAAAAAAAGCAATAAAGCGAATAAAGACAGGATTGATATTAAATGAATTTGGAGAACAAAACAAAATAAATGTAAATGAACAAGAAATTCAATTAGAAATACAAAAGCAATTTAGAATGATGCCTGGACAAGAAAAAATGCTACATGAGTATTATCAAAAAAACCCTGCAGCATTGTCTAATATTAGAGGCCAACTTTATGAAGAAAAAATTTTAAAAGAAATTAAATTGAAGGCCAAATCAAATTTAAAAGAAATAACAAAGGAACAAGCTGAAAAACTTTTAAAACAAGAAAATGAGAAACATATTAAAGACCATCATAATCACGACCATACAAATGATTTAAAAAGTTCTTCACCAAAAAAAATATCAAACCCTAAAAACACTAAATCTACAGCAAAGAAAACATCAAAATAAAAAAAGTTAGCAAAAAGTAATTACAAGTTGTATAAGTAAAACGAATCAAAATATATGAATAAAATACCTGAACAACTTAATACTCTTATTCCAATGGTTGTTGAACAATCTTCTAGAGGAGAGAGAGCATATGATATCTATTCAAGATTATTAAAAGAAAGAGTGGTTTTCGTAGTAGGTCCAATTAATGACAACGTTGCATCTCTAATTACGGCTCAACTATTATTTCTAGAATCTGAAGAACCAAAAAAAGAGATTTCTCTTTACATTAATAGCCCAGGTGGTTTAGTAACAGCAGGCCTTGGAATATATGATACTATTCAATACATAAAACCAGATGTGTCAACTCTATGTATAGGTCAAGCTGCTAGCATGGGATCTTTTTTATTAGCAGCAGGAACAAAAGGTAAAAGGTTTTCACTTCCTAACTCTAGGATAATGGTTCATCAACCATCAGCTGGTTTCCAAGGACAAGCTACTGATATTGAAATTCATGCAAACGAAGTATTATCTTTAAAAAAAAGATTAAATGAAATTTATTCGAAACATACAAATAAATCTGTTGAAGAGATAAAGTTAGCTCTTGAAAGAGATAATTTTATGACTCCTGATACAGCAAAAGATTTTGGTTTAATTGATAAAGTAGTTGTTAGCCGAGATTAACTTACAACATATAGTTTTTTACCAACATATGCTTGATTAGATTGAGTCAAATGTAATAGTGTGTTCACACTGATTCGAAAAAAAAATTATGACAACAAATAACAAAAATATTCTTTATTGTTCTTTCTGCGGCAAGAGTCAACATGAAGTAAGAAAATTAATTGCTGGACCTACAGTTTTTATCTGCGATGAGTGTGTTGAATTATGTATGGACATCATTAAAGAAGAAAATAAAGATACTTTTGTAAAACATCAAGATGGACTTCCTTCACCTAGAGAAATTTGTAAAGTGCTTGATGATTATGTAATTGGTCAAAATTATGCAAAAAAAGTTTTATCCGTAGCTGTTCACAATCATTACAAAAGGCTTAATTATGAAAATAAAACAAGTAAAAATGTTGAACTTGCAAAATCAAATATTTTATTACTTGGACCTACAGGATGTGGAAAAACATTGCTAGCACAAACTTTGGCTAGAATTCTCGACGTACCTTTTACTATGGCAGACGCTACTACTCTAACCGAAGCAGGCTATGTTGGTGAGGATGTAGAAAATATTATATTAAAACTTTTACAATCAGCTGATTATAATGTTGAAAAAACGCAAAGAGGAATTGTATACATAGATGAAGTTGACAAAATTAGTAGAAAATCTGAAAATCCATCAATAACAAGAGACGTATCTGGCGAAGGTGTTCAACAAGCTCTTTTAAAAATAATGGAAGGAACTATTGCAAGTGTACCACCTCAAGGAGGAAGAAAACATCCTCAACAAGAATTTCTTCAAGTTGATACAACAAATATTTTATTTATTTGTGGAGGAGCTTTTGCTGGTTTGGATAAAATTATCTCACAAAGAGATAAAGGCTCTTCAATTGGTTTTGGTGCAAAAGTGAAAACTGTAGCCGATAAAAAATCAGGTGAATGGATGAAAGGTTTAGAACCTGAAGATTTACTGAAATATGGACTAATACCAGAATTTATAGGAAGACTTCCGATAACAGCAACTCTGGAAGACTTAGATGAAAAATCTTTAGTAAAAATATTGATCGAACCAAAAAATTCTTTAATCAAACAATATCAAGAACTATTTAAGCTTGAAGGTGTTAAGTTAACTTTTAAAGATAATGCGATTAAAGAGATTGCTCAAAAGGCTATTTTAAAAAAAACGGGAGCAAGAGGCTTAAGGTCAATTTTAGAAAACATACTTTTAAAAACTATGTTTGAATTACCTAGTCAAGAAAATATAGAAGAAATTCTCATTGATATAGGTGCGGCCAAAGGACAAAGCGACCCTATAATAATTCACTCAAAGAACACAAAAAATAAGACAGAAAAAACTTCAGCAGCATAAATTAAGTTAATAAGCTATTTTTTTCTATTGCAAAATAAAATATTATGCCCATATTTAAACAATGGAAGTTAAACACATATCACCACTATTACCTTTAAGAGACATAGTTGTCTTTCCTAGTATGGTAACTCCCTTGTTTGTTGGAAGAGACAAATCCATTACTGCCTTGAACGAGGCAATGAAAGAACATAAAAAAATTATTTTAGTAACCCAAAAAAATTCTGAAGTTGATGATCCAAAAAAAACTGATGTATTTATGTATGGTTGCGAAACTTCTATACTTCAGCTTCTTAAATTACCTGATGGTACAGTAAAAGTCTTAGTTGAAGGATTAAAAAGAGTTAAAATAGTTGATTTTAAAGATGATGAAAAATTTATAACATGTTCATATGAATACAATAATGACTTGATTTCTAATGATGAAGATCTATTGCCATTAGCAATTACTGCAATTAGAAGACTAGAAAAACTTACATCAATAAATAAAAAAGTTTCTTCAGATATAATTAAAAATATTAAAGAATTAAAAGATTCATCAAAAATTGCTGACAACATCGCTTCACATTTAAATGCAACAATTTCAGAAAGACAACAAATTTTTGAAACACTTGATGTTAAAAAAAGATTAAATGGAGTGATTAAAATTATGGAAAATGAAACTAGCATTATTGGTGTTGAAAAAAGAATTAGAGGAAGAGTTAAAACACAAATGGAAAAAACTCAAAGAGAATACTATTTAAATGAACAGCTTAAAGCGATTCAAAAAGAATTGGGTGAAATAGAAGATGGTAAAGACGAAACATCAAGTTTATATAAATCTATACAAAAAGCCAAGATGCCTAAAGAAGTTCAAAAAAAATGCTTATCAGAACTTAAAAAACTAAAAAATATGAGCCCTATGTCAGCTGAAGCCACAGTAGTAAGAAACTACCTTGATTGGATGATTGATATACCATGGTTTAAAAAAGACAAAATTGATATAGATTTAAGTAAGGCTTTAAATCAACTAGATGAAGATCATTATGGTTTAGAAAAAATTAAAGAAAGAATTATTGAATTCTTGGCTGTACAAAAAAGAATGGATAAAATTAAAGGTCCCATTTTGTGTTTAATTGGTCCCCCAGGTGTTGGAAAAACTTCTCTTGGCAAATCAATTGCAAAAGCAACAAATAGACAGTTTGTAAGAATGTCACTAGGCGGTGTTAGAGATGAAGCTGAAATAAGAGGTCATAGAAGAACTTATATAGGTTCACTACCAGGTAAAATTATTCAAATGATGAAAAAAGGTGGAACTAAAAATCCACTTATTTTATTAGATGAGATTGATAAAGTTGGAAATGATTATAGAGGCGATCCTTCATCAGCTTTACTTGAAGCTTTAGATCCAGAACAAAACGCAACTTTTAATGACCACTATCTTGAAGTTGATTATGATCTTTCTGATGTAATGTTTGTTACTACAGCTAACACTTTAAATATATTGCCTCCATTACTAGACAGAATGGAAGTAATAAGAATACCTGGCTATACAGAAGATGAAAAAATAAATATTGCAGATAAATACTTATTACCCAAACAAATAAAAGAAAATGGTGTAAAAAAAGAAGAATTAGAACTTGTTGATGGTACAATTAAGGAAATAATAAGAAGCTACACAAGAGAGTCAGGTGTAAGAAACTTAGAAAGAGAAATATCTAAAGTTGCAAGAAAAGTAGTTAAAAAAGTAGTTAGTGGCGAAGAAAAGAAAGTAGTAGTCAATAACAAAAATGTTCATGATTTTTTAGGAGTAAAAAAATTCAAATATGGTGAAGTAGAATCTGAAGATAAAGTTGGAATAGTCACCGGACTAGCGTGGACAGAATTTGGAGGAGAAATTCTAAAAATAGAAACAGTTCATATGCCTGGTAAAGGGAGAATGCAGATCACAGGAAAATTAGGCGATGTTATGCAAGAGTCAGTTAAAGCAGCAAAATCATTTGTAAGATCAAAAAGTCTAGAATATGGAATTATACCGCCGATTTTTGAAAAAAAAGATTTTCATATACATGTACCAGAAGGCGCAACACCAAAAGATGGTCCTTCAGCCGGCATTGCCATGGTTACATCGATTGTTTCTGCTATAACAAATAATCCTGTGCATAAGCATATTGCAATGACTGGTGAAGTAACAATTACTGGGCAAGTTTTACCAATTGGTGGTTTAAAAGAAAAGTTGCTGGCTGCACATAGAGCTGGAATAAAAAAAATTATAATTCCTAAAGAAAATGAAAAAGATTTAGTGGATATTCCAAAAAAAGTACGTGAAGATATTAAAATTACAGGAGTTGAAAACGTTGATGAAGTATTAAAAATTGCTCTTAAAAATGAATTAAAAAGAGTTGAATGGACTGAAGTAGAAAATATTTCAAAAACTAATAAAGAACAAAAATCACAAGCTAGCATTCAGTAATTAACAATTTACATCAAGGTAGAGTTAATGTATTAGTAGCCTGTTTTTGGGCGGTTAGCTCAGTTGGTAGAGCATCTCGTTTACACCGAGGGGGTCAAAGGTTCGAGTCCTTTACTGCCCACCAAAACACGGGGGTGTAGCTCAGTTGGTTAGAGCGATCGCCTGTCACGCGATAGGTCGAGGGTTCGAGTCCCTTCACTCCCGCCATCAATTTGATAATTATTATTATTGGACAAAAATAACCAACAAAATGTGACTTTAACTGCACTTTCATTTACTTCAAAAGATTATATATAGAATGTGATGCTTGCGGATTTTTTAAAAGATTATTTTTCAATAATTGTTTTTTTGTTAATTGCACTAGGTTTGAGCTTCTTATTTATTATAATTAACTTTGTTTTATCACCAAAAAATCCAGATCCTGAAAAACTCTCTGCATATGAATGTGGATTTGAACCTTTTAACGATTCAAGAATGCAGTTTGATGTTAGATTTTATCTAGTCGCCATTTTATTTATTATTTTTGATCTAGAAATTGCTTTTTTATTTCCTTGGGCAATTTCATTAGGCAATATTGGTTTTTTAGGATTTATATCAATGATGATTTTTTTATTTATTCTTACAGTAGGTTTTGTTTATGAATGGAAGAAAGGTGCATTGGATTGGGAATAAAAAATGACAAATTCGGAAAAAGAAAATCAAATACCTGAAGAATTTAAAAAACTTGCTAAAGATTTTAGTCAAAAAGGATTTATAACAACTTCTTTTGAAAATCTAGTAAACTGGTCAAGAGCTGGATCTCTTCATTGGATGACTTTTGGTCTTGCATGTTGTGCTGTTGAAATGATGCATACTTCAATGCCTAGATATGATTTAGAGAGATTTGGTGCTGCTCCAAGAGGTTCACCAAGACAATCAGATGTAATGATAGTTGCAGGAACTTTAACAAACAAAATGGCACCTGCCTTAAGAAAAGTTTACGATCAAATGCCAGAACCCAGGTATGTAATATCAATGGGAAGCTGCGCAAATGGAGGAGGTTATTACCACTATTCATATTCTGTTGTTAGAGGCTGTGACCGAATTGTGCCTGTAGATATTTATGTTCCAGGTTGTCCACCATCAGCTGAAGCATTGCTGTATGGAATATTGCAGCTTCAAAAAAAAATTAGGAATAAAGGTTCTTTAGAAAGATAAAACTATGAAAAATTTATCTGATTTAGAAAAAATAATAAATTCAGAACTTACAACAAAAATAAAAAGTACGAAAATTAACCACAAACATATTTGCATTAATGTTGAAAATGAAAATTTATTAGAAGTGGTTTTATTTTTAAAAAATAATAATGAAACCAAATTTAAACAATTAATTGACATTACTGCTGTTGATTATCCTGAAAATGATCGACGATTTAAACTTGTTTATTTATTTTTAAGTCATGAATTTAATTCTAGGATTCTTATTGACTTTTTTATTAATGAAAATGAAATTGCCACATCATTAACTTCAGTTTTTCCTTCATCGAATTGGATGGAAAGGGAAGTATTTGATATGTATGGAATTAAATTTAAAGATCATCCAGATTTAAGAAGAATTTTAACTGATTATGGTTTTATAGGTTATCCTTTAAGAAAAGATTTTCCTTTAACTGGCCATAATGAAGTTAGATATAGCGAAGATGAAAAAAAAGTTGTTTATGAAAAAGTTAAATTAGAGCAAAATTATAGAAATTTTGACCATGAAAGCCCATGGGAAGGGACTGAATATATAAAAAAACAAAACAAAAATAATGAGTAAAAAAAAGAAAACACTAAATTTAAACTTTGGGCCACAACATCCAGCAGCACATGGCGTATTGAGACTTATTTTAGAATTAGATGGTGAAGTAGTTGAACACGCGGACCCTCATATTGGATTATTACACAGAGGAACAGAAAAATTAATTGAAAACAAAACTTATCTTCAAGCATTACCTTATTTTGATAGACTTGATTACGTTGCTCCAATGAATCAAGAGCATGCATTTGCACTTTCCATAGAAAAAATTTTAAATATTGAAGTTCCTATTAGAGCTCAATTTATAAGAATAATTTTTTGTGAAATTGGAAGAATATTAAGTCATATTTTAAACATAACTACCCAAGCTCTTGATGTGGGGGCTTTGACTCCTTCACTTTGGGGTTTTGAAGAAAGAGAAACTTTAATGACTTTTTATGAAAGAGTTTCAGGTTCAAGACTACATGCGAATTATTTTAGAACAGGTGGTGTTCATCAAGATTTACCCAGAGGTTTAAACGAAGATATTGCTAAATTTTGTCAAAATTTTCCAAGAGTTATTAATGATCTAGAAACACTATTGACTGATAATAGAATATTTAAACAAAGAAATGTTGATATTGGTATTGTTTCAAAACAGGATGCTCTAGACTATTCTTTTTCTGGGGTAATGCTAAGAGGTTCAGGAATTCCATGGGACTTAAGAAAATCTCAACCATATGAATGTTATGATCAATTAGACTTTAAAATCCCAATTGGAAAAAATGGCGATTGCTATGATAGATATTTATGTCGGATTGAAGAGATGAAAGAGAGTGTAAATATTATAAATCAATGCTTGGTAAAAATGCCAAGCGGTCCTGTGAAATCATTAGATGGAAAAATAACTCCTCCTCCCAAAAAAGAAATTAAAGAGTCAATGGAAGCTTTAATTCATCATTTTAAACTGTTTACAGAAGGATACAGAGTTAAGAAAGATGAAATATATATTGCTGTTGAGGCTCCAAAAGGAGAATTTGGAGTATATTTAATTTCTGATGGCTCAAGTAAACCGTATAAATGCAAAATAAGAGCACCAGGTTTTTGCCATCTTCAAGCAATGGATTATTTAATCAAGGGCCATATGCTAGCTGATGTTCCAGCTATTTTAGGTTCAATGGATGTAGTTTTTGGAGAAATTGATAGATGAGTATAAAAAAAATTTCTAAAGAACAACCGCTTGATTTTAAATTTAATAAAAAAAATTTAGAAGAAGCACAAAAAATAATTAAAAATTATCCAGAAGGAAAACAACAAAGTGCAGTAATGTCTTTATTATACTTAGCTCAAAAACAAAACGACAATTGGATACCCCTTGCTGCGATGAAGTATATAGCTAAATTTTTAAGCATGCCATACATTAAAGTTTATGAGGTAGCTACATTTTATACAATGTATAACTTATCTCCTGTTGGAAAATATTTTTTTCAAATCTGCACAACAACACCATGCATGATTAGAGGTGCTTACGATATTGTAAAAGCCTGCAAAGAAAAGATATCCGATAAAGAAAATGAACTTTCAATAGATAAAACTTGTTCTTGGATGGAAGTAGAGTGCCTTGGTGCCTGCATAAATGCTCCTATGATGCAAATTAATGATGATTATTATGAAGACTTAAATAAAGAAAAAGCAGAAAAAATAATAAATCAAATACAAAATGGAGAAAAACCAAAACCTGGTTCATATAGAGGTAGAAAAAATTCTGAACCAGAAAATAACAGAAAAACATTATTAAATATAAAAAATGCTTAAAGACGAAGACAGAATTTTTACAAATTTATACAATGACCTTGGTCCAGATATATCATCTGCTCAAAAAAGAGGAGACTGGAAAAACACTAATGAAATTATTAAAAAAGGTAAAGAATGGATAATTAGTGAAATAAAATCTTCTGAACTTAGAGGAAGAGGTGGCGCGGGTTTTCCAACAGGTTTAAAATGGTCATTTGCTCCAAAAAAAGTTGGTTCAAGACCACACTATCTTGTTATTAATGCTGACGAATCTGAACCTGGAACTTGTAAAGATAGAGATATTTTAAGATTTGAACCTCATAAATTAATAGAAGGTTGTCTGTTAGCTGCATACGCAGTTAATGCAAAAAAATGTTATATTTATATAAGAGGAGAATATTTTAATGAAGGTAACAAACTTCAAGAAGCGATAAAAGAAGCTTATGAAAAAAAATTAATTGGATCAAATGCTTGTGATAGTGGTTGGGATTTTGATATACATATTCATTACGGTGCAGGTGCTTACATTTGTGGTGAGGAAACTGCTTTATTAGAAAGCCTTGAAGGCAAAAAAGGCCAGCCCAGATTAAAACCTCCTTTTCCAGCTTTAATAGGTCTTTATGGTTGCCCAACAATTATTAATAATGTCGAAACAATAGCAGTAGTTCCAACTATATTGAGAAGAGGTGCGAACTGGTTTGCTAGTATCGGCAAAGCAAAAAATACAGGAACAAAAATTTATTGTATTTCGGGCAATGTAAATAACCCGTGTAATGTTGAGGAAGAAATGGGGATTTCATTAAAAGATTTAATTGAAAAACATGCCGGAGGTGTAATAGGTGGATGGGATAACCTAAAAGCAGTAATACCAGGCGGTTCTTCTATGCCATTACTACCCAAAAATGTTTGTGAAACAATTAAGATGGACTTCGATTCATTAGTTGAACAGAAAAGCGGATTAGGTACGGCAGGCATTGTGGTTATAAATAAAGATCAAGATATAATTAAATGCATGGCTAGAATTGCAAGATTCTATAAACATGAAAGTTGTGGTCAATGCACACCATGCAGAGAAGGATCCGGATGGATGTGGAGAATGCTAGAGAGAATGGCAAAAGGAGAAGCTTCAAAAGATGAAGTTGATATGCTGATAGATGTCACTAAACAAATAGAGGGGCATACGATTTGTGCATTTGGAGAAGGATCTGCATGGCCAGTGCAAGGTTTACTTAGACATTTTAAAAAAGAAGTAGCAAAAAGAAATAATTTTAATCCATTAATTAATACAAATAAAAAAATTCCATATTTAGTGGATCAACACTTATTGGACAAATAATGATTAAATTAAAAGTAAACGATATAGATCTAGAAGTTGAAGAAGGTTTAACTGTACTTCAAGCATGCGAAAAAGCAGGAGCTGAAATTCCAAGATTTTGTTATCACGAAAAACTTTCAATAGCCGGAAACTGCAGAATGTGTTTAGTTGAAATTGAAAAATCGCCCAAACCAGTTGCTTCATGTGCTATGCCAATATCTGAAGGCATGAATATCAAGACAAATACAGAAAAAGTAGAAAAAGCAAGAAAAGGAGTTATGGAATTTTTACTAGCCAATCATCCTTTAGACTGTCCTGTCTGTGATCAAGGTGGTGAATGCGACTTACAAGATCAATCAATGTTTTATGGAATAGACAAAACTAGATACAAAGAAAATAAAAGAGAAGTACCAGATAAATACATGGGTCCTTTAATTAAAACTCAAATGACTAGATGTATTCATTGCACAAGATGTATTAGATTTGCTACAGAAATTGCAGGTGTTCCAGAGCTCGGTGCTATTGGTAGAGGTGAGGATATGCAAATTACAACATATTTAGAAAGATCAATAGAATCGGAACTTTCCGCTAACGTCATTGATTTATGTCCTGTTGGAGCCTTAACATCAAAACCTTATGTATTTGAAGCAAGACCATGGGAACTAAAAAAAACAGAAACCATTGATGTAATGGATGCAGTTGGGTCTAATATTAGAGTTGATACATACGGGTGGGAAGTAAAAAGAGTTTTACCAAGAATAAATGAAGACATTAATGAAGAATGGATATCTGACAAATCTAGATATGCATGTGATGGAATAAAAAATCAAAGAATAGATACACCTTATCTAAAAAATAAAAAAGGCTTTGAAAAAATATCTTGGGACGAAGCTAATAAAATAATTGTTAAAAAAATAAACCAAACTTCATCAGATAAAATTGCTGGATTTACAGGAGACCTTACCAATATGGAAACTTTATATGTTACAAAAGAGTTTTTTAACAAAACTATAAAGTCAAAATATTTAGATTCTAGAATTGATAATTCTTATGTAAACATAAATAATAAAAAAAATTATATTTTTAATTCAACAATTAATGGAATCGAAGATTCTGATCTAGTTGTTCTTATAGGAACAAATCCAAGATTTGAGGCAACAATTTTAAATTCAAGAATAAGAAAAAGTTATCTCAAAAATAAGTTTGATGTTTATTCAATTGGAGATGTTGGTGATTTAACTTATCCATACAAAGTTCTTCCAAATGAAACAAAAACTATCAAAGATATAACAGAAGGAAAACATGATTTGTGTTCTGCAATTCAAAATTCAAAAAAACCATTAATAATTATTGGTCAAACAGCATTAAATTTAAAATCAGGAAAATATATATTTGAACAAATAAAAAAATATTTAATTTCAATAAACAAAATTACTGATGAATGGAACTCCTTAAATGTTCTGTCAAAGGATGCATCGAAAGTGGGTTCTAATGATTTAAATATAATTAGCTCTGTAGGTTCTGAAAATATAACTTTAACAAAAACTTTAAATAATGAATTTGAAATTTTACTTTTATTTGGACAAGATAAACTTGAATTTAAAAAGAAAAATGAATTTATTATATATGTAGGAAGCCATGGTGATCACGGTGCAGAAAGTGCTGATATTATTTTACCTGGCTCAACCTATATAGAGCAAGATGGGCATTTTACAAATTTAGAAGGGAAAATTCAAAAAGCATACAAATCTTCTTACCCACCTGGTGACGCTAAAGAAGATTGGAAGATTATTAATAATTTATCTGGATTATTAAAGAGAAAAAAAATATTTAACAACAAATATGAATT
>Ga0208408_1001430_pt1 | contig 13668 bp, 8 predicted proteins | sample ETNtaG_4_FD_185776 | JGI IMG/M metagenome (GOLD analysis project Ga0208408, IMG submission 185776) | Marine microbial and viral communities from oxygen minimum zone, Eastern Pacific Ocean - ETNP201406SV67 (SPAdes) (version 2) | ecosystem: Environmental > Aquatic > Marine > Oceanic ... | reverse complement strand
GCAGATAGGATGCTGGTCATCGATGACGGCCGTGTGAATCCATTTATCTCCCAGACCACAGCATTGGAGGTGACTAAGTGAGGATAAGTTGGACTTCTATCACTATCCCAGCTCTGGTCATTCTATCGCTATGGTTGATGGATGGTTTGGTGAACGATTGGGGCAGGCTATCCGGGGGGGGCAAGAATCTTATCAGATTCTTCAATGAGTCACTTTGGCCACCGGATTGGAGCGTACTCGAACCTCAAGCATATCCCGTATGCACGGCATACCCGCTGGTCGATTTTACCTGTTCCACTGCTTGGATTGGAATGACTGAGACAATAAAGATTGCATTCATTTCCACTGTTTTCGGAGTAATGATATCTCTCCCAATTTCCATTTTAGCTTCCAGGAATCTGAATCCCGGCTTCGTCACCTTCCCAACCAGATTTCTTCTAGCAGCATGCAGGAGCCTTCCCAGTATCATTTGGGCCATATTTTTCGTCATCCTAGTCGGATTTGGACCGCTCTCGGGAATTCTAGCGATGACAATTTACACGGTGGGTTATCTCGGGAAACTTCAGTATGAGTCAATAGAGGGAATGTCCAACATACCGTTGGAATCAGCTGATTCGATGGGCCTTTCCAAGGTTGAGAAAGCAATAGGTGTGGTAATTCCCGAGCAGGCAAACAACTTAATCTCACAAGCGGTATTCATGTTCGAGTACAACGTCAGGCATGGTACCGTGATTGGGATTGTTGGTGCCGGTGGAATAGGATACTACATCAACCTCTATCTTAAATTCCTACAGTATGACAAGGTATTCGCCTACCTGATAATCATCTTCTTTGTTGTGATTGTGATTGATTTCATTTCAATATATACTAGATCGTTCTTCAACGAGGAAGGAGATATTAACCCCCCAAAATGGATCTCAGTTTTAATCCCGCAATGGATTTTTGAATCCCGTTCCAACTAGATCAATAGTCAGCAACTATTCTAATCGCCCCACCATCGTAGAAAATCTGAATGTGATCCCGGGCCTTGAGTGTTAGTGCAGCCAGTGCCTCGTACACCTCTTTCTCCTCGACCTTGAATGCCTCCGCTGCCCTCTTGGTGGACCATGCCACCTCAATAAAGTCCGATGCTGAAATCCATTTCAAAAGCCGTGATTCGAAATCTGTTAGGTCTGTCACAGCCATGTATCTCGGATAGAGGCAAAGGAAATCAACCCTAGCATCATTAATTGATTAGCATCGGTCTTCTTCAACATCTCCAAAGTTTGTTAATGAAGATAGTGCAGCACACTATATTCTGTGGTGCACAACATAGCTGAGTGGTTGTAATGAGGGATAGAGACTTGCTACTAATCTTCGGAACAGAAACGGGAAATGCCGAGGAGCTAGCGGAAGATGCGGGAATAATATCAGAAAAATTCGACCTCAATCCATCTGTAAGGGATATGGAAGACGTTTCCCTAGTAAGATTATCCTCCGCAAAGAGGCTAATCGTCATCTGCAGCACATGGGGGGAGGGTGAGCAGCCTGTAAATGCGCAGGATCTCTACGACTCAGTACAGGAATCTGAGGAGGGAAGCATGGATGGAGTGAGCTATGCAGTCCTCGCTTTGGGCGACACTGCATTCGAGCTCTTTTGCGAGTCGGGAAAGGAATGGGACGCCATTCTCGAGGAGAAGGGCGGTTCTAGGGTGAATGCTAGGATCGACTGTGACTTGGATTATGATGACTATGCTGAGGACTGGATTCGAACCACTCTGAGAATAATGACGCAAGTAGAGTAACTGAGCCGGCTCAGACTTCACTTCACTTCGTATGCCCCGGCCATTCTCCTGACCGCGTCCTCGACCTCGATGCCCCCATCCAACAGGCTACTCAAGGTGCTCAGGAACGGGGTGGCGTGACCCATGCGCTCCGACCTGTTCAGGAACATCCTTGTCGCCCTCACACCCTCTGCTACCATGTGCATCTCTTCTAGGGACTCATCCAGGCTCTTCCCCGAACCCAGCTTCTCGCCTAGTGTCCGGTTCCTACTACGAGGGCTGGTTGATGTCACGTACAGATCTCCTATTCCCGCGGGACCGAAGGCTGTCTTTGGATCTGCACCCATCTTCTCCAGTAGTTGGATTCCCTCGCTGTATCCTGATAGGACCAGGGCGGCCTTGAGGTTGTCGCCCCCTATCGTGTCCTTCAACCCATCAACGAGACCGCATGCTAGAGCTACGCAGTTCTTGTACGCCCCCCATAGTTCTGCACCGTTGGGGTCACCGGCAGGGGTTAGGATCAGGGAGTCGGTCGAGAGGCGTTCGGCAATCCTCTCCGCCACCCCCCTGTCATGGCATGCTACTAGTGCGTTCGTGATCACCCCTCGGGCGACCTCAGGAGCAATGGTGGGCCCAGTCATCACCACGACTTGATTGGACATCCCGGCTTCTGCGAGCCTCCCCTCTATGGCATTGGAGATCATTCCAGAGCCACCCTCGTTCGATGGAGCAAGGCCCTTGGCCAGGTCGACAAGAAGATGTGATGGCCTGAGACTAGGGATTAGCATATCGACCACTTCCAGAATGACCGAGCTGGGGAGTGCTAGAATCAGGATCTCGCAACTATCTGTGACATCAGAGATCTCCATGGTGCAATCCAACTCAGGAATCTTGTATCCGGGTAGGTACTTCTCATTCTCCCGGATGGTCATCATCGACTCGTACACCTCCTGTTCGATGGTCCATCCCAAGACGTTGTGCCCGTCCTTGGACCACACAAGTGCGAGGGCGGTCCCCCAGTTGCCAAGTCCGAGAACACCTATTCTAGCCATTTTTGCCATCTGCGGGGCGCATAGACCCTGTTATGACCCTATGGGGGCCATTGACATGGAAGCGTTGACTTCTTGGTGGGTAATTATTCGGACGGGACATAGCAGGGGTACCCGAGTGGTCAAAGGGGCTGGGTTTAGGTCCCAGTGCGTAGTGCTTCGCAGGTTCAAATCCTGCCCCCTGCACCATCATTGAATCCTGATCTTCTTGGAGCGGATGTTTGAGATGCCCCTTCTCTTCCACCCGAAAGCCCTGTACCCAATTATTCCGATGAAGGATATCGATATGACGATAATGGCCCAGTTCTCATTGGTGAAGGGTCTGAATGGGTCCTTGGACCACTTCGAATCCCCAAGGATTCCGTCCTCAATGTCCGGGATCCCGTCGTTGTCGTCATCCGGGTCCAGCAAGTCAGGGATGTCGTCATTGTCGAAGTCTGGAGCATCTGCGTCATCAAAGCCAACAGCATCAAACTCCGACTCGTCAACTATGATTTCGTCTCCGATGATCGCTTGAATGGGACATCCGAGTTTGTTGCCAGGTATGCTCAGCAGTGAGATGAAGTCAACAGTGTCCGGACCAATCCCGGGCTCGAACTCGCATTCATCGGCGTTGTTTCCAACACCATCGCTATCGCTGTCCATCCACTCCGTCGAGTCATCAGGGAAAACATCGGCATTCTTCCCCTGGTCAGCGTGGCCGTCACCATCTGAGTCTGACCATCTCCAGTCCTCAAGAGGGAATGCATCTGTGTCGTTTGTCCCATCACTGTTCATTGTGCAGGGGACTGGGTTGAGCCAACCATCGCCGTCGCAGTCCGTATCCACGTTGTTCCCGATGCTGTCCCCATCTGTATCATCAGTCTCATTCGCATCGAATGGGAACGCATCGCCCTTTGCTGAGGCGTAGCAGTCAGGGATATTGTCCCCGTCCTGATCGGGTCCACTGTTGGATGGTGGAATCTGGTCCTGATTCCAATAGGTCGTGTCATCGCACCGTCCGTCATTGTCGTCATCCGCATCGGAGTTGTCCCCGATGCCATCGCCATCCGCATCAGACCACTCGTTCTCATCATTCGGGAACACGTCGAAAATATCCCTCTTTCCATCGCCGTCGTCATCCTGGTCGGCGTTGTCCCCGATTCCGTCACCGTCCTTGTCTTCCCACTCCCCTTGGTCCATTGGGAATGGGTCAACCGTGTCATTCACGCCGTCGTTGTCGTCATCTTCGTCAATGCTGTCGGGAATCCTGTCGCCATCCGAGTCAGCGGAGACTTCCGGATCCAACCAGTCGTAGTCATCAGTGTTCAGAACCCCGTCGTTGTCCGCATCGTCATCATAGAGGTCTGGGATGCCATCCCCGTCGAAGTCATCGAAGCACATGTCGAAGAAGGTGGAGGCCTCCTCCAATGTCGATTTGCCACTGGGGCAGGGAGTCTGGGATGCGGATTCCGCATCTTCTACGTAGTAGCCCTTGGAGGCAGGCGTGCATGCTGATTGTCCCTTCAGGCTAGAGTAGTACCCCGATATACATCCCATCTGTGTTGTTGCCCCTGACTGGGGTACCATGAATCCCCTGTCAGCGAGAATGCATGAGGTTTGCTCGGGGTTTGGCTGGTATGTTCCGGGTGCGCACGGCAGTTGCTCCTTCGAGCCATGACCGAGGTCAATTGTAGCCGGGTTGTTACGATCCGAGTCCGTTCCATCGCCGAGCTGGCCGGCTTCATTAGCTCCCCAACATTTCAGGCTGGCATCGTCCAGGATAGCACAGGAGTGCCTCTGACCAACTGAGATGGATGTTGCATTCGTGCCTAAGCTCACAATTTCTGGTATCCCGCTTCCACTCTGTGTACCGTCCCCGAGCTGCCCGTTGCTGTTGCCGCCCCAGCAGGCCACCTGCCCCGAGTCGAATAGAGCACAACTGTGGAACAGCCCCACTTGGACGGTTGTTAGCACCTGGTCGAGGCTTAGCGGGGCAGTCATTGGAGTGTTGGAGTTACTATTGCCACCGTTCCCCAACTGCCCGAATGCGTTGTAACCCCAGCAGAACATGGAACCATCGTTCACCCCCAGGCATGTGTGCATCGTCCCTGCGTCTAGTGATACCGCGCTGCTGTTGCCAGGAACCTCAACCTCTACTGGGGATGACCGATCTGCATTGGTTCCATCCCCGAGCTGTCCATGCCAGTTGTCCCCCCAGCACATCACCGACCTGTCTCCCATTATAGCGCAGGTGTGGTAGGAGCCAGCCGACACCAATAGGGCGTCTTCCCCATCCATGGCTGCATGCACTGGGACTGAACTATCGGTCGTCGTCCCATCTCCCAACTGCCCGTTGATATTCTGGCCCCAGCACTTGACGCTATGGTCATTGAGGACTGCACAGGAATGAGACTCTCCCGTTGAGATGCCCAGAGCGCTCTTCCCCTCTCCGAGATCAACCTGAACTGGAGTCGTCCTTTCGACGGTAGTCCCATCCCCAAGCTGGCCGAACTCATTCAATCCCCAGCAGCGGACTGAACCGTCGTCGAACATCGCGCACGTGTGGTACGAACCAGCGGAAATCTCCACTGCCTTCCTCCCAAGGGGCATGGAGGACTTCTCCGCTTCTAGGGCCGGTGATCTCGAACCGTCCCCGAGCTGCCCGTTGCTGTTTTCCCCCCAGCAGCCGACCGAACCGTCATCCAGGATGGCACAGGAGTGCGAAGCCCCAGATGTAATCTGTATGAGTACCGGGACGCTGTGACCCTCTTCAGCCCATTTGCAAGCAGTTACCTCCTCCTGTCCGGGTAGGTCGTTGTATTTGCCTGCTGGACACGGAGTCCCCTCAGACGCTCCTGGGTCAGGAACGTAGTATCCGGGCTCTGCGTCATCGCATGAGGTCTGGCCAGAGAGCCTCTGGAACTCCCCCCTTTCGCATGGCACTTCCGAGGTTGCCCCATTAGAGTCCACATAGTGCCCAGGACTCGCCGGGGTCATCACCGTGTTACCGGTTCCACTGACGTAGTATCCAGAAGTGGCCTCCCTGCACGTGAACCTGCCGTATGACCCAGATGAGCAGTCCGCAGCGACGGTGGGATTGCTGGGATCGCTGTCGATAGAGTTCGGGAAGCCATCGCCATCATCGTCATTGCTCACGCCGACCTCGAATATGTTCAGGTTCCCATTATCGTTCCAATCTCTCTCAGACGAACTGATGTAACTCCACATGGGGGTTGTGAACTCGGAGGGGGAGGTCCCGAGGGAAAGGGCTCCAGAACCATGTCCCCCCCAACATCTGGCCAAGTCGTTGCTACCGACAACACATGTGTAAGATGACCCAGATGAGACTGACAGAGCACCTAGATTCTGCCCTAGTGCGATTTCAATGGGGGATGTGATTTGATCGGAAGTGCTGCCATCGCCGACTTGCCCATTTGCACTGCCTCCCCAGCAGTGGAGGGAATCGCTGGAGTCAACCGCGCAGGTATGGACATCTCCAGAGTCGATTGCTATCACTCCAGCCAGAGAGACTCCCACTGTGGCTGCGTCGTTCTGCTGGTTCGTTCCACCGTCCCCGAGCTGCCCGTTGCTGTTGTCACCCCAACATTTCACATTGTTGCCATCGAGTAGGGCGCAGGTGTGAGAGCCCCCGGCGGACACTGCTACTGCATTCCCACCGACGGTGACTGTCGTTGGGCTGTTTGAGGAAGAAGTAGAACCTATTCCCAACTGCCCATTGCTATTGTCCCCCCAGCATTTCAGAGCCCATGAATCGGTAATCACGCATGTATGGCTGGACCCGGTTGAGACTGCTAGGACGTTTTCCCCAATGGAGACGGATACGGGGGTGCTGCTATCGGCATTGGTTCCGTCCCCGAGCTGCCCCCGATCGTTCATACCCCAGCATTGCAGGCTAGCATCGTCCAGGATTGCGCAGCTGTGCCAATCTCCCGAGGAGAGTTGAACGGGCACTCCCGACAGACTCACATCGACGGGTGAATTCGAATGAACGGCAGTGCCGTCCCCTAGTTGGCCATGGTTGTTCCTGCCCCAGCATTGCAGACCACCATTATCCAGGATGGAGCACGTATGGTCCTTCCCCGAGCTGATTGAAACTGCGGTCCTTGCTGCATCGAGTCCCACTTCGGTCATAGTCAGCCTGTCGCTGGTGGATCCATCTCCCAATTGCCCGAACGAGTTGTCCCCCCAGCACTGGAGTGAGGAATCATCGAGAATCGCGCAGAGGTGGTCGCCACCGGCCGACATCGTCGTTTCGGTGAAGATGGAACCGGATTGGAAACCAGGCTCATTCAGAGGCACTCCTGTGCTCAATCCATCAGATACTGGATGCCTCATGTCCTCAATGACACCTACGCTGGAAGCCAGGTAGTACTTCTGGGGTCCAGATGGGATGTTTGACCCAGTAACAACGATTTCCCAATCACCAACTTCTGGATTTCCGCCAAGTGAGATTCCCACTAGGTTGTTCAGATCGTCATTTGTGTAGGTATGAACTGTCCCGCTGGGACTCTTCAGGAGGATATCGAGGTCGTTGATCAACTGTTGTCCCGCACTCGGGGAGTTTGCTGGGTCATTCCATGAAAGAACGACTCTGAAATTCTCGACCCCCGTATCTGGAACCGTGAGCTTGAATGAATGGCTATCGGATGTGAAAATCTCGATTCCCTCTGTAAAACCAGAGTGCACCAGTTGTTGGAGGTCAATTCGACCCCATCCTTCGTGGTTGTTCGGTGCCTTTTCCTCAGCCCCGTTCCCATTGGAATCTCCTCCGGTCGTGTACTGACCCTCCAAGTCGTGTGCGCCAGAGGCAAGAATTGCCTTGATAAGGGCGGATTCTGGGCATTGGGCGCTCAAAGGGTTGTTCACAAGATCGCAATTGTAAGCCCCTATGTTGTTCAGATATTCTATTACCAAGGCTACCGAACCTGCTGTGATTGGGGTTGCCATCGAGGTTCCAAACTTGTGGGTGTAAAAGCCACTGGGGTCGTCTTGGGATGGGTTAGCGCTTGCCAAGTCGGATCTGGTTGACAGAATCCATCCTCCTGGTGCCACAATATCCGGCTTAATTCGACCATCATTCGTAGGGCCCCTATTGGAATATGCGCTCATCCCTTCTGGATCGTCAGAGAGCGTGTCTGATCTGATTGGGCTCATGCTGAACCTCTCATTGGTAGTCGGCTCGTCGCAGCCGCCTGGCACATCGTTGCATAGGCCACTGTAAGTCCTAGCGTATAACGACAAACTATCACGATAATTCTCTGACGACCCCACTGACAGGATGTTCTTTGCAGTAGCCTGTTGATTCATCGCACCTAGGTTGATCTCCCCATCTTTCCCTCCATAGCAGGATGGCTGGCCGTACGAGTTGTAAGTGCAGTCCATTCCATCGTTCCCCATGGCGAAAAGAATCGTCAGGTCAGTTAGGGAATTGGCTTCCGTATCTATCTCCAACGCGCCAGTGCTGTAGTAAGCCAAACAACTCCCAGTATTGGATCCCGCCTGAGGGCAATTGTTTGAGGGACTAGGGCCAGAGCCCCATGAATTGGTGTGGACTCGTGCACCCTCATCATACGCCTCGGAGAAGAAGACATCGTAAGAGGGATTGCAGAGGCTCCCACCACACAGAACGGATTGCATGAACAGGTGCGCACCGGGTGCCATTCCGCTATTGTCAGCACCATCGGGCGAGTTCGTACCATCTCCCAGAACGGATCCGGCCACATGGGTACCATGGCCATGCTGATCCTCGGGGCCGTCGGTGCAACTACCACAGGTGTACGAAACAACTCCGGCGATTCTGCCAACGAAGTCTGCGTGGACGCCACTGTTGACAGCGTTGCAATGGGATAGGCCCGAGCATTCTACCACAGTGTCCAGACCGGAGTCCATCACTCCAACGATCACCCCGGCCCCTGAGAGCGTTCCTCCGAAGGAATCCATGTTGGAAGCCTCGCCGGCCCAATCAACATCGATGATTCCTGCTGCTGCCTCGTTATCAAGCTGAACTGGATACTTCGGCTCAACCCACTCGACGAAATCCAGATTGACGAGCCCAACCACATCCTCCTGGTCTACCACGACTTCCGCTACCCTGTCTACTCGGTAGTCGACCACCTCGATACCAGTGGAAATCAGGTTTGCTAATTCGTCAGAACCGCCTAAAACAACATTCATCACGAATCGTTCCCCTTGCATCACAGCGTTGCTAGTCCCTCCTTCGACTAGGGAGATGACATCTGGAGCCAGCTTGTCCGCCGAGTCAAGTCGGAAAGCCCCTATTACTCCATAATCTGAGAGTTCCGCTGGCGTCATCTTCGGTACCTTGCAGTGGAAGCCCTGTGGCGAGTAGAATGTTCTGCACTCCATCCCCAGTTCGCTCAACTCATCTCTCCAATCAGAAGGTAACGGGTATTCGTGCGCCAGAGCGAACCAACCAGACATGTAGTCCTCCCCGGTCGTAGTCTCCCACTCTCCTATCGGGACGTATGTCGCAGTCCGATAGAATAGCGACGCTTCTCCGACATTGCCAGAGTCGCCCTTCCATCCATGAGAGGGATCGCCAGATTCGGGGATTCCAAGGATGGAATGGGTCTCTAGAACGAAATCAATTGCGTCCATCCTGCTACCATCCAACAGATCGCCATCCTCAATTTGGTAGGACAAAATCGTCACGGCACTTGGGAGAAGCATCAGGCCAACGAGAAGAAGAGACAGACGCGACCTCACCGCGTTGACACTAGACATACCCCTCCTACATAGTAGGAGGACATTAAAATTGCCTCCATCCTCAATCGTTGGAATTTCAATATTGATTTCTAATCCGCAACTCAATTATTCCCGTTGGATAAACTACATTCCGTGAAAAATATCACATACGCCCGACTTGCTCGTCTGCTTCTAATGGCCGAGGACGTCCTTCCGTCGACATCCCTCGAATCCTATGAGACGAACTCCATTGAGACAATTAATGACCCTGTTAACGAGGACAGGGTTGACATAGAACTCGATAGGATTCGTGAGCGGCGGGAGCACCCGGGTCAGAGCTTTCTGTACAACACCGTAGTGCCTCAGACATTCGATGACTACACCCTGGTCTTCGGATTGATTGCCGGTCTGGTGTTCTTTGCATCGATAACAATCGCCTCATCGGGGTTAATTCTAGGCGACTCCATCCTGATTGATGATACCCTATCGGGAACTCCACTAGATCCAAATGATTGTGCCGACAAGAGGGGAGAGGTTTGGATAATGACATGGGTCGATGAAGGTGATCTGAGAATCGAAAGTCACAACGTCCCCGCATCTTCTTCCTCTGCCATAATGGTCCTAGTGTGGAATGAGTCAGCACTCGGCTCCGAGGGGGAAATCGAAGGTGACGCGGAAATCACTCTTGCAGTCGGGGGTACGGGGGACCAGTCTCTGAAATTGAGCAAGGAAGAATTGGATGATGGGGACTACAGAATTCGAATCGCAGTAATCTACTCGGAGAACAATTCAACTGGATGGTCAGAACTTTCCGTGGAGGAAATTGCGGAGAAAGAGAATGACCCCCTCCTCCTAATTTCTAACAAGGATCTAGAAATTGAGTTGCATACCAGCGTTTCATCCTCTCTTTTCGGTTCTGGAGAAACACATAGGAAGATGGAGAAATTCGACGAGGAGATTCGTGCATGCATGACAATTCAGGACATGGGCTTCTGGGGCTGGATTCTGATGGGCGCAGAGTGGGTTGGCGGGAGGGAGACGGCGATGCTGACTGGGGGGAATGCAGAGGTTCCCCCGTGGTATATGGCAATGATCTCACTGGGGATGTCCGTATTCTTCCTCTGCGTCCAGTATCCCCTGATGCATAGGTTGTACCATAGGGATTCAGACGATATGCTATCCAGTGAGCAAATGACGAGGCTAATCTCTAGGACGATTGAGAACGCCTGCAAGAGGCTCCAAATCAAACCAGACCTGGAATCTATTCGAGTTCAGGACAGGGCAATCTCAGTCGATGTTTTCCTCCCATACATTACGACAAGGAGGACCATCATGCCTCCTATCGAGTTGAAAGGTACCATTATCAAGGACATTCTAAACGAGTTCCGAATCTTCGGGGAGATGAGGCCGCTTCAGATCAAGACTGTCTGTAGAGACTCCAATGACCACTCGGGAAAATCGCCAGATTTAGACGAAATAGGCGAAGTCATCCTATCTGATGACTACAGCGGTTTCTTTTCCTCAATGGGTCAGTTCGGGAGACTCGAGGAGTCATTCAGAGAAAGCATGTCAAAGTGGTTCAGGAAACATGACGTCGCCGATTACGGTTCTGCAATTATGGCCGATGAGGATGCAGTCTTCGTCAGGATAATTTACAGGCCCGTCATGAAGTTCGCCTATTTCCTATTCAAGCCGACATACGAGCATCTCCAAGGAGATCTAAGATCCCAACTCGGCTCCGACTTGGAACATCTCCTAGGAGGGAGGGAACTGGTAGTAAGTGCCAGGAACGAGAAGTCAACATTGGGCGACAGAGCCGTCGCCGGGCGGGTCGAACAGGGCTCCGAAGAACACATCGGAGAGGCAATGGTAGCTAAGCGCGATGGGATTCCAGGGGCCTTATTGCAGAACCCATTCATGGGAGATATCCTGTCCTCGGTGGAGTACGTTGCCCACAAGAACAGGAAAAGAATCGACAAGTATGGCTTCTGGGGCCTGATAGTCTTCGTCTGGATCCCCTTCATGGCCAGCGGGGTCCTAGTCGGGGCCATGTTAGGGCTGGTAGCTCGAATGAGGTTCCAGAGGGTTCTCGCCGCCTGCTTCATTGGCGGTACCGCTGCATCGGTCACTTGGGCCTATACGGCACGAGGGATAATCGAGGTGATGGAGCGATATCACGCAGAGGCGTTCATCCCATTCATCATCCTGCTTGCTGTAGGATTCACATGGCTAAAGATCAGGGACAACAAGAGACACAGAAGGGAAGAGTTGTTCAGGGAGTCCATGTCGTTCTTCGCAGGAGCCTCTGAATCATAGTTGGAACAGTAGCGTCTACAAAGAGAATTATTGGAAATAGATGGTGGAAAGATGAGGAAATTACTGGAAATGAAAAACATTCAACGGCATTATGCCATGCCGTCGGAAACCGTGAAGGCTCTTGATGGAATCAATCTAGAAATTAATGAGGGCGAGAGAATAATCCTTCTTGGTCCTTCAGGATCCGGTAAGACCACCCTCCTGAACTGCCTCTCTGCTTTGGACACCCCCACAGGTGGTTCTTACGACTTTGCTGGAAAGGAAGTGCCCAGAGTCCCTCCCTTAGCACCTAGGTGGTGGAATCGACTTGAATCCCTCCCATGGCATACGGCGTTCTTACTACGGCCCCTCGCCAAAATCATATTCTTCCCCTTGGAATACTTCACTCACTCAAGGCCCATAGCAATGGCTAGTGAGAAAGCCACATCGTTTAGGAGAGATAATATTGGATATGTATTTCAATTTTTCAATCTCCTTCAAGATCTAACTGTACTTGAGAATATATTGCTGATTCAAGAATTATCAGGTGGCCGCGATGAGGAAAGGGCAAACCAACTTCTCCAGCTTGTTGGCTTAGAGAACGAGAAGGATAGATTTCCTGCCGAGATAAGTGGAGGACAGCAACAAAGGGTTGCAATCGCCCGAAGCCTTGCCAAGAGTCCGAGACTTCTACTCGGTGATGAGTTGACGGGAAACCTAGACTCAACGACCTCATCTATGGTCATGGAAGTACTAGTCAAGGCGTGTGAGACGGAAGGGATTACCTGCGTTTTTGTGACTCATGACGAATCATTGATTGAATATGCTACAAGAGTTGTTAGAATCGACAGTGGAAAAGTAAAGTCAGATGAGATTGTTGAATGAGGTGACATTCTTGTTTGGACTACTCACAAAGCGTTTGGCAAGAAGCCTATGGAGAACAAAGATTCGACTGTTCGCTGTGGTGCTCATGGTAACGGTTGGCGTTTTCGCTGGAATTTCCTTTGCAGCATATGCTCATACAGCCTCAAGCTTGTATGACGGCATCTATGCGGATTCTGATGAGGGAGTAAACCTTGCAGATATTTGGGTTGAAAATCCTAGTTGGGCTTGGGATGGCAATACTGCTGATTCAATTTGTGAGGAAATCGCAAATCAATGGCCCGATTCAGATCTAGTGCTAAACGAATGCGAACCTCGCTTGAAACTGGATGGAGTCATGTTTCACACGAATGAGGATGGTGAAGAATCAATCATTCCTGCTGTTTGGCATGGTATCGACGAAGGAAATGTCGACCGAGCGTGGTTTCCTGACCACGACTGCTGCTCAGGTGTTATGGCCAGTGCAGATGATGAGATAGTCGTCGATGTAAGGGTGGCTGAAGGAATGGAGGTCGAGATTGGTGATATCATAACGATAGGTTCCGGAGCTGGAAGCGTGAATTACACCATTGTGGGGATTGGTCACCATTCAAATCATCTGTACTTTGCCCAGAGTGGATCACTATATCCCTCCAAACCCGGAACATTTGCTACTGGATATTTGACGGCCGGAGGCCTTGAGAGGTTAGCCGACCTCAGCTCAGGTTCGGCCAATCTTCTACTCATCGACATAGTTGGGACTCCGGAATATGACTTGCAGACTACCACTGAAGTCGAAGGTGAAGAACTTAGCTCAATTATCGGAAAGGTCGACTCTGTCATGCAAGAGATTGATGACTCACCCTCGTTGGTTTACAGTCGTTCAGGAGTCGAATCCGTAGAATTACTTCGTACCGATGCCGAAGGTGCGATGTCGATGTATGTACCAGTTACTGCAATGATAGCAATAGTTGCTGGAATCACCATTTTCT
>Ga0208408_1001426_pt1 | contig 13689 bp, 10 predicted proteins | sample ETNtaG_4_FD_185776 | JGI IMG/M metagenome (GOLD analysis project Ga0208408, IMG submission 185776) | Marine microbial and viral communities from oxygen minimum zone, Eastern Pacific Ocean - ETNP201406SV67 (SPAdes) (version 2) | ecosystem: Environmental > Aquatic > Marine > Oceanic ... | reverse complement strand
TCCAAGATAAAAACTCCTGAGTTAAATCAATATGATTTCGAACATAATTCTGTAATCCTTCAATTCCATAATATCGAATTACAGCCCATAATTTTAGAGATCTAAACCTCCGCCCAAGAGGTATTTGCCAGTCACGATAGTCAATGACGTTTGCCATTTGAGAGGATTCTGTTTTAAGGTATTCAGGCATAATACTTAAAGCATTAACTAAATGATCTCTATTTTTTATAAATAAACATGAACAATCAAAGTTTGTTAGCATCCATTTATGAGGGTTGAATAAATAACTGTCAGCATATTCCAGACCTTCTTGCATATATTGATATTCTGGACATAAAGCAGCAGTACCAGCCATGGCCGCATCAACATGCATCCATAATTTATATTGAGCACAGATCTTACCTATCTCATTCACTGAGTCAATTGCATTGCTAGATGTCGTACCAATTGTAGTACAAATAAAAAAGGGGACATAGCCTTTCTTAATATCTTTAATGATTTGCTTATTTAAGCTAGAAATATTCATAGAAAAATCACTATTTACTTCTATTTGTCTTATATTTTTTGATCCGATTCCTGCAATCATAGCTGCTTTTTCAATGGAAGAATGAGCTTGTGAAGAAGTATATGCCACAAGGCATTCTATTGATCCAAATAAATTTGAATTTCCTTTGTTCTTTTTCTCTCGCGCAGCAATCATGGCACATAGTGATGCGCTAGATGCAGTATCTTGTATGACTCCTCCCCCATCATTTTTCGACTTAAAATGATTTGGTAGACTAAGCATATCCACTAGCCAATCAAGGACATGAGTTTCTAGTTCTGTGCAGGCTGGACTAGTCTCCCACAGCATACCATTAACACCTAGGCCACTTGAGATAAGGTCAGCAAGGATTGAAGGTCCACTGGTATTTGCAGGAAAATATCCAAAAAATTTAGGAGACTGCCAGTGAGTTATACCTGGCATTATTAATTTATTAATATCTTCTAATATATGCTCCATTGATGTACCTGATTTGGGGGGGTTCTTTTCTAGACTTGATCTAATATCCCCCGGTTTAACATTTGATTTAACTGGATATTGTTCAACATTTTCATAATAATTTGCAATCCAATCAATTACTTCGTACCCATACTTTCTAAATTCAGTACTGCTCATGTGCATAGATTTATTTTTATTCATAGCTACTTCTTTCATTTTAGATATTTTTTAAACAATCTCTGAAGTATAAAATATACCTGATTATTTAATATTAATTTCTTGTTATGGTAAACTTTAAACATATTGAATCTGCCCATCATAGAATTTCAAATTATATTCATAATACACCAATATTTACATGTGAAAATATTGACACGGAGACTAGTGCCAATTTATTTTTTAAATGTGATAACTTTCAAAAAACCGGATCATTTAAAATAAGAGGCGCAACAAACACGATTCTACAGCTTTCAAAAGAACAATTAACAAATGGTGTCATTACAACATCTTCAGGCAATCATGGCGCAGCTGTTTCTTCAACTGCGAATAGACTTGGCGCAAGTGTTAAAGTAATAATGCCAGATAATACTCCTAAGGTCAAAGTAGATAATGTACAAAGATATGGAGGAGAAATTATATTCTGTGAGCCAAATATTAAAGCTAGGGAGAATGTTTTAAAAGAACTAGTACAAGAAACTGGTTCTACGATTGTTCACCCTTATAATGATGAAAGAATTATTGCCGGTCAGGCAACAGCATCTAAAGAACTTCTGGAATCAATTCCTGATCTTGATGTTATCATATCCCCAGTAAGCGGAGGAGGGTTGCTTGCTGGCACTTTATTAGCAGCAAAAAGTATTAACCCTAAAATAAAAGTATACGGGGCTGAGCCAAAGAATGCGGATGATACCTATCGTTCAATAAAAAGCAAAAAAATCGTGCCTAATATAACAACCAATACTATTGCAGACGGTTTGCGAGCGCAAGTCGGAACAATTACTTTTCCAATTATTCAAAAATATGTTGATGGTATTATACTGGTTTCGGAAGAAATGATAATTCAATCTATGCGCATAATTTGGCACAGATTAAAAATTGTTGTAGAACCCTCATGTTCAATCGTATTAGCAGCACTATTGATTAATAATGATCAATTTCATAACAAAAAAGTTGGTCTAATTCTTACTGGTGGGAATGTTGATTTAGATACTCTACCATGGTATCATTAAACTAATCTCTATTGATTTATTCTCTGATCCATAAGGTTTCTGTATTAGCTATTAAGCTATTTTTTAATCAAATCTCAATACAAAATAAGCATATAGTCCCTGTTGCAGGGCCAATAATCTTTGTTGCAAACCATCCGAATTTTTTTATGGATCCTCTGATTATAGGATCATACTGCCCCAGGAAACTATATTTTTTTGCAAAAAGCACCTTATTCAATTCACGATTAAAAAAACATATTCTAACTAAGCTCAATCTTGTACCAGTGTATAGAAAAATTGATGATGAAAAGAACATGAGTGGAAATGTAAATAGCTTTAACAAGGGATATGAAATACTTGAAAATAGTGGTGCATTATTGATTTTTCCAGAAGGTGTATCTATCGGAAAACGTGTATTAGAAAAAATAAAAACTGGGGCAGCAAGAATTGGTTTAGAAGCAGAATTAAAAAACAATTTTGATTTAAATATTTTAATCATACCTATTGGATTGAGTTACTCTGATCAAGTACGGTTTCGAAGCAATATTAATATTCGTTTCGGCAATCCAATAAAGCTCTGTGCTTTTGAAAAAGAATATAATATAAATGAAGTAGAAACAGTAAATAAAGTCACTTCAATCATTAAACAATCATTAAACAATCTAACAAATTATATTCAAACAGATGAGATTGAAGATATTGTTCAAGGCTTAGAACTAATATACAAAATGGAACTCATGGTAGAACTCGGGATGGAAATTGATGATAAGGATGACGACTTTATTACTACAAAAATATTAACCGATGCTGTTCAATGGTATAAGGATAATGAACCTGATTTAATCATTCAATTTCGAGATAAACTAAACAACTATATAAAACTATTAAAAAAATTAGATATCAGAGATGAATTTCTAGACCCTGTTAGACAAGAAAAAAGGAAATGGGGGGAAACAAAAACAATGCTATTTCTTATTATAGGATTACCATTTTTTATTTGGGGTATTATTACAAATTATATACCTTATATCCTTCCAAGAATATTGTTAAAAATCACCCAAAAAGACCAATCTGAAGAAGCGAGCTGGAAACTTGCCTACGGCTTCATCTTTTTTATTTTTTATTATACAGTTTCAATAATATTTATCTGGGACCTAACACAAAACCTTGTCCTTACAATGTTATTCATCTTTACCCTAATACCTTCTGGGGACTTTGCCTTGTATTACAGTAAAAACATAAAGAAATACAAACAGCATGTTAAGTTCTTGTCAATTTTTTATAAAAGAAGACCATTAATTTTTGAGATTATTCAGAAAAGAATAGAACTGTTAAAGTTTATTGAAGATTCAAAAAACAAATATTTACAAAATATAAAATAACATTGAACGTTTATCTTAAAACAAAAAAATCAGTATTTAATTCTCAGAATATGGTTAATCCAATAAAAAAAATACTATTAAAACATCCAAAAAATGCTTTTATTAATCAAGAAATAATTAATAAGCAGTACTCAGGGCTTAATTATTCTGAAGCACCAAATTTCAATAAAGCTATTTTTGATTATGAAAAGTTTACCAAACTATTAATATCATTTGGTATAGAACTGTATTTTCTGCCAAAAAACAATTCTACATCAATTGATTCCATATATACACATGATCCATGTGTCGTCTCAAACAATGGAATAATACTTTGCAATATGGGGAAAAAAGCTAGATTGCCAGAGACTAATCATATAGAAAACTTTTTTAAATCAATTGAAGTACCGATACTTGGTAAAATAAAAGTTCCTGGAACTCTGGAGGGCGGAGATGTAGTATGGATTGATGAAAAAACTATTGCAGTTGGAGAAGGATATCGAACAAATTTTGAAGGAATAAAACAATTAAAGCATTTATTATCAGACCAGGTAAAAAATGTTATCAGCGTACCAATCCCACACTGGAACGGCCCTGAAGATTGTTTACACCTGATGAGCAATCTTAGCCCCATTGATCATAACCTTTATCTAGTATATTCTAGATTGCTTCCCGTATCATTTATAAAATATCTTCTCGATCGAAATATAGAGCTGATTGATGTACCAGATGAAGAATATGAATCAATGGGATGCAATGTGCTAGCAGTATCTCCTCGTAAAGTAATCATGATAAGTGGAAACTCTATAACAAAACAATTGCTAGAAAAAAAAGGTGTGGAGGTTTATACCTATGATGGCTCTGAAATTTCAATAAAAGGTGCGGGTGGGCCAACATGCTTAACACGCCCATTTCTAAGGTCAATATAATGAGTTACTACAAACAGTTTACAGCAAATACCCAGCTTAAACTTTCACCATTTTTTGATCGAACATCAAAATTGAATGAGTCTCAAGAATGGCGAAGATGGTCCGGTTATTTGTCAGCTACAAAGTATGAGCTGACACATGATAATGAATATTTTGCAATTCGTACAAAAGCTGCGCTTTTAGATATTTCTCCTTTAAAAAAATATCTAATTGAAGGTTCAGATGCTTTAACTCTTTTAGACAGGTTAGTTACACGTAATATAAAAATATGTAAAATAGGACAGGTAATGTATACCCCATGGTGTGATGAAAACGGAAAAGTGATAGATGATGGAACTGTTCAAAGACTATCAGAAAATAAATTCAGGATTACCAGCGCAGAGCCTAACCTTGATTGGATTTTACATATTGCTACAGGCATGGACGTTAAGGTAATAGATGATTCAGAAACCACAGCGGCAATTGCACTTCAAGGGCCAAATTCTAGAGAAATTTTAAACTCCATCTCAGAAATTTCGCTTAATAAACTAAAATTTTTTTGGATGATGGATACAAACTTTAACGGTATGCCAGTATCTATATCTCGCACAGGATATACTGGTGACCTCGGATATGAGATATGGATGAACTCGGAAAATGCTTTATTGATTTGGGATCTATTATTGGAGAAAGGCAAGCCTTATGGAATAACTCCCACGGGACTGCATGCTTTAGACATTGCAAGAATAGAAGCAGGATTAATTCTGCTAGATGTAGACTACATTTCATCTCGACATGCTATAATTGAATCTCGTAAATCTTCTCCCTTTGAACTGGGATTAGGGTGGGCAGTTAAAATGAAAAAAGATGATTTTATTGGAAAAATTGCGTTGAAAAAAGAATTAGACCGAAGACCTGAATGGGAATTCGTTGGGATTGAGATTGAATGGACTGCGCTTGAAAATCATTATCGTAGTGTTGGTCTGGCACCTGGATTACCTTCTACCGCATGGCGTACCAGCACTCCTTTATATTATAACTCAGAACAAGTAGGTTACGCAACCAGCGGTACCTGGTCACCTATATTGAAAAGATATATAGCATTAGCCCATGTAAAAAGTGAATACTCAAAAAATGGAACCATATTAGAATTTGAAATAAAAATAGAACATTTCAAGAGAACAACTAAAGCACAAGTTGTTAACACACCTTTTTTCAATCCCGAAAGAAAGCGCTCATGTCCAGCCTGAAAAAATATGATGCAATTGTAATAGGAGGCGGCCACAATGGTTTAACCACTGCAGCATACTTAGGACGAGCAGGAAAAAAGGTTCTAGTATTAGAAAAAAGATATGTTCTTGGTGGTGCAGCAGTGACTGAAGAAGTATTCCCAGGATTTAAATTTTCAGTTTGTTCGTACGTTGTAAGCCTTATGAAAGCAAATGTGATACGAGAGCTTATGCTACCTAGATTTGGGCTGGAGATTCTTCCATTAGAAAGCACATTTACACCATTGGAAGATGACTATTTAATTAGAACTGCAGATAGTGATCAAACCTATCGTGAAATAGCTAGGCATTCTTTACGTGACGCAGAGGCATATACGCGTTTTGGGCCTCTCATGGGTCAAATTGGTATGGCAGTTAGACCAATACTAGAGACAATAGCACCAAATGCAATTAGACCATCTATATCAGATTTATTAAATACAAAAAAATTATTTGATCATGTGAAATCTTTAAACTCGCAGCAGTTTGAGTATTTAACAAAACTTATGACAATGAGCTCAGCGGACTTTCTAGATGAATGGTTCGAATTTGAGCCATTGAAAGCAACCATGTCCGCGAGTGGCATCATTGGTACCTTTATGGGGCCTAGGTCCCCAGGGTCTGCATATGTTATGCTTCATCATTATATGGGTGATATTGATGGGGCCTTTCGGGCCTGGGGATTCCAAAGAGGCGGCACCGGAGGAGTTAGTATGGCAATTGCTAGATCTGCTGAATATTTTGGTGTTGATATCAAGACAGAAGCTTCGGTCAATAATGTAATAATTAAAAACAATAATGCTGTCGGGGTCGCACTGGAAAATGGAGACGAATATCACTCTGACATAGTAATCTCAGGCTTAGACCCAAAACAATCATTCTTGAATTTGGTAAATGAAAATGACTTACCTGCTGAATTTGTTCAAGATATTAAAAACTTTCGTATACGTGGGTCATCAGGAAAAGTTAACCTTGCATTAGATGGTCTTCCTGATTTTACATGCTTGCCCGGCGATGGACACCATCTACGTGGAGCCATATCATTAAGCCCTAGCTATGATCATTTAGAGAATGCCTATGATGATGCCAAGTATGGAAATTTTTCAAAAAAACCGTTTATGGATATTATCCTTCCTTCTGTTCTAGATCCTGAAATGGCCCCCCCTGGAAAACATGTCATGTCCTGTTTTGTCCAATACGCCCCTTATAATATTAATGGAGGCTGGAACGATGAAAAAAGAAAAGCCTTTGGAGACGCTGTGATTGACACACTAGCTCAGTATGCTCCTAACATAAAAGAAATAATTTTACATAGACAGGTGCTCACACCATCAGATCTAGAATCTACTTTTGGACTAACTGAGGGAAATATTTTTCATGGAGAATTAACAGTACAACAACTATTCTCATTACGTCCCGCAGCTAGATGGGCTGACTATACTACACCAATAAGAAACTACTATCAGTGTGGATCCGGGACACATCCTGGAGGCGGTATAACAGGTTCCCCAGGTGAGATGGCAGCAAAAAAAATTCTGGGTATTTTGTAATGGCAAAGTATGATTCAATTGTTATTGGTAGCGGCATAAATAGCCTTGTTGCTGCTGCAATGCTGAGTAAATCAGGCAGAAAAGTTCTTGTACTTGAAAGCAGAAATGAAATTGGTGGACTAGCTTCCACTATAGAATTTGCACCAGGATTTAAATGTAATATGGTATATGATACCGTAAAATGGATTGACCCTAGAGTATTAAGTAAACTAAAGATTGAGTCCCAGGGCTTCAACATAATCCATTCTGATATAAGGCGAATCGCACTCGGAAAAAGAGATGAACATATTGTTTTTCATAATAGTTCACAACAAACAGCAGATTCTATTTCAAAACTATCTGAAAATGATGCTGCAAATTGGAAAGAGTTCATATCATATATCAAAAAATTAACTCGATTTTTAGAATATCTATATAAACTAACACCGCCTGAACTACCAAAAATTGGATTTTCAGATGCATTATCTATGAGCTCTTTATTAAAACCTTTTATGAAACACGGTACACAAGGGATTGTCGACCTAATAAGAACTGCTCCGATGATGATGCCTGAATTCATGGATGAATGGTTTGAAAATGAATTACTGCGTGGTGTTTTATCAGCAGCAGCTATACATAATTTATCATTTGGTCCATATGCCTCTGCTACAGGATATAATTTTTTACATCAACATTTGTATTGTGATGGGATTATTCATCATTCCAATTTTATTGAGGGGGGAACACAAAGTTATGCCAATGCATTAAAAAATGTTCTTAATTCAAATCATTCAGAAATCAGAACAAATTCAAAAGTTATTTCAATTAATATAAACAATAATTTTTGCGAAGGAGTATCACTTGAAAATGGAGAGTCAATTAAGGCAAATTCTGTGATATCAGGCCTAGATCCTCAAAACACTTTTCTTAAGCTTATTGGAGTTTCTAATCTGGATCCAAATTTTTATACTCAACTCAGAAATATTAAATACAGAGGCAGCACTGCACGAATTCATTTTGCATTGAATAAATTGCCTCAAATTAACGGTATATCAGATGAACATATGAAAACTATGTTCTCTATATGTCCTTCAATGGAATATCTAGAAAAAGCTTCTGATGCTGTCAAGTATGGACATCTTTCAAATAATCCTTACGTAGAATTCTGTATCCCTAGTCTTTTAAATTCAGATTTCTCACCTGAAGGAAAGCATGTTCTTTCGACCTCAGTTCAATATGCTCCATATCACTTGCGGAATAAAAAATGGGATACCGAAACCAAAGAAGATTTGATGCAAAAAACATCCATTGTTTTGGAAAAAGTAATTCCAGGTTTCTCAAAATTAGTAGAGTCTTATACGGTCTTTTCACCTAAGGATTTAGAAAACGAATATGATCTTACCGAAGGGAATTTAAATCATGGAGAAATGACACTAGACCAGTTATTATTCATGCGTCCAACCATAAGTAGTGCACAATATAAAACGCCTTTTAAGAATCTTTATCTTTGTGGTCTGGGGACACATCCAGGAGGAGGTCTTCACGGTACTAATGGGTTTAATGCTGCAGAAACAATAATAAAGGATAAAATATGATCAATTTTTCTGTTCTAGATGAACAACTCATAAATCGTATACTGGAAGAAGCTTATCACCTCTTAGAAGAAACAGGTGTTGAAGTTCAGTGTGATGAATTAATTGAACTAATGGAAAAAGCTGGATTGCCTTTTAATTCAGAAAATAATCGTATTACTTTTCCTAGATCTGTGGTTGAACAAAGTATCAAATCAGCGCCAGAAACAATTAAACTTTTTGACCGAAATGGAAGCTATTTTTCTACAATTGGTGGAAATCAGACTAACTTTGTTCCAGCATCATCAGCATTAAATATTTTAGATTGGAAAACAGGCGAACGTAGAAAAGCACAAACCTCTGATTTTATAGAGTATATAAAAGTTGTAGATCAAACAAAACATATTGCCTATCCTTCTACAGCCTTTTCCACCGATGATATTCCTCAAGATATAGCTGATGCATGGAGGTTATATATGGTCATGGCTCATAGCGATAAGCCTATTGTTACCGGAGCTTTTACACACCATGGTGTCCCTCGCATGGCACGTATGATGGAATGTTTCCGTAAAAATCAAAATGAAATGATAGAAAAACCAATGGCGGTTTTTACCTGTTGCCCTAACAGCCCTCTTCGTTGGGGAATTGATTCAAGTCATAATCTTATTGATTGCGTAGAAAAAGGTATCATTGTTGAGATTGTACCTGTACTTATGATTGGGTTAGCAGTTCCAGTAACCACTGTTGGATCTCTTGTAATTCAAACCGCTGAAGTATTAAGTGGAGTTGTGTTCACACAATTAATCAGGTCAGGAGCTCCTGTCATTTTTGGTGGTGCTCCAGGAGCCTTCCATATGCAGCTCATGAGCGCACCCATGACAGGCGTAGAAGCCCTACAATTATATTGTGGTTATGGTCAAATTGCTCATCACTTAAAAATCCCTTCTCAGGCATATATGGGACTTGGAGATGGTAAATTTAATGATCCCCAGGCGGGGGCAGAAACAGCTAGCGGAGCATATTTAGCGGCACTAAGTAAAATTAACCAAGTAGCAGGAGCTGGAATGCTAGATTTTGTAAATTGTTTTAGTTTAGAAAAACTAGTCTTTGATGATGAAATATGTGGACACGTAAATCATTTTATGAGAGACATTGAAATAAAAGAAGATCTACCTATTAAACCATTCATTGATGAGGTTCTAACAGAACAACAGATCTGTACCATGGAACATACTTTAGAATATTGGCCTAAGGAACTTTACATGCCTGGACCTATGATAGACAGAACAAGCTGGCAACAATGGGAACAATTTGGGAGTAATACCTGGCAGGACCGTGCGAGAAATTTGATTCAGGAATCTATCGATAAATACAATAAAGACCCACTTGAAGAAAATCTAGATAACGAACTACGAAAAATTATGTGCGATAGTAATTTTGATCTAGATGTACTACCAGCTATCTGATCAATTATATAAAATTTTGAAATATGTCATATAAGAGCCTTGATCAAAGATTATTAGAAGGGCCTGTTCTTCTTGATGGTGCTATAGGATCATTACTTATGGATATGGGTCTTCATTCAGGACAGCCCCCTGAAGAATGGACCATGAAATATCCTGATCGCATTGGAGAGACTCACAAACTATACCACAAGGCAGGAAGCGATATACTTCAAACCAATACATTTGGGGCATCATATTACAGGTTAAAAGAGTGCGGTATATCAGAACATCATGATCTGGTTAATCAAAAAGCTGTGGAGATCTGTAGAGAATACGGTGGGGATTCACTCGTATCTGGGGATATTGGTCCATCTGGTTTATTACTTGAGCCACTTGGAACTGCTACTTTACAAGGGCTAGAGAACGCCTTTTATAAACAAGCAACCGTTTTAGAAAAATCCAATGTTGATCTTTTCAGTGTAGAGACAATGATTGATATTGAAGAAGCTGTACTTGCAGTCACTGCCATCAGAAAGATCAGTAATAAACCCATTATCGCGAATATGACTTACTCTCAAACAGGAAGAGGATATTATACCGTAATGGGAAACTCGCTTGAAGAATGTACAAAAAAATTTATTGATGCTGGTGCAGATATTATCGGAACCAATTGTAACCTAGATAGTGTAGAATTATATGAATTGGCGGAAGAATTATTAACCCTTACAGATACTCCCATTTCCATCAAACCCAATGCAGGCCAACCTATATTAAATGGGGATACGGTCTCCTATGGACAATCGATTGAAGAATTTGTGGATGGCATGGTAAAGATCCATCAATTAGGGATCCAAATACTTGGGGGTTGCTGCGGCAGCACACCTTCATATATTAAACATTTATCTGATAAGCTTAAAAAATAAATTAATTTTTCTTTCCCGGAAAATTCACAAGTTCTGCAAAGACATCTGTGAAATCTGGATGCATGCTTAGATCAAGATGTTCAGTTTTTTCTCTTATTGAATAAAAGTTATTTGATTTTTGTTCATTGAATAATGCCTTTTTTGCACCTAATAGAGCCGTATTACCTGCTGTAGTAATTTTTTTCTGAGGAAAGTTCAACAAACCTATACGACGAGAGCTTCTTTTACTTATATAGTTTCCGAAAGCTCCTGATAAATATACCTCTGCTACTTCATCCTCTGATGAATCCAGTTCTTGCAATAATAATCGTATACCTGTAGCAATTGCTCCTTTGGCTAATTGTAACTCTCGAATATCTTTCTGAGTGATTTTTACAGGATCTAACACCATGATGTATTCTCCATCTAGAAATCGACCATCAGCTTTAATTAAACCCATATCCAGATATGCAGAAACAGCATCCACCAAGCCACTTCCACAGATACCTCTAGGCTCTTCTGTGCCTAATATTTTAGGAATAATTATATTATTTTTTAAAGTAACTGTTGATATTGCTCCTGTCGCAGCACGCATACCCATAGAAATACCAGCACCTTCAAATGCAGGACCAGCAGCAGTAGAAGCGGTCAAGATCTTTTTTCTACTACCTACCATAATCTCTCCATTAGTCCCAAGATCAACCAATACTCGGATCTCATCACTTTCAGACATGTTTTGTACCCAAGCACCAACTAAAATATCACTACCGATAAAACTTCCTACTCCTGGAAGAAATTCAATTATAATATCTTCATTTAGGTCCCATCCTAACTCTGCAGGTGAATATATTTCTAGATCATTTGATATGGGCTCAAAAGGATGAAATCCCATAGGGGTAACATCCAATCCACAAAAAATATTATGCATTACAGCATTCCCTACAATAATAATTCTTTTTAGTTCTTTATTTTGCCTTTGAGAACTATGAAATAGCCTCATAATCATATCATATAATTGAACTTGTATTAATTTTTTCATTTCATTTTGTTTTTTCAATCGCGAAGCAGCATCAATACGAGTCATAATATCACCGCCAAATCTTGCCTGGGGGTTTATTGCTGTTTCAACCGCTAGTACTTCACCAGTATTACGGTCCACTAGCTGGGCAGCTAATGTAGTTGTACCTAGGTCAATAGCAATACCAAGACCGTCCATTGGTGTAAATCGAAAACTTGTATCATCAGACAGAACATTAGATTTCCATTGATCAAGCTCAATTATAAGGTCATTATCAACTATCCCCTGACAAGCAAGCCGCCAGCCATCTTTTATCTCTGCATCGTTAAGGATCTGCTTCTGCGGGGATGTAATAGGAAGAGTCCCTTCTTTGATCCGGATACGACAACCACGACATCGTGCGTGGCCTCCACATGGAAATTCTACTCCGTATGTAAATAATACATCATAAAGCTCAGTCTTTTTTTCTACTTCAAAACTTTGTTTTAATGGTAGAAGTGTTATACGAAAGTTTTTTCCCATTATTACAATAATGATACTATTGAATAATGAATTGGTTTTAACAAATTGAGAATAAAAAAATTCAAGTTATTTTGTGATACCAAGTAACTCTTTAGCTAAAACAACACCTGCACTGGCATTATCCTTATAGCCATCTGCACCAATTTCATCTGCAAAATGTTGTGTCACAGGAGCACCACCAACTAATATAATTACATCATTTCGCATCCCAGCGTCCTTAAACGCATCTATGGTTGTTTTCATTCCAGGCATTGTGGTGGTAAGCAATGCAGACATGCATACTAGCTTCGCATTATTTTCTTTTACCGCATCTATAAATTGCTCCGGGCTTACGTTCGTTCCAAGATCTACCAATCGAAACCCTCCTCCTTCCAATAATGCTCCAAGTAAATTTTTTCCAATATCATGCACATCTCCTTTAACCGTTCCTGTGATAGCACAAATAGCGCTATCACCAACTCCATCACCAACAAGAAGAGGACGGATCAATACCATTGCTCCTTTCATAGCTTTTGCTGACATGAGTAGTTGAGGAATAAAATACTCAAATCTCTCAAACCTTGCACCAACCTCATCCATAGCACGAATCATATAATTATTAATTAATATATGCGGATCAATATTTTCATCTAATGCTTGTTCTGTTATTCTAATCGTTGTAGCAGGGTCTCCATTTAAGATGGCATCATGTAGTTTATCTAAATATTCCATTTGTATTTTTAATAAAGTATAACAATAAATGTATTAATTATTTATTGATCATTTCTAATGAAAAAGAATTAGAAAAATCGATTCTGTTTTGAAAATTAATGATATTAATCACTTTAGCTATTATTCTATCATTCGTAATTTTAAGTTTTAATAATCTAATTAATATTATTTTGTTGACTCGGTAGCTCAGTTGGTAGAGCAGTGGCCTTTTAAGCCATTGGCCGTGAGTTCGAGTCTCACCCGAGTCACACGATCGAGAATCTT
>Ga0208408_1001420_pt1 | contig 13708 bp, 11 predicted proteins | sample ETNtaG_4_FD_185776 | JGI IMG/M metagenome (GOLD analysis project Ga0208408, IMG submission 185776) | Marine microbial and viral communities from oxygen minimum zone, Eastern Pacific Ocean - ETNP201406SV67 (SPAdes) (version 2) | ecosystem: Environmental > Aquatic > Marine > Oceanic ... | reverse complement strand
ATTTTAGATGTACCATTTACAATGGCTGATGCTACCACTTTAACGGAAGCTGGTTATGTTGGAGAAGATGTAGAAAATATAATTTTAAAATTACTTCAAGCCGCTGATTACAATGTTGAAAAAGCCCAAAGAGGCATAGTTTATATTGATGAAGTAGATAAAATTAGTAGAAAGTCTGAAAACCCTTCTATTACTAGAGATGTTTCTGGAGAAGGTGTGCAACAGGCTCTTCTAAAGATTATGGAAGGAACAATAGCAAGTGTTCCACCTCAGGGTGGCAGAAAACATCCTCAGCAAGAATTTTTGCAAGTAGACACAACAAATATTTTATTTATATGCGGAGGTGCTTTTGCTGGATTAGACAAAGTAATAGAAGCTAGAGGCAAAGGAACTTCAATTGGTTTTGGAGCAAGGGTTGTAAGTAAAGAAGAAGGTAGAATTTCAGATCTTATAAAAAAATTAGAACCTGAGGATTTAATTAAATATGGTTTAATACCAGAATTTGTTGGTAGAATGCCAATTATTACCATTCTGGAAGACCTAGATGAGAAATCTTTAATAAAAATTTTAAAAGAGCCAAAAAATTCTCTAACAAAACAGTACAAAAGACTATTTGAATTTGAGAATGTTACATTAGAATTTAGAGAAGATGCTTTGAGCGAGATAGCAAAAAAAGCTATCAATAAAAAAACTGGTGCTAGAGGCCTTAGATCTATAATGGAATCGATTCTGCTTAAAACCATGTTTGCTTTACCTGACATGGATAACGTCAACTCAGTTACAATTGACAGATCTGTTGTTAAGGGGAAAAGCGAACCTATTATTAGTTACTCAAAAAATAAATCTACATCCGCAGCATAAATTTTCCTTGCAATAATTATTTAAGTAGCCATATTCATGCTATGAGCCTAGAGAGTAGAAAACCTCTTTTACCACTTAGGGATATAGTTATTTTCCCTTCAATTGTTGTACCTCTTTTTGTTGGACGAAAGAAATCTATAAAAGCTTTAGAAGAGGTGATGAAGTCAGATAAATCTGTGGTTTTGGTTACACAAAAAAATTCGGAAATAGACGATCCCGCGGCAAGTGACATCTATTCACTTGGATGTCTTAGCAAGGTTTTGCAGTTATTAAAATTACCTGATGGTACAGTCAAAGTTTTGGTGGAAGGTCTTGCTAGAGTAAAGATAGTCGAGATAGAAAATGACAATAAAAAATTTCTAAGTTGTAAAACCCAGATTGTAGAAACAGAAAAAGAAAATGAAGAGAATAAGATTTTTGCAACAAATTTAATAAAAAAGTTCGAGAAATTATCTGGTCTAAATAAAAAAGACGTATCTGATTTTACTAAAGGGCTAAAATCTTTAAAGAATGCAACACAATTAGCCGACAATATTTGTTCTAATCTAAATATTCAGATTTTTGAAAAACAAGCATTACTTGAAATGACCGATCTTAAAAAGAGGTTAGAAAAGATTTATGAATTAATAGAGAAAGAAACAAGCGTTATAAGTATGGAGAAAAGAATAAGAGGCAGAGTTAAAAACCAAATGGAAAAAACTCAAAGAGAGTATTATTTAAACGAGCAATTAAAGGCAATACAGAAGGAGCTTGGAGAAATAGAAGATGGCAAAGATGAGATATCAAATCTAAACAAATCTATTACAAAAGCCAAAATGACAAAAGAAGCTCAAAACAAATGTTTATCTGAGCTAAAGAAGTTAAAGGGAATGAGCCCCATGTCTGCAGAAGCAACAGTTGTTAGAAATTATCTAGATTGGATGATCGACCTGCCTTGGAGCAATAAAAGTAAAATTATTTCAGATTTAAATTCTGCTCAAAAAGTTTTAGATGAAGATCATTATGGATTAGCAAAAGTTAAGGAGAGAATAATAGAGTATTTAGCTGTTCAAAAAAGAATAGAGAAACTTAAAGGCCCCATACTTTGCTTGGTTGGCCCACCAGGGGTAGGAAAAACATCTCTTGGTAAGTCGATTGCGAGAGCTACTGGTAGAAAGTTTGTAAGAATCTCTCTAGGAGGGATAAGAGATGAAGCTGAAATAAGAGGCCATAGAAGAACTTATATTGGTTCTTTACCAGGGAAAATTATACAGATGATGAAAAAAGCAGGAACTAATAATCCGCTATTTTTATTAGATGAAATTGACAAGGTAGGCAGTGATTACAGGGGAGACCCATCTTCTGCTTTATTAGAGGCCTTAGATCCCGAACAAAACAAAACATTTAACGATCACTATTTAGAAGTAGATTATGATTTGTCAGATGTTCTCTTTGTAACTACAGCCAATACATTGAACATTCTTCCACCACTTCTAGATAGAATGGAGATTATAAGATTACCAGGTTATACAGAAGATGAAAAAATTAATATATCTCAGAAATTTTTAATACCAAAACAAAGCGAAGATAATGGATTGAAAAAAGATGAATGGGAGATTACAGAAAAAGTAAACAAAAAAATTATTAGAGACTATACCAGAGAGTCAGGGGTTAGGAATTTAGAAAGAGAGATTTCAAAAATTGCAAGAAAGATGGTTAAAAAAATAGATTCAAAAGAAAAAGTAAACAAAACAGTGTCGGAAGAAGATATCAACACTTATTTGGGAGTGAAAAAATTTAATTTTGGTGAAATAGAAAAAGAAAATAAACCTGGCGTTGCTACAGGTTTGGCATGGACTGAAGTTGGAGGAGAGATTCTTAAAATAGAGTCTGTTAATATGCCGGGTAAAGGAAAAATGCAGATTACCGGTAAACTCGGAGAAGTAATGCAGGAATCTGTAAAGGCAGCAAAATCTTATGTTAGATCTAAATCTTTAGAATATGGAGTAATACCTCCTTTCTTTGAAAAAAAAGATTTTCACATACACGTTCCCGAAGGAGCAACGCCTAAAGATGGTCCTTCAGCAGGAATTGCAATAGTTACATCTATTATATCTTCAATAACTGGAGTTGCTGTAAGTAAAGATGTTGCTATGACAGGCGAAGTAACACTAAGAGGACACGTTCTTCAAATAGGAGGTTTAAAAGAAAAATTATTGGCAGCTCACAGAGCTGGAATTAAAACTGTTCTGATTCCAAATGAGAACAAAAAAGATTTGGTAGAAATACCGGAGGTTATTAAAAAAAGTATAAATATAATCCCAGTTAGTACGGTAGATGAAGTATTAAAACATGCCTTAACTAAAACATTGAAACCAGTAAAATGGGCAGAAATTGACCAGGCTTCAGCTAAAAAAGACGAAATTGTTACGAGCAGACACTAATTTTTAAAAACTAATCAATCCAACTTTTGTATTTTGTTAAATTTTTTTCCAGGTATTTAGGTAAAACATCTTCTCCTACCTTTTCTAATTTATTTTTATTCTCAAATCTATTTTTATTTTTGTCTGAGAAATGATCATAGAATACTAATTTATTTTTGATAAATTTTTCCATGTCTTTTTCTGAGTATTTTGTCTCTTCATATTCTGGGTGATGAGCAAAGTTCTTCATTTTTTTATGTAGATCTTTTGGATTTTTCATATTTGTAAAATGCCACCCTCCATTTCTTATTATCTGCATGTTGCTATATTTTTTTTTAGAAAAAAAAGTATCTATTCTCCATAAAGGATATTTTTTAGCCTTTATATTTCTTAGCCATTGAGGCGAAAGAAAAAATTCTTTTTTGCATGCTTTGGTTCCGTACCACAAAAGTTTTGGATATAACAAATTCAATTTATAGTAAAACATTTTCTGTTCAAATAAAAAAATATTTTTTTTAATATTTTTAAAATTCACACTTTCCAAGTTAGGTATTTCGTCTAGATCAGATAAAATTATAATATCCTCATTATTTAATTTCTTTATACCTTGTTCCAAACATTCTCTTTGATAGTTATCTCTTAATAGCCCGTTATAAATTTTCTTGTTATTTAGCTCATCCTCACCATCCTCATCTTGAGTTTTTTTTAAGTTTTCTGGTTCATTTTCAATATAAAAATATTCAATTTTCTTCTGAAATTTCTTGAAGTTTTCTATTCTAAAATTTTTATTCTTAATTTTTCCACTATGAGTGAATTTGCTTTCGGTAATAATAAATTTGTCTACATATTCGTCTAAAATATTAAGACGAAGATCTAATAGCTCGTCTTCATCATAATACATAAAGCAATCGTATATTTTCATATATATTTGAATAAAGTTTTAATTTAATATAATTAATAACTAAATACAAAAGTTATGAGAAAAAAGATAGTTATCATTGGCGCTCTTGGTTATATCGGCACAGAACTATGTAAAATTTATTCAGGAGAAAGTTGGAAGAACTCCGTTGTTGCTATTGATAGCCGTTTTGTTTCAGAAAGAGTTTCCCAACTAAGAGATTGGAATATAGAATTTCGGCAAGGCGGATTATTAGATAAAGATTTTTTAGAAAAAAATTTAGCTAATGTTGATATAGTTTATCATTTAGCTGGAATCACGGATGTAGCTTACGTAAAAAAAGACTCTGATACACAACAAGATGAAAAAATAAAAACTATAGCGATTGAGGGTACAAGGAATGTTTTAAATTCCATAGATAAAAAATGTAAATTAATTTTTCCTTCTACCCATGTGATTTATGAAGGCCTTAAGGAAACAAAAAAAAATATCGAAGAAAATGAAAAACCATGCCCAATCCTTGCTTATTCGTTAAGCAAAGCCCAGAACGAAAGAGAAATCAAGGAATCAAAAAAAAATTATATAATATTAAGACTGGGATCTGTTTATGGGTACTCCACAGATACTATGAGGATAAATATAATGCCCAATTTATTTTCAAAAATTGCTTCTTTGAATGGCACCATTAGTTTGTTTTCAGGAGGTAAGCAAATTAAAAGTTTAGCTCCTTTAATTGATGTTGCAAGATGCATGAAGTTTATGGGTGAAAACAAAAAAATAAATAATGAAATATTTAACTTAACAAAAGATTCTGTAACGGTAAAAGAGGTTGCTGAGATTTGTAAAAAAATAAATCCAAGAATGGATATCAAAACAACAGATGATGAAACACCCAACTTAGGATACACGCTTTCAAACAGAAAGCTTTTAAAAACCGGTTTTAAATTTCTTTATAATTTAGAAGATTCTATTAGAGAAATGATAACAATGTGGTCAAAGAGAAATTTTAATGAGAATCTTGAATATATAAAAAAAGGGGAAAAAGAATTTAAAGATAAACGTGGAAAAATAAGCAATTATGAATTACCCGAACCTATAAATCTAGTTGGATACATAGATTCAAAAAAAGGGACCGTAAGAGCAAATCATTTCCATCCAATTCAGGAACAGAAAGTTTTACTAGTGAGAGGTCAATTCATTAGCATCTATCAAGATTTGTTAAATAAAAATTCAGCAAAGGTTACACATGTGGTGAACGAAGGAGATTTAATAGTAACCAAACCAAATGTTGCGCACACAATGGTATTTACTAAAGACTCAATTTTTTTAAACTTGGTTAGAGGTGAAAGAGAACATAAAAATTATGGCATAACACATACCGTCAAACACGTATTAGTAGACGAAAAAGAAAAAAAAGTTTTAATGGATAATTATAAACCTGACTGTCGTGGCTGTGGAAACAAAAATTTAAAGAGAGTAGTTTCATTAGGATATCAGCCTTTAGCAAACAACCTACTCGTCAAAAAGAATTCTGATTGCGAGCTATATCCGTTAGAAATGAATTATTGTGAAAATTGTTATAATTGCCAGTTATCAGTTGTTGTTGATCCAAAAAAAATGTTTTCAAACTATCTTTATTTATCTTCCACATCAAAATCTTTTAGCAAACATTTTGAAGATGCTGCTAAAAAATACATAAAAGAATTTAAATTATCTAATAAAAAATCTTATATTATAGATGTTGGGAGTAACGACGGCGTTGCTCTTAAGCCATTTAAGGATAAAAATTTTAATAATATTTTAGGAATTGAACCTGCAAAAAATCTGGCAAAACTTTCAAATAAAAATAAAATAAAAACTTTTAATGGATTTTTAGAAGAGAAAAATATAAAAAAAATTAAAAAAAATGCAAATTTGATTTTGGCATCAAATGTGTTTGCTCACTCAGACAATTTAAAAGAAATGGCCGAATGCATGCTTAAACTCTTAAATAAGAGAGGAACGATAGTTATAGAAGTACAATATTTGCTAAACACCATAAAAGACCTTACTTTTGATAACATTTATCATGAGCATTATAACTATTGGTCATTAACATCTCTGATAAACTTTTTTAAACAATTTGAAGTTACCTTATATAAAGCAGAAAGAATTAATACTCACGGAGGCTCTATAAGAGTCTATATAAAAAAAGGAACAAAACACAAGGTGGAGCAAAATATAAAAGAACTATTAAAAATTGAAGAAAAATTTGGAATAAAAAATTACAAAACATACGAAGAGTTTGGAAAAAAGGTTCAAAAAATTAAAGAGAATGTTAGAAAAAATATAAAAAATCTAAAATCTAATGGGAAAAAATTAATTGCTTATGGATCTCCTGCTAAAGCTACGACTGCATTAAATTTCTTTGGTATATCAGAAGAAATAGACTTTATTGTAGAGGATAACAAATTAAAGCAAGGAAAATTTGTACCTGGAGTTAAGATACCGATAGTGAATAAGAAAAGAGTTTTGGATAAAAACAACAACATGATTGTATTGGCTTGGAACTTTTATCAAGATATAAAAAAAAACAACGAAGAACTCTCAAATAATTTTATGAGTATTAAGGATTTAGAAAATTAGACTATTTTTTCAAATACCTTTCAGCTTGCAAAATAATCTTTTCAGTATTTTTGGGAATATCACTTAATTTTTTTTTTGAATCTTTAATCTCATTCACTAGTCTTAATTTTTTTTCTTTTGGATTCCGAAGTTCATTCACTAGTTTTAATTTGCCTTCCTTTTCTTCTAACAATAAGTCAACAGCTGCAATAATCTCTTTTACTTTGTATCTATTACTCATTTATAAGTTTCGTTTTATAAAGTTTTTTAAAGAAAATTAGGCTATCTGGATTTGCTAAGGCTTGCAAATTGTCAATTTTTTCACCGTGAATAGCTTTTTTTACAGCCAGCTCTACAATTTTTCCACTTTTAGTTCTAGGTATTTCAGGAACTTGTATAATTTTATAAGGAACATGTTTGGGGGAGCAATTTTTTCTTATTTTATTTTTGATTAAATCAACGTCTTCTATGTTAAGTGAATTTTTTATGTTTAAAACAACAAATAATATTATCCTTACATCGTTATCCCAATTCTGACCTACAACTAAACTTTCACGAATAAAATCAATATTTTCTACTTGCCTGTATATTTCTGAAGTACCCAGTCTTACCCCGCCCGGATTCAAGGTAGCATCTGATCTTCCAAGTATAATAAATCCACCATTTTTTGTTCTTTGAATAAAATCACCATGATGCCAAATATTTTTATATTTTAAAAAATAAGCTTTTTTAAATTTTTTATCGCTAGGGTCATTCCAAAACTTAATGGGCATTGTCGGAAAAGGTTTTTTTACAACTAACTCTCCTTTTTCATTTTCATTTATACTTTTTCCTTTTTCATCAAAAACATCTACGTCTATACCAAGACTTTCTCCCTGTATTTCACCAGCATGTACGCTAGAAAAAATATTTCCTAAAACTAAGCAGCCTACTACATCAGTGCCACCGCTTATAGAAGCTAGATGAACATCTTTTTTTATATTCTTGTAAACGAATTCAAAACTTTCTTTAACCAAGGGAGAACCTGTAGAAGCAATAATTTTTAAACTAGATAGATCTAGATTATTGAAATTACAATTTTCTTTTTTTAAAAAATCAATATATTTAGCGCTGATACCAAATAAATTTATTTTTTCTTTTGAGCAGAGCTTCATCAAAACATCTTTAGATGGATAGGTGGGCGATCCATCATACAAATATATACTCGCGCCAGACGATAAACCTCCAACTAACCAATTCCACATCATCCAGCCTGTTGTTGTGTAGTAAAAAATTTTATCATTGTTTACAATATTGCAGTGTAGTGAAAATTCTTTATTATGTTCAATCAATACATTCCCAGCTCCGTGAGCAATACATTTTGGGACGCCAGTTGTTCCACTAGAATAGAGTATATAAAGAGGGTGACTAAAATTGAATTTTTTAAAAGTTTCATCTATTTTAGATTTTTTAATAATTGAATAAAAATCAAGGTACTTTGAGTTTATTTTTTTTTCAAATTCGTTTGTATATGGGAAAACTATTACCTTGTTTATTGATTTAATTTTTTTTAATATTTTAGGAATCTTCTCTAAAATATTTATCCTTTTTCCATTATAAAAATAATGTTCACAAGTTATAAGTATTTTTGGTTTTATTTGGGAAAACCTATCAATTACTCCGTCGATTCCAAAGTCGGGAGAACAAGACGACCATATTAAGCCATTTTTTGATGCAGCCAAAAAAGAAATGATAGTTTCAATTGAATTAGGAACATAGGCAGCGACTCTATCTTTTTCTTTTAAATTTATTTTTTTCAAGTAGTGAGAAAATCTACAAACATTTTCGTATAGTTTTTTCCAGGTAATTTTTTTCTGAAAAAGATTTTCTGATAAAAAATTTATAGCAATTTCTTGATTTTTTTTTCTTAATAGATTTTCTGCATAATTTATTTTGGAATCAGGAAAAAAGACGTTTTTATAAAATGTATTTTTTTTTTTAATAATTTTACCTTTTTTTATACCTTTAATTTTTGTAAAATCCCATACTTCAGACCAAAAATACTCTGGATTTTTTACAGACCATTCCCAAAGATCTTTGAATTTAGAAGTATTTTTAAAAATACCTTTTTTTTCTAAATGTTCACAGAATTTTTCCAACTGAGAATTTTTTCTAAACTCTTCATTTGCGGACCATAATGAAGACTGATTTTTTGTCATTAACTTTTATCTATAAAAGTCTAGAATAAATATTTTAAAAAACTCAAGGGACTCAAAGAAATGCTCAATATATGGCTCTAGAAAAGGGAATTTTCTTGCAATTCTTGCTCTTTCGAAATTTAAAATACCAATTAGGAAAGTGAATAAAATGGAATATGTAATTATATAATTAAAAAAACCAAACCCTATTTTTGTTTCTTTGACAATTTTTTGTTTTTGTACTTTTTGTTTAACCTTTGTTTTTTTAGACAAACCTTTTTCTGTGGCATAATCTTGTACTGTTGTCCCCCATTTTTGTTGCATATACTCTTTTGAATAAGGGGCAAGACCTGTGCTTTTTTTTACTGATTTTTTCTTTGCAGGCTGGATAGTTTTTTTAGTAGGCAAAGAAGTTACTGCCTTAACGATCTTGGGTTTTTTGACAGGGAGTTGTTTCCATTCATTCGAACAAGAACTGCATTGAACAATTCTGCCTTCAGCAGGTATTGCTTCATCAGGAACAACAAACTGTTTTTTACATTCTGTGCAAGTAATTATCATTTGTCTAAATTATAATGTAGTTCTTGTAGATTAACAAAAGTTTTAGCTTTTTACATTCCTATTTTTTTGTTGTATACCACGCTTTGTTTCGATCTGGGGCGGTTAGCTCAGTTGGTAGAGCATCTCGTTTACACCGAGAGGGTCGGGAGTTCGAGTCTCTCACCGCCCACCAGATGGGGGTGTAGCTCAGTTGGTTAGAGCGCCTGCCTGTCACGCAGGAGGTCGCGGGTTCGAGCCCCGTCACTCCCGCCATCTGCATTGAGAATCATTTTCATCAAAGTAGAGGTGGTGTGAATATCTATTCCTATACACCTATCTAAATTGATATATATTTGTTAAAGTAACTTAGTATGAAAATCCCCAAGCTACATGTATTGGGGTACATATTGGTGAACAATGATGTTTGATTTTTTATCAGAATACCTCTCAATAATTGTGTTTCTATTTATATCTTTGCTTTTGAGCATAGGTTTTATAGCAATAAATTATTTAGCATCTCCTAAAAATCCTGATCCAGAAAAATTGTCAGCATACGAATGTGGATTTGAAGCTTTCAGTAACGCAAGAATAGAGTTCGATGTTAGATTTTATTTAGTGGCAATTCTTTTTATAATTTTTGATCTGGAAATAGCTTTCTTGTTCCCATGGGCAATATCACTTGGAAGCATAGGTCTTTTAGGTTTTTATTCAATGATGCTTTTTTTGTTTATTTTGACTGTAGGATTTATCTATGAATGGAAAAAAGGAGCGTTAGAATGGGAATAGGATTTTTAAATTTTAAGGATAAAGAAAAAAAAATTCCTCAAGAATTTAAGCAAATTGCAAAAGATTTTAGCGAAAAAGGTTTTTTAACAACTTCTTCTGAAAATTTAATTAATTGGGCAAGAACCGGATCCCTTCATTGGATGACTTTTGGTTTGGCTTGTTGTGCAGTTGAAATGATGCAAACTTCAATGCCCAGATATGATCTTGAAAGATTCGGTGCCGCTCCGAGGGCTTCACCTAGACAATCCGACGTTATGATTGTTGCGGGTACATTAACAAATAAAATGGCTGCACCCTTGAGAAAAGTTTATGACCAAATGCCAGAACCAAGATACGTTATATCTATGGGTAGCTGTGCTAATGGAGGTGGATATTATCATTACTCATACTCAGTTGTGAGAGGCTGTGACAGAATAGTTCCGGTAGATATTTATGTACCTGGATGCCCACCATCAGCAGAAGCATTACTTTATGGAGTTCTTCAACTTCAAAAAAAAATAAGAAGAGAAGGAACCCAAATTCGATAACCTTTTGATGAAACTAACGGAATTAAATAAATTTTTAAACTCAGAATTAACAACAAAAATAAAAAAAACATATATAGAGGATGAGGAGCTATCTATAAATACTAAGGTTGAAAATTTATATTCAGTTCTCTTGTTTCTTAAAACAGATGACAAATGTAGATTTAAACAGTTAATTGATATTGCTGCTGCGGATTACCCTGATGAAGAAGAAAGATTTGAAATTTGCTATTTACTTTTAAGCCATGAAAATAATCTCAGAATAAAATTGTTAATTAATTTTCACTTAGAAGAAAAAATTCCATCTATAACAAAATTGTATCCAGCAGCCAATTGGATGGAAAGAGAAGTTTTTGACATGTTTGGAATTAAATTTAAAAATCATCCAGATCTTAGAAGAATATTAACCGATTATGGTTTTGACGGATATCCATTAAGAAAAGATTTTCCTCTTACCGGCTTTAACGAGGTTAGATACAGCGAGAAAGACAAGAAAGTTATATATGAACAAGTAAAACTAGAACAAGATTACAGAAAATTTGATTTTGAAAGCCCTTGGGAAGGAACAAAATATATGGAAAAAATTAAAATAAAAAATAGGAAAGATGGCTAAACAAAAAAAAACTATGAATTTAAACTTTGGACCGCAACATCCGGCTGCCCATGGTGTGCTAAGACTAATATTGCAATTAGATGGAGAAATTGTTGAAAAAGCAGATCCTCATATTGGTTTGCTTCATAGAGGAACAGAAAAACTTATTGAATACAAAACGTACGCTCAGGCTTTACCTTATTTCGACAGATTAGATTATGTTGCGCCGATGAATCAAGAACATGCTTTTGCTTTGGCAACAGAAAAATTATTAAAAATTGAAGTACCAACAAGAGGTCAATATTTGAGAGTGATCTTTTGTGAAATAGGAAGAATTTTAAGTCATATATTAAATATAACGACACAAGCCCTTGATGTTGGGGCGTTAACACCTTCTCTATGGGGTTTTGAGGAGAGAGAAACTTTAATGACATTTTACGAAAGAGCCTCTGGATCAAGATTGCATGCAAACTATTTTAGAACCGGAGGAGTTCACCAAGATGTACCCAAAAATCTTTTAAATGACATAGGCAAATTTTGCGAAACATTTCCAAAAATAATTGATGATTTAGAAAATTTGTTGACTGACAACAGAATTTTTAAACAAAGAAATGTTCAAATAGGAATTGTAACAAAAGAAGAAGCGCTAGCACATAGTTTTTCAGGAGTAATGTTGAGGGGATCAGGTGTAGCTTGGGATTTAAGAAAATCTCAGCCATACGAATGTTACAAGGATTTAGATTTTAAAATACCCATAGGGAAAAATGGAGATTGTTATGATCGTTATTTATGTAGAGTTGAAGAGATGAGAGAAAGTGTAAAAATTATAAAACAATGTCTTAAGAGAGTTCCGATTGGTCCAGTAAAAACAATCGATGGTAAAATATCACCTCCTAAAAGAGAAGAACTAAAAGAATCTATGGAAGCTTTAATTCACCATTTCAAACTTTTTACCGAGGGATATAGAGTTCCAAAAGGAAAAATTTATACCGCTGTAGAGGCTCCTAAAGGTGAGTTTGGGGTATACCTAATTTCCGATGGAAGCAGCAAACCATATAGATGTAAAATTAGAGCTCCCGGATTTTCTCATTTACAGGCTATGGATTATTTAGTTAAAGGACACATGTTGGCAGATGTTCCAGCAATTTTAGGTTCACTCGATATTGTTTTTGGTGAGGTTGATAGATGAGTTTAAAAAAAGTTCATGATAAACAGCCAGAAAAATTTGAGTTTACAGAAGCAAATTTGAAACTTGCAAAAAAAATATTAGAAAAATATCCGGAAAATCAAAAAAAAAGCGCGGTTATGCCATTACTCCACCTTGCACAAAATCAAAATAACAACTGGATTCCATTGGCCGCCTTAAAGTATATAGGAAAACTTCTTTCTATGCCCTACATAAATGTTTACGAAGTAGCTACATTTTATTCAATGTATAATCTAGCACCAGTTGGAAGATATTTTGTTCAGATATGCACTACTAGCCCATGCGCATTAAGAGGAGCAAACAATATTGTTAAAATTTGCCAAGAGAAAATTTCTAAAAATCCAAACGAATTATCAGAGAACGGACTTTGTTCTTGGACAGAAGTTGAGTGTCTTGGTGCATGCGTTAATGCACCCATGATGCAGGTAAATAATGATTATTATGAAGACTTGGACGATTTAAATACTAAGAAAATTTTAGACTCTTTTATCAAAGATGAACCATTAAAACCCAGATCATATAGAAATAGAAAAAATTCAGCTCCAGAAAAAAGAATATTAAACGGATTAAAAGATGCTTAAAGAAGAAGATAAAATATTTAAAAATTTATATAATGAACTTGGTTGGAAGCTAGAAGATTCATTAAAAAGAGATGATTGGTTAGACACCAAAAACCTTATTAGTAAGGGAAAAGAATGGATTATTAATGAGATAAAAACATCTGAATTAAGAGGAAGAGGAGGAGCAGGTTTTCCAACTGGTTTAAAGTGGTCTTTTGCACCTAAGAAAATTGGTTCAAGACCCCACTACTTGGTAATCAATGCCGATGAATCAGAACCTGGAACCTGTAAAGACAGAGATATATTAAGATTTGAACCACAGAAACTAATTGAAGGTTGTCTTATAACATCTTACGCAGTAAACGCACACGTTTGTTACATCTATATTAGAGGAGAATATTACAACGAAGGTATCAGACTCCAGCAAGCAATAGATGAGGCATATGAAAAAAATTTTATTGGAAAAAACTCTTGTAATTCCGGATGGGACCTAGACATATATATTCATTTTGGTGCGGGCGCTTATATATGTGGAGAAGAAACAGCGTTATTAGAAA
>Ga0208408_1001419_pt1 | contig 13715 bp, 3 predicted proteins | sample ETNtaG_4_FD_185776 | JGI IMG/M metagenome (GOLD analysis project Ga0208408, IMG submission 185776) | Marine microbial and viral communities from oxygen minimum zone, Eastern Pacific Ocean - ETNP201406SV67 (SPAdes) (version 2) | ecosystem: Environmental > Aquatic > Marine > Oceanic ... | reverse complement strand
AAGAATATGCATCAGATAAGTTTGGTAAACATAATGCCTGGAGATATACAGTAACCCAACCTGCGATTAACTCAATTTTACAGGCAATGGGAAGACCAATCAGATCAATAAAGGATAGAGCACTAATTCTGCTACTAGACAAGAGAAATCGAGACCAAAATTATGCAAGATGCTATCCGGTAAATATGAAGATGAATGCAACAAGTAATTCTGAAACTACGACTAGTTTTGCTAAAAGATTCTTCAGAAAAATTAGACCAAATTAAAAAAGAATAAGATTAAAATGGGTACGAAGGTTCATTGAGGGTAGGCTGGAGGCAATAATATGGCGTCATGGGAGAATCTCGATATCAACCTCGATTCAAATCTAATTGAAGATATTGAAGATGAATTTGTTGACACAACCGGACTTACTATTTCCCCTAAATCCCTTCATAGTGAATTTCATGTGGGTGCTCAGCATCTAAAAGAAGTTGAAATGCGACACAAACAAGTTCTAGTAACTGCTGGTATGATTCCTGAGGAGCATATTTCCACAGTTGAACCTGACATGTCTCTAAAGTGGATGGTTGAAGAATTGAATGGAAGAATGAATCCAGATGGTCTTTCAATCCCACTAATGGGTGTTGATTTAGGTGATTTCCAAATATTATTCAATGATGATGAAAGACATATCAATGTCAAACTCAGTATCAAAGATGGGCAAACCGAATCGTTTGAGCGAACTTTCAATATCCCTAAGGATTCAATGAAAAATGAGGTAAGTGCGCACTTCATCAATAACAGATTATACCTTCGATGGTAATCATCTAGTTGGAATATTTGTTAACATTCCAATTTCTTGACTCATTCTTTCAAGCGCTTGTTGAGCCGCTGCTTGGTGCTGAGGGCCTAATTCTTCTCTGCTATATCGAGCCATTTCAAACATATTATCAATTGCCGACAAAGCATCATCCGAAATTTCCGGCATTGCTTGTCTAATTGCAACTTCAAACTCCCTGACCGTTTCGAAATCTCTCCTTAAGAAACCGTTTTGTTGTAGAACTGAACATAGGCTCTGATAGCAATTGAAAATCGTTTCTCGAATTGAGTCTCCTGCAGCTAATAGTTCAGCTGTATAAGCAAATACTTCTGCGGCATCTTTCATCAATTCCCCTTCTATTCTTCGTCGGTAAATTACAACTCCACCTGCAATTAGTGCTGATATCAATAGCACTACTAGGTAGATCCACAAGGACTGGCCTGAAGTTTCATCAATTGATTTATAATTTGGATCAAAACTATTTTCCGTACGTAATAATTCAAACTTTTCTTTACTTGCTGGAGATATAACCGGGTCATTGATTTGGACATCAAGACTTAGTTCGCCCCAAGTATCTTCATCTCCAAATGGAGGGTCGGAATTGAACTCAAAGGATGCAACTCCATTTGAGTCAGTTGTGATAGTTAGGCTGGCCTGTTCACCATTAGAGGAATTAGTTAGAGTGAATGTCACTGCGATTCCTGGAACACCTGCTCCTGTATCATTGGCAGTGATTGTCATACTTCCTTTGATCTCTTCTCTTTCGTCTGGGATAACTTGTTGTATATCCCACTCAAAGTCAACATTAAGTTGCACGAAGATAGGATGGCTAACAGTTGCCTCATTGATGTATAGTGATTGGTTACTCAGTGTATCTAGATGAATATACTGTGAGCCAAATGCATACCATGATGGCGCAATTGTGGAAATTGTAAAATTCCCATTCGACCATTGAGTGTTGATTAAACTACTAGCTATACATCTTGCCCCTTCTCTTTCATTTACACAGTCTGAACCATTACCAATGAATATAGTAATTGATTCAAAGACTTCTCCTGTGCCGCCAATTTCTGAAATAGAGCCAGTTAATTCAATCGGCCCAAATGTTCCATCCGAACGTATTGCAATAGCAGTTGATGATTGGTCTATCGAAATCGCTACATTCGCCCAAACGGTTCCAGAAATATAATCATTGGTTCCAAGGTGTGAATTAGTTCCATCGAATATAATTTCAAATGAATGAATTCCCCTCGTTAAATCCATAGTTGCAGGAACAATTAATTCCCATTCTCCGTCATTGAAAGTTGAAGTTGTACCAATTTCATTGCCATCTAGAAGAACTCTAATTGTTTCACCTTCTAGACCCTCTTTTGTAAGGGAATCAAAGTCAAACAGTCTTCCAGAAAGAACCCAAATTTCACCTCTTGTAACATCTGGACCTTCATCGAAAATCACAGTTAAATCAGAGCGATGTGCCAAAAAGAAAGATGCATTGCTACTATTTGCTCTGTAATACCCTTGGGATTCAGAATAAGCAAACAATGTGTGGTTTCCAAATTCAAAGATATCTGGGACTGTCCATTCATGTAAGAAGTTACCATTAGAATCTGTAATTACTGTGCTGATAACTATTCCTTGGATAACTAAATCGACATTGTGATTTGGAATTGCCAGTAATTGATTATCAACAACTGAACCAGTGATAGAAATATTTTGACCTACTGCAATCGTTTCAGCAATGTCAACTGAAACCAAAATATGGCTAAATATATTCCATGTCGAATTTGCTTCACTTGGCAAGTAGAAAGTAGTTCCAGTAAATCGTACTTCTAGAGAAACTGGCCCTAGTTCAGCATCAGCAGGAACTGGATATATTGCAGCAAAGAATCCTTCAGAATCAGTGTCAACATTTGTCATAAACTCGCCATCAAGCCACACTTCTAATGTTAAATTGTCAAGAGGATTATTAACGATGTCAACGAGTAGACCTTCGATAACCATTAACTCCTCACGGTTAACATCTCCACTTTGAGTAAGTAGTGATAGGACTGTTGGAACGCTGATATTGAAATCTACTGTATCTGAACTTGGTAAATAATACTCTGGATTTGAGGGTTCACCAAATCCAATTGGATCAACCCAATCACGTCCTCCATAGAATTCTACTTCAATGGTATGAACTCCGGCAGAGATGTCTTCAGGAACAGCCCATCCAAGAGTAAATGTCCCATTTATTGCATCAGTTTCTATACTTGCCACTGATTCTCCATCGACAACCAGATGAACAACGGCAGAGGATGGTGTGCCCATACTCTCCAAAGGCAAGGCCAAATCATCCAATAAAGTTCCATTAATCAACATGTAATCTCCAGCCACTAGACCTTCAGGATAATCTATAATTGTTAGATTTGTTTGAGCAAGTACTACAAATGAAGTATTGGTTTGAGAACCAATCATTCCTGTAGTCCCTGGAATTCCCGCAAATTCTGCACTAATGTCCATTATGCCAACTATTTGGTCAGAAGGAACAAGTAGTTCACCAAATGCACTTCCATTAGCCAAAGTTGTCAAAGTAGTAGTTATCGAAGTACCGACAAATGTTACAATCAATTGCTGACCCTCTACTGGAGAACCTGTGTTATCTTGAAGTAATAATTCAATGCTAATATTATTGCCTCTTTCAGTTCTGTCATTCAAAGTTGGTTGTCCAAGTGAATCAACGATAGGATCCATGAATATTAGGTCACTAAAACCTCTACTGTCGAATTGTTCTGTATCATTAGAGCCAAGATAGAAGTTGACTGCAGGAATGTATGCAGCATCCACAATATGTGTTCCCGCAGCAAACGAATTGGTAAGGGTTATCGTGGCATTCCAAACTCCTCCGATTTGAACGGCCCCCCCTGTAACACTAAATCCAGTAGGTTGACCATCAATTGAGAAAAGAATGTTGGCGGGTAGTACTGTTCCATCACTTTGTTCCAAACCACTTCCGTTATCTGATAAAATAGTCCCTGATATGTTGAATGATTGTCCAGCCACAGGATTATCAGTAATTGGATCTATTACCATGAATGTCTGTGAACGAACAATTATTGTTGAAATATTTGAGTTGACGCCTAACAAGTCGGAACTACCATTGAACCAAAATGTAGCGGTTATAAGTCCTAATGGGTTGGATGTTGGAATATTATATGTCAAATCAAACATGCCTGTATTATTTGTCTGAAGATTGGCAATCCATGTTTCTCCAAGTTGAACATCAACATCATAACCTGATAATGGTAAGAATCGGTTAGAAGACTCAACTAATTGACCTGAGATATTTACATCATTACCGCGGTTAACTATAATCGGATTAAGTGGCTTTAGAGAATCAAATTCTGAAACACCGAAAACAAACATCGGGGTTTCCAGTGAAGATTCAAGGTAGAATGGTGATGAATCTTCGATGACTGAAATAACCAAAGTCTTGTCACCTCTAACTGTACCATTATTCAAAACATCAGTTGGAACTACCATGCTAAATGACCCATTTGTAGTAGTAGTATAACCTGTTATCAATGTCTCATTAGGGTTGTTTAGCCAGAATACTTCTAACTTAACTGGGCTAATCAATAATCTAGAATTGTCGTCGGCATCGATTACTTGACCAACCACATTGAAATCTAAACCTGCGGTAATGATTGACGGAATACTATCAATCCGTATATCGGTATTACCTTGAACTGTCAAATTCGTCATTGTAAAATTACCTAAGTGACGAGTACTACCCTTGGTAGTCAAAGCAGAACTGATGTTATCATAGGCAATAACACGTATATCGTAAATTCCTGGAGCAATTCCGCTTGCTGTCCATGAAAAATTTGCGGTCCCATTCTCATTACTTCTAGCTGTACCGATTGATTGATTAGTGCCGTTCCAATCAAATATAAATTCAACGTCTTCATTTGGAACAAAGGAATTATCTGCGATATCAGTAACTAATATACTGAAATCAAACTGTCCATTTGTAATAACTATATTCTCTGCATCTTCCTCTGCCTCTCTATCGCTAGCAACATTCAAAACCAACTCAGATTCGATTCCTGCAGCTATTGAAGGAGTTGGTTGTTGGGAAATATTTCCAGTCGCTGCATCCAAGAATGATTCTCCAGAGGAAAAGAATGGACCCTCAGCAGGGCCTAATGAGTAGAAATCAAAACTTATTACAAAATTATATACCGATGAGGCAAAATTTGTTGGCATCAAAATTTGTTGACTAAATGTAGAAGTATTGTTATCAACGACTCCTTGGGCAATATCAACATCCCCATTCGGAGATATCATTGAAATTGTATATATTGTAATATTTTGTCCCAAAATTGGAGTGCCGTGAACTTCGTCGAAAATTGAACCATTGATGAATGTTGTATTACCTAGGTGAGTCCAATCTTGAGCCAAGGTAAAAGTCCAATCAATTCCTCCTTTGATACGAATTGTATCCGAACTGACTGATGGAGCATAGAATGTAGAACCATTAAAGGATACTTGAATTGGATAATCGCCTGCAACTAAATTTGCATCCAGCGGCAAGATAGAAATTAATTTCGCTGTGGAGTTTGTTGTAGTGTTGAACCAATTCCCATTGAAACTCAAATCAAAATTACCTTCAACGAAATCAACATTCATTCCTCGATGATCCGTTAGTGATACGCTAAAAGCTCCAATTGAGCCCCTTAATTGCGGAGAAGTTTCAATGGTCAAGTCTAGTTGGCTAATCAGTAAATATGGGTCATCAGAAGAAAGGTTGGCATCGTCTGTAGTATCAATAGAATATGGATAGAACCTTAATTGGAATTCTATTTCCCCAGCAGGAACATTTGCTAGTGATGCGGAAAGATTTTGCCTTACTGAAAAAGAGCCGTTCACTGTAGTATTGAATATTTGATTCCATGAGTCAAAGGTTCCATTTTGCCTTACTGAAAGGATTAGGTCTCCTTCCATGTCGACAGGATTAGTTCCTGCTGAAATCGCACTCCCGTTGACCCAGAGGTCATCCCCAACAACATATATGCTGTTATTTGAAGACAAACTTTCGATAGAGGCTGTGAGATTTGGAGCCTCTCTCACATCCAGATTTAGATTAAGAGAGGAAGGCCTGATGTGGTATTGAGGGGTTGGATTACTCGGTATAGTAAAATCATCAACCCATCCTCCATACCAAAGCGTTGCTGGAAGGAGCCCTATTGACTCGGTAATATCAAGTTCGAGTGTTACTGACCAAGAACCACTTGGTGAAATCAAACCACTAATATTGTTAGAGCCATTGAATGATGATGTAAATGAGAGCCAAACTAATTGAGAACCAAATTTATCTGTTAGACCATTAGGGTCATTTTCAAGATTCAAATCACCTTGTATTATAGTTAACGAACCTGCCCCAGCAATTGGTGAATTTATTGCAAGAGGAATAGAATGTGAAAGATTAGAATCATCGGTAACGTTGATTATGTTAGAATAAATGATTGCATCATCGGAAATAAAACCACTAGATTGGTGGACAATAGCAACTACATGAAGACCTGGTAAATTTGGTTCAATTGGTGAACCGTTGAAAGAGAAATTACCATCTGAGTTAGTAATTGCTGCCCCAATAAGTCTAGATGGTATTACAGCAGAACCTGGAACAGAACCAACCTCTTCCACTGGAATCAAATATGCTTTCAATTCTGCATTTTCGATAGTCGAGGTATTCTCAGTGAATCTAAATTGGCCATCAAGAGTGAAATTCTGACTCATATTTCGATCCCAAGTTAGTGGTGATAATGTTTGATTAACTATTTCTAAATTCTCTGCATCAGGGCATGAATCAAAAGGAATCCAACCAAGATCAATGTTTGAAGCGCCGCCTGTAAGTTCTAACCTCACTTCACCCCAAGTAGAACGATGTTGTGTTGAAACAGTATATCCATTTCCATTCCATTCTCCACCTGAGTAACCAGTAACATACCTAGCCGGGAGTCCCGCCAATCTTGCCATTGTCACGAAAGCGGCATTATAATCTGAACATTGTCCAAAAGTATTCTCCATAATAAATTGGGCAATATCTTCACCTGGGCTGAGCCCTACTAATTCATGAAATCTCTTGAAATCAAAAGTATCATTGCCTTCTTTCAAAAAGTCACTAATTGTCTTAGCCAAATTATATCCATCTGTTGCCCCTGACTGTGAAATCAATTCATTAGTAACATTGAAAACAATAGAAATAGGGTCGTTTGGGTTAGTAAAATCAATGACAAAATCAGATTCGTAAGGGAAATTTTGACCGGCTACTGTGTTGGCAGCAATACTATCCCAATCGAAGAAATATTCATTTTGTTGTAAAAATAGCGAATCTATTACACCTCCATCAAGTTTGATAGTGTGCGTATCGTTACTTCTAGATACAAATGATGAGGGGTCTGACCAAAATGATAAATTATAGTATTGTGAAGAAATAGGTATTGTCCCTCTAGAGATAGAATTGTTGAAATTTATTACCCAATCAACAGAACCATTGGAAAAACTTGAATCCGGCAAATTGGATAAATTGGTGAGTGATGGCACGATTTGTTCGAAAGGATGAACAGTCGCTATGTGAGCATATGTCGTGCCTGTATAGAAGTCAAATGTGTTTTGAGTCCAACGATGAGTTTGATTCAAATCAACAGTTCCCGACGAATTATTGGCCCAAAAAACAACACCTTGAGAAACAATATCATCGGTTGGGTCTAATGGGTCGAATCCTGAACCAACACAGCCAGTGCCCCAAAATGCTTGAGGACATTCATCACCATCAAGCATTCCACCGCCATCAGTATCAGGATTGGTCCAGTCTGTTCCAGTCAAATTTTCAATAGCATCTGGAACACCATCACCATCGAAATCTTCGGGAAGAATATCATCAAGTGGATTTTGTGGGCTAGTTCCATCAAAATATTCGGTCCTGTCATCAACTCCACCACTATCGGTATCGAATAATTGTGGATCTGTTGTCCAAACATCTTGAGAACCATTGAAAACTCCAATCCATGACAAGTCACATCCAATAGTAGTCTCGAAATAATTATTCAAATTGTCCGAATCATCATCGAGTAAATTATTACACGGTTCATTTGGATCTGTAAAATCAAAGACTTCGTCAAAGTCACTCACACCATCTGCGTCTGTATCGACAATTGATGGATTAGAAAAGAATCCATAGGTGCCCAATAATTCTTCCCAATCTGCTAATCCATCTCCGTCACTATCACGATAGTCATCATCACAGTATTGTTGAGTCGTACCCAAGGTCCCTGCAGCGAATGCAGCCGTATGACAAAAAGAACCATTTCTGTTGGACACTTCTGTAACTCCTGGGGAAGGAAGAGAAGAAACTCCAACTAATAATTGACCAACTACGCTGGAATAAGTAAATGATAAGAACGTGCCAGATACATTATACCATCCAACCCCTCCACTTGGATTAAATCCAGAAGTATCTGTTAAATCCAGAATAGTGGAACCTGCTGTACCTACAATTGTGGTCTCAAAATTCACAAATGAATCACACGGGTCTGTGCCATGAGTCACATTTAGTTCATCACCATCATCAACACCACCAAAATCTGAATCTGCAACATCCCATAGAGTACATGACATGTTTTCTTCCCAATTTTCGATTCCATCTTCATCTTCATCACCAGAATCCTCCTTTCTAGTTGGATCTGTTTCACCTGGGTCTATTTGGCCATTACTATTGTTATCTTCTTCCCCATCGTCCAATTCATCGTCATCGGTATTATTATCACGCGGATTACTAGCTTGAGCAGGATTACCGTATGCGCCATTCACTTCAACACCATCGCTAATACCATCGTTATCTGTATCTGAAGAGGTGGGGTCAGTAAGTAGAGTAAGGGCTTCATATGAGTCATTCAAACCATCATTATCACTATCTGCACGTTGTGGATTTGTCGAAGTAATACCATCTACTTCGGCTGTAAAGGTTAAACAACCTTGAAGCGGATCACAAGGACTAGTTGTCTCAGTAACTGTACCGTCTGGGCCATTTCTAAAACACGGATTTGGACCACACATTGTGTCCCATGTTGGATTGACATATTCTAGAAGATTGTTCAAACCATCGCCATCAGGGTCACCATTAGGGCCATCAGCATTAGACGCAGATGTTGCATTCAAACCATTGGCTGCTTCCCAGCCGTCAGGCATTCCATCACCATCTGTATCCCAGCCAGCAACATCCTCGTCCTCAATGCCGTCACCATCATCATCATTTGAATTACAATCCGCATCTCCATCACCATCAGGGTCTGCAGAATCTACTAGGCCATCCTTGTCATCATCAAATCCATTTGCACAAATGTTACCCACTGGGTCTTCATCACAAAGAATTGTGTTTCCTGTTCCATCAGCGCCAGAAGTACCACAAGCAGGTCTGTTGTACTGCATTGCATTTTCTTCATCCCAGTCGTTGACAGGAACTGTTCCATTCCACCAAACGCCGTTATCCAGAACTGTTGGAGTTGCGCTATTATCCCATCCTGTTGGCATCAAGTAAGTATATTCTTGAAGATTGGACATTCCATCGCCGTCTGGATCGCCCACTGCACCATCGTCATTAGCACTAGAAAGAGGATCAAGCCCATATTTCCATTCCCAACCATCAGGAAGACCGTCATTATCTGAATCTGGATCACTCGGCAATAAATTTAGTAGAAATTCCAAACCATAAGTCAAACCATCCCCATCCTGGTCGGTTGTAGAAGACGCCCTTACATCCAAAGAATCAAATTGAATCGATGCAAAAATGGATAGCAACATTAAGGCCACAAGGGATAATGATTTCAACTCCTTACGGTAATGGGAAATTTGCAATCCTAGCCCCGGCTTAGAAGATAATGAAGGCATACGCATGATTCTCATGTGACGGGATGCCTAATGCTTCATAAGGGAAATGGTACGATGTTCATACAATACATCAAAACAAGACTCGGAAATACTTCAAATTTCATCCAAAGCATCCAATAATTCTATGTCATCATCCTCGGGTTCTTCAACAACTGGCTCTGGAACATCCAGTTCTTCTTCCATTTTATCCTGATCCTCGAAAGGCACTTCGGTAAATTGATGAGTTGATGAATCATATTTGCCTCTGCGGTAAACTGCCATGATGAATAAACCAACAAGTCCAGCAAGTAGTGCAATGGTTTGTGGCTCAGGTTCGTATAATTCGTTTAGAAGACATGAGATACCTTTACACTCTGTTTTGAATGTGAATTTTGACAGTTGATTATAGTCATCACTGTAAGGTACTTCATCGTCCATAGGAGTGACTTTGAGTGCGAAATCTGCTTCAGAGCCATCCTTTAGATTAGAAGGTGCAGTCAGTTCAACGAAGAAATCTTTACTGGAATAGGCAGGTAAAGTTACGAACAAGAAGCCGCCACCAGCTTGACTTGAAGATGCTGAAATTTCTCCGTCCCAGCCTTCGGGTTCTTCTAATTCAATGAAGACATCGAGTTCGACATTGTTATCATTGGTGATTCTAAATTCAATGCTTTTCTTCTCATCGGAGGAAAATCTAGTGAATTCACTCTTTTGTGTAATAGGTAAATTCCCTGGTTGGACATCTTCATTAACTTCAACAGTGAGGGGTAAATCGAAGTATCTAGCTTCATTTGAATCAACGCCTTCTTCTCTTATCTGCACATAAATAGTGTGATTACCAGCCTCTACATTTGATGGCAAGGTAATATCGACATTGATATCAGAATAAGATTCTGATTCTAATGTTAATATGATTATGTCATTATTAGAACCGTCAGTAATTCTATAATCCCAACTAGAATAACCCATTTCAGCATCAATGTTTCTTGCAAGATCTTTTGGATTAATTAGTTTCCAAGTAGTCTGACCTGCAATGTCACTGGAATCTGTGACTCTAACTGAAAAAGAGACCGAATCTCCCGGATCTACCGATTGGATTCGACCCAACTCACCTGCATCGCTATCTGATATTACTTCAGCAAGTATGCCAAATGTCCTGTGAACTGTGAAACTAACATCGGTACGAAGTTCGCTCTCGCCTGAACTTGTAATCTGTAAACTGACCAAACCAATATCTTCTGCCTCTCTTTCAGCAGGAGGGAATATATCCATTCTAACTGTCAAGATATCATGAGAACCAATACTTGGAGTGACCGAATTAATTCCTTCTTCAGTCAATTCCAATCCTGTATCATTATCATAAAATTTGTATTGCCATGAAGTTGGCATTGCGTTAACTCTAATAAAAAAGGTGTCAGAATCAAATCCTGAATTAAATACATCTATGAAGAAATCACCCACTTCGTCTGTATCAACATAGTGAGACAGGCTTTCATCATAAAATTCAGGTCTTGTCGAATCGACAATCTGTATTTGATGTTCAAAATCTTCAAAAATTGAAATTCTTGGTTCAGCGAAAACACCAACGTCTTCAATATCTAGAACTATCTCAACAACTGCTACTTCAGAAGTTGTTCCGTCTATGTCAGCAAATGCACGAGCCACAACCTCTAACTTATCTGGAGCGTTTGAAAAATCAACATCAGACGGGACATCTATTTGTAAAATAGGCTTAGCAGAGGAGCCCCCTCCATTGAGAGAATAGCCTCCCGGTTTGTCCCATGACTCGGACCAAGTTGATGGTAGAGCGCGAGCCAAATCAAAAATTACCTGTATATCCGAAGAATCCGAACCGGTGTGCTCAACTTCGAATTCTACACTTGAAGTCATTCCTGGTGCAATTAGTACGGTATCTGGTTGCGAAGATGGAAGAGTCAGATAAATATCATGTTCTACAAAAACTAATCCTTGATGCTCAAATAGAACTGTATGGCCTTGAATGTCCTGTATTTCAAGGAATACGTCATAATCACCTGAATCAATCCCTGGCGAATATGTGTAAGTGTAGTTTCCAACCAATCCATCATTATCTAGAGTCAAATCATCATCTTCAAATTCTTTGTTAAAAACAGTTGTTGTTCCTGAATTAGTACTCATAATCAAATTTACTGTTTCTATATCATCCCGGCCAAAAGAGTCCTTGATTTGAACAGTAAACTGCATAGTTCTAAACTCACTTCGATGATTAGGAGACCATTCTAATACTTCTGAATCAGTCCACCCAGAACCTGTCATGTGAACCTTGACAGCAGACTGTGAAAGGGCGTTGGCTTTGATTTCAATCTTGGAAAAACTATTGGTTGAGTCAATGTCGCCAAACTGCATTTCGACATCGCAATCGCCTTCTCCACCGCCAATTCCACTACCTTGGCAACCATCAATAGAGGCATCTACTTCCAAAGAAAGTCTCTTACCATTTTCTACAAGGAAACCACTCGATGGAATTTCCATGTTAATTACATTAACAGAATAACTACAGGAACTTCCGCCGAACGGATTGCTACTCGAGCATGGATCATCGAGGGTAATTACTTCATCCGCTTGTACTTGCGAACCAGATTTGAGTATGAAAGTAATATCTGCAGTTGCACCTTCGTTACCTGTGAATTTTAGATATACGCTAATCTCGATGGTCGGTGTAGAACCTTCTCCGTATATTTGGATATCACTAATCATTTCATCTGTATAGAACTGTAAAGTGGATAGCGCACTTTCCTCTTGGGATGACCCTTCAGGCTCCATTGTTGATATTGAACCATCTCCTCCAGATTCGGTTGTTGGCAAACCTATGTACAGGTCGTAAGACTCGTTTGAAGAGCCTACTTGGAAAATATTATTTGAATCATCAAGGGATATTTTAGACTTGGAATTGAGACCATCATTAGGCAACATTGAGCCCAAAAATAGTATAACTATCAGTACTGGAATTAAGCGCCCCGAAAGATTAGTTCTGCTCACGCCCATCTTGTTCACATTTTGGGCTGATACTAATCCGGTTAAACCGTTTTGGGTTGATGTTTCAATAAAACGGTGAATTTTGTATACATTTTATCAGCGAAATGATGACTTAGGGGGTAACCGATTGAAGTCATTGAGTACCTACGAATTTTAGAGATAATAATCAGGTTGTAGTTCCATGCCGGGTTCGACAGCGTATTGATCAAAATCTTCAACACCAGCCTCTCGCAATATTGATTCATCTGTGTGAAATTCGCCAGTAAATTCTCCTGATTTGCTCATGAGTAAGAATGCTGCATCCCCCACTATCTTGGGTTTTCTACTGCGTCGAACCATCTCCTCTCCGCCAAGAGCCTCGTTGTAACGAACTGCTGCAGTATCAATAGTTGTAGCTGGCCACAATCCATTGACCGAAATTCCATCTCCTGACAACTCTTCTGAGAGTCCCAATACTAACATTGACATTGAGAATTTAGAAATTGTATATGCAATTGTGCCCTTGTACCACTTTGAATCTAATGAAGGTGGTGGGCAAATAACCAATATTCTACCGTTATCGCTCTTGCGTAGATGAGGTAGTGCGGCCTGGCATAAGGAAAATGATGCTCGAATGTTAACCTCGTGAACGAGATCAAATCGTTTCATAGGAGTCTCATCAAATGATGCAATAAATAGCGCCCCTGCATTACATATCACGGCATCAATTCCACCAAAAGCATCTACTCCGGTCTGTACGGCTGCAGCAACTTCCTCATCAACTCGGACATCACAAACTGCAACTACTGCCTTTCCTCCAGCAGATTCAACTTCTACTGCGGTTTCTTTGAGTGAGCCTTTTCCATCATTTGCTTCAAGCGTACGGCCAATGAGAATAGTATTAGCGCCCTCTTCTGCAAAGCGTAATGCCATAGCGCGCCCTAACCCTCTACTAGCCCCACTAATCAGAACTGTACGGCCATTCCATGATTGAATTTCTGAAATGCTT
>Ga0208408_1001409_pt1 | contig 13774 bp, 12 predicted proteins | sample ETNtaG_4_FD_185776 | JGI IMG/M metagenome (GOLD analysis project Ga0208408, IMG submission 185776) | Marine microbial and viral communities from oxygen minimum zone, Eastern Pacific Ocean - ETNP201406SV67 (SPAdes) (version 2) | ecosystem: Environmental > Aquatic > Marine > Oceanic ... | reverse complement strand
TCCAGTCAGGTCCTCGCTCACTTCCCAGAGTCTCCTAGCAACGGCCTCATCACTCGCCTTGCGGTTGATCTTGGCCCTCCCGGTCCGACCCCTCATCTCGATAACACCTGTTGGCCCCCAGTACGGATACTCTAGGGCACCCTTCTCGGTTGCAGCGTAGAGCGTCGCCTCAGCGCCCTTCTTGGCCGGAATCGCCACGATATGATTCAGGAATCTCCAGAATAGCGAGTGCCTCTGCAGGTCAGTCGCCGAGTATCCCGGATGGCTGGCTATCGCGGAGACTCCAGAACCGCTCCTCTCCAGCCTCCTAGCCAACTCGAGGGAGAATGTCAGGTTCGCAATCTTGCTCTGCGAGTAGAAACCCCACTTGTTGTACCCCTTCCTCTCTCCGTTCAGGTCGTCGAAGTCTATCATGCCCGGGTTGTGTGCGATGCTCGAGACGGTCACGACCCTGCTTCCATCTGTCGTCTCCAAGATCGGCAATAGGTGACCAGTGAGGGCGAAGTGGCCTAGGTGATTGGTTCCGAACTGCAGTTCGAAACCGTCCTTGGTGAATGACTTGGGTGGGATCATCACTCCCGCGTTGTTGATCAGAATGTCCAATCGATCCGCCCACGAAGAGAAGTCCTCCGAGAATGATCGCACGCTGGATAGGTCCGCTAGATCAAGGACGGAAGTCGAAACCTCTGAACCGGGGAACTCTTCGAGTATCCTGCGCATAGCGACCCCAGCCTTCTCTTGATTCCTGCACGCCATAATCACCTTTGCACCCTTGGAAGCGAGAGCCCTCGCCATGTGGAATCCTATGCCCGTGTTGGATCCTGTTACTATGGTGACTTTCCCACTCTGGTCTCCCATCATGCCCTCGGACCACTTCATGGGTTCGTCCCAAATCACACGACTATTTCACAGATAGGTGTAAGTTGCCTCAGGCCTTCCGTCAAACTTGATGGGCCACTCCTTCTGCCCGGCTCATGGCGAACCCCAGGATAGAATCGGATGAGAAGGCGCATCTGATAGATGTCCTCTCCGCCCTGCATCCAACCGCCAAGAAGAACTCGCTCCGGAGGATGATTGATCACGGACGGGTCCTCGTAGATGGGAACAAGGCATCACGTGCCAAGGAGATCGTCCACAAGGGTTCCATCGTGGAGACACTTTCCCGTTCGGAGGGCGATGGCCCAGCAAAGAAGGAGGATGGCATCCCCGAACCAGAGGTCCTGTACGACGATTCCGAAATATTGGTAGTCAACAAACCCGCTGGACTACTCTCAGTCGCCACCCCCAGGGGAGAGGCAGACACCATGTTCGATCGGGCGCTACTCTGGGCTTCCAAGAACCACTCTACTAGGGTGCATCTCGTTCACCGGCTCGACAGGGAGACCTCGGGCTGCCTGATTCTGGCAAAGTCTACGGGGGCCAAGGACATGCTACAGAGGCAGTTCAAGGATCGCACGATCGAGAGGATATACCATGCCGTCGTGTTCGGCAAGCCGAGCTCCGAGTCCGGTGTACAGAGGGCTCGAGTCAAGGAGACGAAGGACAAGCGAGTCCGCCTAATCCAAGAGGGCGAGAGAGGGGGCAAGGAGGCAATAACCAACTGGAGCATCGAGCAGACTGGACCGATTCACACGCTGATAAGGATCAAGATCGACACAGGAAGAAGGGCACAGATCAGGCTCCATATGAGTGACATGGGATGCCCGGTATCGGGGGACACTCGTTATGGCCGTGGAAAGGCAAGCGTGAACCGACTCTGCTTACATGCTTCTTCTCTGAGATTCGAGCACCCCAATGGCCGGAGGATGAGGGTTGAGAGCGAGATCCCGCCCAAACTTTTCTCCGAGCTTAAGAGGAAGTCTCTGTGAACAGAAGCCCACGGCTCATTCCAAATTCAGTTACTGCACCCCAAAGTGGCCTATTTCTTACTCTCCATACTAAATAGGGTGCGGAGGGCGCGGCCGATTAGAGGAACAGATTGGTTCGATTTTCAGATTTAGGGGTCGAGCCAGTATTGGTCGATGTTTTGCGGGAAGAGGGCATAGTGGAACCCTTCGAGGTTCAACGAGAGGCGATTCCCGATGCAATGCTCGGAAGGGACGTTTGCTGTAGGGCACCGACAGGATCGGGGAAGACTCTGGCCTTCGGTCTGCCACTGATCTCCCGGACCAAGGAGGCCAAGTCGAAGAGGCCGACCTCATTGATACTGACTCCAACACGGGAGCTGGCGGAGCAGATCCGCAAGGTTCTGCAGCCTCTAGCCAGGACATCTGGGATGGGCGTCCTTTCTGTTTATGGCGGGACTCCATACAAGGGGCAACTCAGGAGTCTGAAACAGGGAGTCGAGGTTCTCGTGGCATGCCCAGGGCGCTTGCTCGACCTTCTTGACAGGAACGCGCTCCGCCTGGATGACGTCGGCATTGTGGTCCTAGACGAGGCCGACAGGATGGCCGACATGGGATTCATGGAACCGGTCTGCTCGATACTAGACAAGTGCAGCCCAGACAGGCAGACGATACTCTTCAGCGCCACTCTAGACGACGATGTCGCTGAGATAGTCTCGGCATACCAGACTGACCCAGCTAGGATAGGGATAGGCCCAGAGGAGATTAGCATGGATAGCATGCAGCACCTATTCTGGAAGGTCAACTCCAGAGGGAAGGCCGATCTCTCGGCCTACATCACCGAGAAGTGCGGACGTAGCATCATCTTCTGCCGAACTAGGGCCGGAGTTAATCGCCTAGGGGATGAGATGAGCGAGATAGGGACTTCATTCACCACTCTACATGGAGGGATGAACCAGAAGCAGAGAGACAGGTCGATGCAGAAGTTCAGCGCCGGGCGTTCCCGGGTTCTGATAGCTACGGACGTCGCTTCACGTGGAATCGACGTTACAGACGTCAACTGTGTCATCCACTTCGACCCACCGGACGACGGCAAGGCGTACAAGCACCGAAGCGGAAGAACAGCGAGGGCTGGATCGACTGGCACCGTGGTCTCCCTTGTTCAGAGGTCCCAGAACAGGAAGTACAAGAGGATCCAGCAAGACGTTGGAATCAAGTGCCGGTTCACCGAGCCCGACGTCGATATCCTCGAGGAGAGGGAGTTCGTCATGGCACCTCCTGTGAAATTCAGGGGTGGCAGCAATTCAAGGGGGCCGAAGAACAACAAGAGGGCCCGAAGGTCCAGGAAGAGTAACCAGTCCAGGTCCTCTAACCAAGGTGGCAACAGTAACGGCCATCGAAACGGCCATCGAAACGGCCATCGAAACGGCCATCGAAACGGCCATCGAAACGGCCATCGAAACGGCAACAGTGACGGCAACAGTGACGGCAACAGTGACGGTCACCGAAACGGGCGTCGCAAGGGCAAGAACAATGGCAACTCTCCAGTCAAGTACAAGGACAAGCGTAGGGGGAGGAGAGGGCCCCCAAAGAAGGCCCAACCCCGGTCATAGTCAGCGATGATTCGACAGGTAGATGTCTGGTGATTAATTCACATTCTAATCATCCTACCTTCATTGAGTAATCGGTTACTTGTAGGAGGGGCTCTCGCGAAGGCTGTGGCAAGGGAGCTAATCCGACTCGAAGAGGTACACAGGGCCTTCGGGCCACTCACTGTACTCGAGGGGGTCAACCTCAGAGTCGACGAGGGCGATCGAATCGGAGTCATCGGTCACAATGGATCGGGCAAGACCACCTTGCTGCGGACCATCAGCAACCAGGACCAGGACGTAGGCGACATCAAATTCGCACCTGCCCTGAGGCTCGCATTCCTCACTCAGGTTCGTGACATAGACGATGAGGCGACCCTCGGCCAGGAGCTCAATCGCAAGGGAAGGCAGTTCCTAGAGCTGGAGGAGGAGATATCCGAGATTGAGAGGAGGATGGAGGAACCCTCCTTCTACGACGGGGACTGGCAGCCCACCATGGAAAGGTACCAGGAGCTGCAGAGCCTAATGGCTCGCTCCGGGGGGAGCGACGTAGCAGGTCACGCCACTGAGATTCTGAAGGCCCTTAACCTCGATCAGAACTCAATGGAGGTCCCTCTGAACTCCCTCTCCGGAGGCGAGAGGGCCAAGGTCGCCCTAGCTAGGCAGCTCGTCGGGCTGGATCAGATCGACGCCTTCTTCCTCGATGAGCCAACGAACCACCTGGACTTCAACACCCTGGAGTGGCTGGAGAGATTCCTCAACGGGTTCGAGGGGGCACTGATGATCGTTAGCCACGACCGCTACTTCCTAGACAAGGTCTGCAACAACATAGTGGAGATACAGGACGCCCACATCAAGGGATATCCGGGAAACTACACATCATTCCTCAAGCAGAAGGAGATATTCCTCCAGACCCTGAATGACAGGATAGAGAAGACGCAGAAGGAGATCAAGAGGCTGCAGGGTGCCATGCAATCGATGAAGAGGTCGAACAAATTCGACAAGTCGGTTTCCCAGAAGCACTTCATGATCACTCGTGCCCAAAGGGAGCTGAAGTGGCTCAAGTCGATCAAGCCGAGGAAGCGACAGAGCCTGAAGTTCAATCTGCAGTCTGCCGAGAAGAGCAGCCTGGACGTCCTGGAGTTCCGGCATGCCAACCTGTCATTCGAATCACTGACTAGGCCGATACTGGAGGATGTCGGGGTGAGTGTGAGGAGGGGCCAGAAGATCGGCGTCATAGGCCCGAACGGCGTCGGAAAGACGACGCTGCTCCGCCTCATAACTGGAGACCTGCGGCTAGACTCCGGAGAGCTCGAGATCAGCCCGGGGGTGCAAATCGGCTACTTCCACCAGGATCACAGGACCCTCGACTTCGACCTAACGCCCACCGAGGAGGTCCGCAGACTCAAGCCGAGGATGGACTACGGTGACCTCCGGGCCCTGCTCGGGCAGTTCCAGTTCACCAAGGAGATGGTTTCCACGCCACTCAGCAAGCTCAGTGGCGGAGAGAGGGCCAGGATTGCTCTGCTCCGACTCCTGCTGGAGGAGAACAACATGCTCCTCCTAGACGAGCCGACGAACCACCTCGACACGGACGCAAAGGAGGCTCTGGAAACGGCACTGGGCGAGTTCGACGGCGGGATAATCACAGTCAGCCACGACCGGTACTTCCTGGATAAGGTGTGCGACACCATCTGGGACCTGCAGGGGGACGGAAGCATCGTGGTCTGGCCGGGCAACTACTCCGAGTACAAGAGCCGCTCCATATCCACCACGCACAACCGCTAGTTCTCAGAGACTCCATTCAAGTAGAATGACTCAGGGGAGCAGCCATGCCTCGACTGGTCTACTTCCAGCCCCCCGCACCTTCGAGGGTTGGTGACAAAACGTGTTAGGCGCAATGCTAGACCTCGCCCATAGCGAGGCGGTCGCGTACATGGGGATGATTCTCATCCTGAGTGCGTTCTTCATGGAGACCCGTGACATCCTGCACAGCAAGGAGGCCCCCTACCTGGGCCTGATGGCTCTGGGCTCTGGGCTGCTCGCCATACGCGCATACCTGATTGACGAATGGGCATTCTTCATCCTTGAGATCGCTTGGTTCGCGGCTGCGGCATTGGGGATGTGGTCGCTGTGGTCTTCCCTAGGGGAATAGAAACATCCCCTAGTGACTGCGTCGCAACATTGTGACTATCTTTGAATCGGTAACTGTAATTATTGCCTCCCACACCCGGAATCAATGGCTCTCAAGGATCTGTTGACGGAAAACTTCCTTGGAGTAGTCTCTGGAATCTCCGTTGTGGCGATGATGGTCATGGCAACTTCATTCTGGGCCTTCTCTGGGGGTGGTGTCTCCGTTACAGGGGACGATGACGATCCCGATGACGAGCAGATGCCCCCTCCTTCATTGCCGAATCCATCTTCGGTAGTAGATGACATAGAGGCGCTTGCCGACTTCGGATACCGCAAGATCGACACCGTAGCCCACGCCAACGCGGGCGACTTCATCGAGTTGAGGATGGCCGACCTAGGGTACGATGTGGAGGTCCAGGAGTTCGCCACCGCCGAGTGTGGCTACTGCAGGAACTACGTGGCGACCTACGAGGGATTAGACCCGGATTCGTGGGTTGTGGTAGGTGGCCACTATGACGCGATATGCTACTCGCAGCAGGTGGTCATCGGCATCGAGTACCCCGGGTGTACGTCCGAGGGAGCCTACGACGACGCCACGGGAGTCGCGTCCCTCCTGGAGCTCGCCCGCCTGATGATGGAGTGGGGCGGGACACCCGAGCACACCTGGAAGTTTGCCGCGTGGGACTACGAGGAGTGGCAGGGCAGCGGGTCTGCAGAGGGCGGAGGGATGGGGAGCCTGCACTTCGTGGAGAACCTACCTGAGGGCGTGGAGATCGCCACCTACGTCAACCTAGACATGTTTGGGCTCAACTGGCCCGTCGAGACCCAAACCGCAAGCCAGCTGAGCGGATGCGACGAGGACTACTACCACCTCTACCTGTTCACCTCTCCCGTGGACGACTGGTCCTACTACTCGGACAGGGGGCTCAACGTCACCGACGGAATGGTGGAGAATGCCTCCGACCTGCAGTTCAGACTGAGCTCGGTGCTGTACAACGATCTGTCATACCCGATGGAGTGGGTCCAGGTGATCGATGATACGAAGGGCAACTCGGACCATTACAACTTCATCATGCACGGGTGGCCTGCGACCTGGTTCAGGGGGATGCACGAGTTCATCCAGGAGACTGGGGACACGTGCGAGCAGTCTCCGAAGCACGCTCCCACGGACAGGGTGGACGTGCTCTACCAACTATCCGGGGGGAGATCGGGCCTAGAGGCGGGGATGGCGACCGGACTAGACGCGTTAGCTATGCTGATGTGGGACGACGTCCTAGGACAATGGTAGCAGCCATTAGCCTCTGTTCCAAATTATGAAACAATCTTCCTTTCCGGGAATCTCTCCACGAGCCACAGGAAGCAGATGTAGAACACCACCGGAGCCACCACCCATACTGCTTGTGGGATCAACGTGTAGCCCGGCGACATCGGCGCGGAGCCGGGTACCGTGGGTATGATTACAGGGTTCCAAGAGAGTGGCTCGTATATCCATACCCTGCCGTTGAACAGGTACTCCACCAGCAGCTCCTGGAAGATCCCCCAGCCGGACATGATGCCGAGCTCCTTGCGTTCGAACCCCTGGAACAGGCCCTCACCCAGCCAGCGATGGCAAAGGTAGACCCCGAACATGAAGATGGCACCATCCCAGATGGAATGGGAGGCCTTGCGAGGCCATCCATCCAGGCCCCATGGCCATTCCACTGCCCCATGGAGGAACTCCGGGCCGAGGAATAGGAATGTGAACTCCCAAGTCGACCCGATCAGTGTTCCGATCCAGAATGCATACAGGTAGGAGATGGGGATCTTGCCAGTGCGATGCAACCAGTGGAACAGGACTACGAAAAAAATTGCAAGCGTGAAGTCGGCAATCATCAGGAATGCTGCTAGTGGCTCCATGACTCTCTGAGGGCGCATGGGGTTTATTTCTCTAATGCGCAAAGATGGTGCCTCTCTTAGAGGGTGGCCCATGGGCAGGATTGAAGCCATCCAGTTCTAGCGGAGACCATGTCCGAGGCACGTCACCCTCTGGCCCGACTCATGACTCAGATGAGTGATCATAGGGGGACGATCATCCTAGCATCTATATGCTCGGTCCTGAACAAGATATGGGACCTCGCGCCACCCGTCCTGATCGGGATGGCCATCGACGTGGTCCACCAGCAGGAGGAGTCATTCCTAGCTGAATACGGGTACACCGACCCTTGGGTCCAGCTTCAGGTACTGGCTGGGATTACAGTGGCCATTTGGGTCCTCGAGTCGCTCTTCCAGTACTTCTACGGGGTCCTGTGGAGGAATCTAGCCCAGACGGCGCAGCACGAACTCAGGATGGATGCCTACAGGCACATCCAGGATCTCGAGATGCAGTGGTTCTCCGAGCAGAGCACCGGCGGGCTCATGGCCATCATGAACGACGACGTGAACCAACTCGAGCGTTTCCTCGACCACGGGGCCAACGACCTCCTGCAGGTCGGGACCACGGTGATAGTCGTCAGCGGGATCATGTTCTCCCTCGCCCCCGAGGTCGCAATTCTTGCGATACTGCCGGTACCGATCATCGTCGGGGGCTCGTTCCTCTACCAGAGGAGGATCGGGGTTCGCTACACCGAGGTGCGCAAGGAGGTTGCCGAGCTGAACGCAATCCTGAACAACAACCTGCACGGAATCACCACGATCAAGTCGTTCACAGCGGAGGAGAGGGAGGCTCAGAGGGTTAGCGTGGCATCTCAGTCGTACAGGGATGCCAACAGGTCTGCCATCCGACTCTCCGCATCTTTCGTCCCCCTGATCAGGATGGCCATCCTGTTCGCCTTCACGGCTAACCTTCTGGTGGGCGGGAAGTACGCCCTCGAGGGCAAGATCGGTCTTGGAGAGTACTCCGTGATCGTGTTCATCACCCAGCGCCTGCTCTGGCCCCTCACCAGGCTGGGGGAGACATTCGACCTCTACCAGAGGGCTCTCGCATCGACAAGCAGGGTCCTCGACCTCCTCGACACCGAGGTGGGGGTGGTCGAGGGCGAGACGGGCCTCGATGAGGTCGACGGAGACATCAGGTTCGAGGGCATCCAGTTCACCTACCCAGGCAGGGAGGACGTGCTCAGGGGCATCGACCTCGACGTACCGGCCGGCAAGACGGTCGGACTGGTGGGGGCGACCGGCTCTGGCAAGACGACCCTCGTCCGACTCCTGCTCAGGTTCCACGACCCACTCGAGGGAAGCGTCACAATGGATGGTCACGACGTCAGGGAACTCAGGCTCGACTCGCTGAGAGGGGCTATATCCCTCGTCAGCCAGACCACGACTCTGTTTCCCGGGACTGTGAGGGACAACGTGCTGTATGGCCGTCCAGAGGCCTCCGAGGAGGAGATCTTCGAGGCAGCACGCATCGCAGAGGCCATCGGATTCATCGATGAGCTTCCTGAGGGATGGAGCACCAACATCGGGGAGGACGGCCATCGCCTATCAGGTGGGCAGAGGCAGAGGATCGCAATTGCCCGCGCGGTCCTGAAGGACTCTCCAGTCCTTGTCCTCGACGAGGCAACGAGCAACGTGGACAACGAGACCGAGGCGGCCCTGCAGCGCTCGATAGAGAGGATTTCCCGGGACCGCACCACCCTGATAATCGCCCACAGGCTCTCCACGGTCAGGAACGCGGACACCATCGCCGTGATGGAGAGGGGCCTGATCACTGAGATGGGAAGCCACGACGACCTAGTGTCCCAGGAAGGTCTGTATGCTAGGCTATGGGCAGTCCAGACAGGGGAGGCATCCGAATGAGCCACGAGGGGAACGTACCGAGACTGACTGAACTGGCCGAGACCCTCGGGATGGAGATCACCGAATTCGGCGAGGGCTCATGCGTAGTCGAGTTAACCGTGGGGGAGAAGCACCTGAACATGGGCGGAGTGGCCCATGGTGGGGTCCATGCTACCCTTCTTGACACGGCTATGGGGGGGACGCTCGTCTCGATCATCTCCAAGGAGGAGTGGTGCGCAACTGCGCAGTTGGACATCTCGTACCTTAATGCGGTCATCAAGGGGGAACACGTCGTAGCAACGGCAGAGGTCATTCGAAGGGGCAGGAACCTTGCTCATGTGGAGGGCAAGCTGGTCAATGGAGAGGGAGATCTAGTGGCCACGGCCAAGGGTACGTGGGCAATCTGGGAGGCTCGCCCGAAGAGCAGAGGCGGTTGATTAAGGCTCATGCAGGCGTCATATTCAAGAGGGGTAATATCCTCTTGCAATCATGGCGAGAAAGGACTCACTAACATGGTTCATGCTGGGAATCGCGCAGATACTAATTGGAGACGCAATCGCTGGAGAAATCATTGGGCCACTAATCCAAGCGTCTGGAGGTGGGACTTTAGCCCTCGGGATATACTTCCTCCTGTTCGTCGCACGTCACGACGAAGAGTTCACCGAGATGTACAACAAGGCCGAGAAGACGATCTTGCTTACGGATCCAGCTACTGGTAGGAAGGAACTAGTGGACAACTCACCGAAAGGGGTCAAGGCGGCTTGGTACGCAGTGCCTGTGGTGATGACATTCATAGGCGCGATGGCCTGGCTCGTTGGCTGAGGAAGGCTGATGTCCCCCAAAGAGGACGACACGATCGTCGACAAGGTGATTGGAAACCCCGCATTCGACCAGATGTTCGGTTACCACATCTTCTTCAGAAGGGCAGCCATCCCCGTCCTCCTTTTCCTGATAGGGCTCTTGTCTTACACGCTATTCGACTCATTCCTCTCTTCCCAGAACAACCTCACACTGTCCTTCGTAATCGTCGGACTCTCATTGGGTCCGATTCTGAACCTAGAGCGATACATGGGCTCCATATTGTCTAAGAAATGAGGCTCCCTTACCACCCGTTCCGCCGAACAAGTCAAATCTTACCCATCGTACGCAGTAGCAATGGCTGAGTTCAGTTTGTTTGATTTAATAGGTTTCGGGGATGCAACGGGGGTCGAACTGCTCTTCGCAGCAAGCGCGCTAGTGGGCGGGATTCTGTTCGTCCTCTACTTCTTCCTACTGATGATAGGAGGCATTGCAACCGATGTCTTCGATGGCCTGTTTGGCATAGATGTCGACCTAGGGGCGGATGCCTCGTTCAAGGCACTCACTTTCCAGGGCATCATGGCCTTCTTGATGTTCTTCGGTCTTGGTGGACTCTACGTTCTGAAGTCAGATGGGGGGGCCAGCCTCTCCATACTCGCGGGAGGCATAGCAGGAACGGCGTCGATGTACGCAACGGGCAAACTATTCGAGCTCTTCGTCAATCTGCAGCAGGATGGGACCACCGATCTGGTTGAGGCAGTCGGATCAAAGGGGCAGACATACCTGAGGATAGCCGAAGATGGAGTAGGGCAGGTCACCGTGGAGGTTAACGGCGCCCAGAGGACATACAACGCAAAGTCAGAGGACGGTGCCGGAATAGCAACTGGCGACTTCATCGAAGTGGTCGATGTAATCGGCGAGGTATTGGTAGTAAAGAGGATCTAATTTCTCATTGAAATTTCCTAGTTCCACCATCCCACCAGTGGCCATGACGGGTAAGCATTCATAGGTGACCAGCCCTTCATCTGAAATGAGTTGAGCCAATGGCAACGTCAGCAGATATACTAGGAATAATGATTTTTGCAGTTGTACTGATTCTTGTGGCTGCTGTGATGTTTTTCGCACAGCGCTACAAGAGATGTCCACCTGACCAGATAATGGTGATTTATGGACGCACGGAAAGAACGGCGGACGGTCGCCCGAAACCATCCAAGACCCTGCACGGTGGTGCTGCCCTAGTATGGCCCCTGATTCAGGACTACGCATACATCTCTCTGAAGCCGATGACAATCAACATCGACCTCAGAGGGGCCCTATCCCTGCAGAACATCAGGATCAACGTCCCGAGCACATTCACGATCGGCGTTTCCACTGAGCCTTCCATAATGGCCAATGCAGCCGAGCGTCTTCTGGGATTCAAGGTGGACGACATCGAGGAGATGGCCAAGGAGATCATCTTCGGGCAACTACGTCTGACTGTCGCGACCCTGACAATCGAGCAGATCAACCAGGACCGCGACTCCTTCCTGGAGCTGATTCAGAAGAACGTCGGCCAGGAGATGAGGAAGGTCGGGCTGTACCTGATCAACGTGAACATCGCTGACATCACCGATGAGTCGGATTACATCGAGAGCATCGGCAAGAAGGCAGCATCCACAGCAGTCGAGCAGGCTAGGATCGATGTCGCAGACGCTCAGAGGGACGGTGCAATCGGTCAGGCAAAGGCAGACAGGGCAAGGGAGATCGAGGTAGCTCAGAACACAGCCGAGGCCGAGAAGGGCCGCAAGGCCGCTGAGGCAGACCAGCGTGTGTACGTCGAGCAGCAAGAGGCCATGGCGGTTGCTGGTGAGAACTCTGCCCAGGCAGAGATAGCCAGAGCAAACGCAGACCTAGCCGAAGCCGAGGCTTCAGCCAAGCAGAGAGCCGACGTTGCAACAGCACAGGCAGAGGCAGAGATTCAGAAGGCAGTATACGAAGAGGAGGAGCAGAAGCTCAGAGCAAGTGAGATTGCCCAAGCGACCGTCCAGAAGCAGCAGATCGAGATACAAGCAGAGGCCGAGGCGGAGAGGCAGAGGAGAGTAGCTCGCGGTGAGGCCGACGCAATTCTTGCCAAGTATGAGGCCGAGGCCGAGGGTATCCAGAAGGTCCTGGAGTCCAAGGCACAGGGTTACAGCAGCCTAGTCACCAGCGCTTCTGGAGACCCCAAGGCAGCAGCAACTCTCCTGATGGTCGAGAAGATAGAGGCCATGGTCACTGCACAGACCGAGGCTATCCGGAATCTGAAGATTGACAAGATCACAGTATGGGACAGTGGCAACAACGCTGATGGGAATTCGGCTACTAGCAACTTCGTAAGCAGCCTGGTCCAGAGCCTGCCACCAATCCATGACGTAGCCAAGATGTCCGGCGTCGAGCTCCCAGACTACTTGGGTTCGATGACAGACGATTCCGATGAGTCTTGATCATTATCGGAAGTGATGGCATGACCGAGAGCGCGGTTGTCGTGGAGGGGGCTAGGACCCCGTTCTGCGAGTGGCTAGGTGGAAAGAGAGGTGACGGCAGTCCAGGTGGGAGACTAGCATCCGTCTCCGCAGAGGAACTGGGCACCATTGCTATCAAGGGCGCAATGGAGAGGTCCGGAACCGATCCAAATACTGTTGAACACGTAGTAATGGGCCATGCGCTGCAGACTTCCGGACAAGCAATTTTCGGAGCAAGGCATGCCGGACTCAGGGCAGGAATTCCCCAAGAAGTCCCGATGCTCACACTCAACCGACTTTGCGGAAGCGGAGCCCAGTCGATCATCAGCGCAGCCCAGATGATCATGCTGGGAGAGGCCGAGGTAGTTGTCGCAGGAGGGATGGAGAACCTCAGCCAGGCCCCACACGTCCTCAGGGGCATGAGGGGGACGTACAGGCTCGGCAGACCCCCATCAGCTGGGGAAGAAATCCCGCAGGACATGGAGGACTACCTTTTCACTAACCTGGTCGATGGGGTCAGTGGCATGTTCATGGCTCAGACCAGTGACGAATTATGCCGTAGGAAGGGAGTTCTCCGAGAGCAGGCGGACGAATTCGCCGCCCTGAGCCACCAGAGGACCGAGTCCAGCGTATCGTCTGGAGCTTGGGAGAAAGAAATAGCTCCAGTCGAGACTCCAGATGGAGTAATTGACCATTCCCACGAGGATCACGTAGTCCTCGGCACGACCATCGAGACCCTCTCGGGCCTGAGGACCCACTTCGGACCAGACTCCTTGGTTACGGCAGGCAATGCGTCTGGTGTCGTCGATGGCGCCGCTGCGGTCGTGGTGAAGTCTGAGTCTCGAGCAGAATCTGACGGTGACGAACCACTGGCAAGAATCGTCTCGTGGGGGATAGTCGGTCTAGAGCCCAGCATCATGGCTTACGGCCCGGTCCCCTCCAGTCAGAAGGCGATCGAGAAAGCAGGCCTGACCGTCTCGGACATAGACCTCTGGGAGATCAACGAGGCATTCGCAGGACAGGCAGTAGCCTGCATCAAAGACCTCGGGATAGATTATGACAGAGTCAATGTGAATGGTGGTGCGGTGGGACTGGGACATCCCCTAGCCGCAACCGGAACGAGACTGGTTCTGACTCTCTCTCACCAGTTGAAGAGAACTGGTGGGCGTTACGGGGT
>Ga0208408_1001407_pt1 | contig 13782 bp, 17 predicted proteins | sample ETNtaG_4_FD_185776 | JGI IMG/M metagenome (GOLD analysis project Ga0208408, IMG submission 185776) | Marine microbial and viral communities from oxygen minimum zone, Eastern Pacific Ocean - ETNP201406SV67 (SPAdes) (version 2) | ecosystem: Environmental > Aquatic > Marine > Oceanic ... | reverse complement strand
AAAAGATGCTGTTCTCTCATCTTCAGCAGGATTAAATCCATCTGTACCACTGACTGTAGCTGTAAGGGCACCACCGAATGCAGTTGTAAATGTTGCTGAATATACTGCACCTAATGTATTATCTTCCCCAGCCTCTTTTGTTAAACCGAATTCAGTTTCACAGCTTGCCGGATTACTATCTTCACACACCTCTGCGAAAAGTACGCCATCATGATCATCTAGATCAGTATAAGTTATTGAAATAGTTCTTTCTGAAAAAGGCATGTCGACACCAGTAACTGCGGCATCATCCTCCAATATTGGCAGTGTGTTAACTACAACGCCAGTATAAAAATCACCTACGCTAGTACTAACTTCGAAACCATACCAGATATTCTCATCACCTGGTGCTGAAACTGTTTGACCTGCAGTTAATGTAACTGGAGTTGTCCAAGTACCGTCTAAATCATTTCCCTCTCCATCAGTCTCACCGTCAACACAACTTGAAACGTCATCAGTACATTCTAACTCTACTTCAAACTCCCAACCTCCATCCGGATCTCCAAAGGTAGCTACAAATGTATCACCAACTATAGATTCTCCATCTTCAGCATCAAATACTATACTAAAGCTCACACCTGACTCGGCATCAACTCGAGTATCGTCCTCTGACTCAAAAGTAGCCCCATTCAAAGTAGCTGCTTGTGAGTTCCCTAATAAGAAAAGGGACAATATTCCAAGAGCCAAAGCCGACATAAATGCAACACGATTATTTATCATTTGTACACCAATTGCGTGAAATTAAAAACCTGTGAAATATTTTCACTGCCTTTAAGTTCAGGTATTGTACTACAATCGCTCTTTATATAAATTTATTTGTGGAAATATAGGTGTAAAAAGAGATAAATATGAGCTTTGATGGATTGCTATTGTTAATGTCCACTAATTCCAAATTTGAAATAAACACTCCGGATTCCATTAAATGCATATCATCCTCGAGAGATGGGATGAAAATAGCCTTTGGAGATAACAGCGGAAATATTTCTTTAGCTACGAACGAAGGTAGTATTATTTGGGAAAAAAATATTGATGAGGGCACATACGGAATTGCAATTATGAAGGATGGGAATAGAGTGGTATGCGGTGGTAAAGATTGTAAACTAAGAATGTTTAATTCCTTAGGTAATGTTGAATGGGAAGTTAATGTTGGGAAATCTATTTGGTCTCTTGCTGTAGATCCAAACGGCCAAGTTATTGTAATTGGAACTGGGGATTCAATATCTATGTTTACTGACAGTGGTTCTAAATTATGGGAATATGATACCAGAAGGGCAATGGTGGGAGTAGGCGTTTCAAGAAATGGGACAAATGTAGTAGCATGCGGTGACGAATTTTTGTACTGCCTCGATTCAGAAGGAAACTTGTCATGGAAAAAACAGAGAAGTGACGCCTTATGGGATGTAGATATTGAAAAAGATAGTAATGCAATATTAATTGGCGGATGGGATTGTACTGTTCATTCACTAGATTTACAAGGAAATGAATTGTGGAATTTCGAAACAAAGGGCTATGTTCGCTCAGTGAGGCCTATTGAGAATAGAGGTGTACTTGCGGGCTCACATGATCACAATATTTATCAACTAAATGACAGAGGAGAGGTAGTAAAGGTATTTGAAACAAACAGTGAAATTACATGTGTTTCAACCTCTTTATCAACTGATGTTGTTTATGCTGGTGCTGGAAATAGTATATTAGGGTTTGATGTAAAAGACGGAAGTTCACCTTCTGCATTGGAAGAAACTATAGATACAAGTCAAATGCATGAAGAAGTTAAAGAAATGCCCTCTTCTTCTGACGAAAACGAAGAATACGAACCCATGTTTGGATTTGGAATGTTTGATGAACCAAGTCCAGATACAACTGAGATTTTAGAAAGAGAAGTTTATAGCCAAAGTGAGACTACAACCTCTAATAGTTATTCAAGTAATTCAGAAAATTATAGCAACAACTACCAGAGTAACGCCTCTTCATATCAAGAGAATAATGAAAATATAGATAAGGGTGGCGAATATAGAGAATTTGCATCTAAAGTTGCCAAGGGAGATGTTGCAAATTATCTAAGGCTGGGTAATGCTGCTTGGGCTGAAAAACGTCTTGAAAGAGCTGCGGAACATTTCCGAAAAGCTACCGAAATAAATCCTGATGAACCTAGAGCTTGGCACAATTTAGCAGTTTGTAACTATCACCTTGCACTCAAACGAAACCCTGATGATGTAGAAGGTGCTGTAGAAAGTGCATTTGAGCCTCTCAAAATTGCAAAAGAAAAAGGCGGTAGTGAATATAATAGTGTAAACAAAACACTGGCCTTTTTAGCATCACAAATTGGAATTGAAGAAGAAAATTAAATCTCCATAATTATTGATTCATAGTAAATATAACTAACATAAAGTATCCAGTCGTTACCTTGATCTACTTCGGTAAATATTTCCGGAACTATAGATGGTGCATCATTGCAAGTAATAGAAGTTGCCCAAGAACCTTGACCTTTTGCACTCGTATATCCATTTTGAAATAAATGCTGCATTACTTCATTTTCAGAACCAAATGATAAAACTAAATCCTCAGGTATAGACGTTAAAACCTCAAAATTAAGTTCCAAATTGCCTGAAGTACCATTTTCTGTTAAATTGAAAATATAATTTGTTGAGACTCCAAGAGAAAAATCATCCGGAAAGAGATTAAGTGAATCTAAATCTTCATCTTCTTCCCATTCTAAATCATAATTTACTGATGTAATATTGTAAGGATATGCATGATTTTGATTTGTCGTTGCTCCTTCAGCAGTATAACCTGCAAATGCAGGAATAGTAATCTGATTCTGAATAAATTCAACGCTATATGTTCTTATGTTAACAAGAACCCAAGTTTGTGATGTACTTGATTCATTACTAGGGTCTCTTACTGTTAAAGTTACAGTATAATTTCCAGTACTAACATACTCATAGTTTGGCCGCATAAGTGATGAAGTCCCGCCATCCCCAAAATCCCATTCAAATTCTAATATATCTCCATCAGGATCGCTAGAGGCACCACCGTCAAAAAAAGCTATACTATTAACTTTAATTTGCTGCCCAAATCCTCCATATGTTGCATCCAAACTTGCTACAGGAGCCTGATTCCTATACAATATCTCTATATCCTTCTTAACTACACCTATTTTACTATCTGCATCCACTACTGTTAAAGTAACTGTGTAAGAACCTTCATCTGTATATGTATGCTTCACTGATTTACCTGAACTGCCTGAGCTATCCCCAAAATCCCACAAAAATTTAGCCCCGCTAGGATTGTTACCTGAGGCCATAAAAGAAATTGAATCACCCTCGACAAATGATTCTGCTAAAATTGAAATCTCAACTCCTTCTAAGGATTCCGGAGTACTATCCAAACAGCCTGGAATCAGCATCATCAATGCAATAATCCATATTTTGCGCACAGTATGGTAAATACTGCTCATTTAATAATTAAGCTACCTACCGATACCCTTTATTAGAGCGTGAAACGGTGGCATGTAGGTATTTTTATGCAAGCAGGACACATGGCATATGACCGCGCAATAACTGTATTTTCTCCAGACGGGAGATTATTTCAAGTTGAATACGCAAGGGAAGCAGTAAAAAGAGGGACCACCACAGTTGGTATTAAATTCAAAAATGGTGTTGTATTAATAGTAGACAAAAGATTAAGCTCTAAGTTAATAGAAGCAGACAGTATTGAAAAAATTTTCAAAATAGATGGGCATGTTGGTTGTGCTACTTCAGGTTTGGTTGCTGATGCAAGAGCATTAGTTGACAAAGCACGTGTAGAATGTCAAGTGAATTCATTTAATTATGATGAAGAACTAGCTGTTGCCTCACTAGTAAAAAAACTGTGTGATTTTAAACAAAGCTATACTCAATATGGCGGTGTAAGGCCTTTCGGTACAGCAATGCTAATAGCAGGAATAGACGCATCTGGACCTCATCTTTACGAAACGGATCCCTCTGGTGCAATGATGGCATACAAAGCTGGTGGAATTGGCGCTGGAAGAAATGAAGTGATGGAAGTTTTTGAAAAAGATTACAAAGAAAACATGAGTGAAAAGCAAGCCATTACGCTTGGTTTGAAGGCACTTTCTGCAGCTAATGAGAATAATCTTAAAGCCGAAGTTATTGAAATTGCAGTTATCAGTTCTGAAAAAGAATTTGGAACTTTAGACTCTGAATTTGTCAATAAAGAAATTAAAAAAATTAAGTAATGGTATCTCTTGAAGATGCAGTAATAGCCAGACTTGAAACTGGCGGGCATCGTTTTGAAATACTTATTGATCCAAATGAAGCCCAAGCTTTCAAAGATGGTGATGAGATTGATTGGGAAGATAGCATAGCTGTAGATGGAATCTGGGCCGATAGTGCAAAAGGAGAACGCTCGCCCGAATATATATTAGAAGATATTTTTGAATCCGCAGATTTAATAGATATTTACAAAAAAATCCTAACGGAAGGCACTATTCAATTAACCTCTGAACAAAAAAAAGAGATGATTGATAAAAAAAAGAAACGGATTTTATCACATATTGTTGCAAACGCAATGAATCCACAAACTGGAGGTGCACATCCTCCACAAAGAATTGAAAATGCAATACTTGAATCTAGATACAACTTTGATCCAATAAAAAGTGTTGAAAGTCAGGTAGAAGATATTGTAAGGAAAATAAGGCCACTCATTCCTATATCATTTGAAAAAGTTAAAGCTGCGGTAAAGATTCCTGCCATCTTTGTTGGAAAATGTTATGGCCAAATGTCAGGACTTGGGACCATAGAGAATGAAGAATATCAAAACGATGGAAGTTGGATAGGTATTGTGAAGATGTCTGCAGCTTCTTTTGACGAACTTGAAAATTTATTGGGCTCTATTACAAAAGGGGCTGCTGAAATAAAAATTATTTAGAAACAAATCTTCATATAGGGCTAAGTTTGGAAAGGATTGTTATAATTGAAAAAATAATGGATGATTCATATGAGCGGAGAATCAAAAAATAATAAAAATAGTGAGAATTCTAAAGGGTTCGTACTTCCTGGAGATTTACTAGATACTAAAAGTAAACCAGGTAAGGGAATTTTTAGAAAAGATGGACGAGTTTATTCATCAGTTGTAGGTTACTCAAATGATAGAAGTGGATATGTAAATGTCAACGCAATAAAAGGTAGATATAACCCAAAAGTAGGTGATAAAATTGTTGCAGTATGTGCTGAAACTGGGCCTTCTGTTTGGAGAATGAATATCGGATCTGCGTTTAATTCAACACTTCATCATAGTGAATCTGGATGGAAAGTACCTTTCGGAGATACTGCAAGGTTTTTAGCAATCGGCGATGCTGTATGGACTGAGGTATTCATGGTTGATGCTGCAGGTTCACATCAAATAAGTTTAAAGAAAGATGATTGTAGAAAATTATACTCTGGAACTGTAGTCCAAGTAGAACCTACTACAGTACCAAGAGTAATCGGAAAGCAGGGATCTATGATTACTGCTATACGTGAAAAAACAAACACCCGTATTCAAATAGGTCAAAATGGGTTTATTTGGATTGATGGGAAAGGGGAAGATATTGCCAAAGCTCAAAAAGCTATGGAAACAATAGATAGAGAAGCCTCCTCAGAAGGTTTAACTAAAAAAATAGAGAAATTATTGGAGAAATAAAATGGCTGGCCAAACAGATATGGAATTAATTAAAGACGGAGTCCGTCTAGACGGAAGAAAACCCGATGAACTAAGAGAAGTAAAAATCACTGCAGGTGTTTTAGATAATGCAGATGGTTCTTGTTATCTTGAATGGGGTAATAACAAAGTTTATGCAGGTGTATTTGGACCTATGGAATGTCATCCTAGGCACAAACAGAAAGCTGATAGAGCTATTGTTCAAGCAAGGTATACCATGGCACCTTTCAGTGTTGATGATAGGAAAAGACCTGGATTAGACCGAAGATCAAGTGAGATTTCTTACATTGCTTCACAAGCTTTTGAAAAAGTAGTTATGGTGGAAGAATTTCCTAAAGCATCCATACGTGTAGACATGCAAGTCGTAGAGGCTCATGCAGGTACACGATGCGCTGCAATAACTGCAGCATCTGTTGCTTTAGCTGACGCAGGTATACCAATGAGAGATATGATTCCAGCATGTGCTTCTGGAAAAATCAATGATATTGTTGTCCTTGATTTAAACAAAAAAGAAGATAATTATGGACAAGCTGATTTACCTTTAGCCATAATTCCAAGCACAGGTGAAGTTGTTTTACTGCAATTGGATGGACACCTAAGTCCTGAACAATTCGAAGAAGCTATGGACTTAGCAACTAGCGGATGTATGGATTTATACAAAATAATGAGAGATGCACTAGACAAAAGCTACGGAGGTAAGAAATGAGTAGTGATAGTGTTTCAAATCTAATGAAAGGACATATGGAATCTTTAGCTGCAGAAGGTAAAAGAGCAGATGGAAGAAGCATAAATGAATTTAGAGATGTTAAGATTAAAACGGGTATGATTAATACCGCAGAAGGTTCTGCATTGGTCCATCTAGGAAAAACTAAAGTCCTTTGTGGGATAAAAATGTTAATTGGAACTCCATATGGGGATTCACCTAAGAGTGGAACTATGATGACCACCACTGAATTAGCACCGTTAGCAGATCAATCTTTTGATCCAGGACCACCAAGAGAACAATCCATTGAATTATCTAGAGTTGTAGATAGAGGAATTCGTGAATCTCGTATGATTGACTTTGAAGCTCTTTGTATAGAAGAAGGAGAGAAAGTTTGGACGGTCTTTATCGACTTATATATTTTAGACAATAAGGGAAATTTATTTGATTGTTGTACATTAGCTGCAGCTGCTGCATTGTCTAATGCAAAAATACCAAATGTCCAACATGGTGTCGCTGATGAAGATGTTGATTTACCTGTTACATGCTGGCCAATTTCATGCACCTTCGGAAAACTAGGCGATAAAGTTATCTTAGATCCTACCTCAGATGAAGAAGCAGTTATGAGTGCAAGGCTTACTGTGGCTCACGATGAAAATGGAAATTTACGAGCTGCTCAAAAAGGAATGAATGGAGCATTTACGGATGCTGAAGTTAGAGAAGCTGTTAAAACTGCAAGAAAGAGCGATAATGTTTTACGTGAGGCTCTAAAAGGTATATAGGATGAGTCAAGGTACAAAGAAGGTTGGAAGTACTGGCAGATTTGGACCAAGATATGGTGTTTCTGTTAGAAGACGCTTAGGTGCTGTTGAAAAAAAACAGAAACAAAAGTTTGAATGTCCATCTTGTTCTAAGACTAATGTAAAAAGAATATCAACCGGAATTTACAACTGTAATAGCTGTGATTATCAGTTTGCTAGTGGTGCTTATTATCCAACAAAGGAGGACTAAATGGTTAACTACAAATGTGCTTCTTGTGGCACTAGATTAGATATGGACTTAGAGGTCTTAGGTCTTACTTGCCGCGTATGTGGTGAGAAAATATTTTACAAAATCAGACCATCGACCAAAAAGACTGTAGTTTCTGATTAATGAAAGCTCATGTTAGCTTAAAAATGGGAGCAAATTCCAAACACATTGCCAGAGCATTAATGGATGAAGCTAAAAATGGACTACCAAAAGTAGAAGTTGAAGTTATTCCGGCCGGGGAAAAAGTAAAAATAGAAATTGAAGCTGAAGATTTTGCGAGTTTAAGAGCTGCACTAAATTCCTTTTTAGGCTGGGCTTATTGTGCAGATGGAGTTTTAGAAAATGGATGAAATAACTGAGGCCAATGTTCAAGAAAAAATTAACCTTTTTCAGCAAATGCAACAACAAGCACAGGCTCTTACACAACAAACTTCTCAAATTGAAATGTCAATTAATGAAATTGAAAGAACTTTAGATGAGATTAAAAATACTGGTGAAAAAAATACATTGTATAGAGCAATTGGCTCAATTATGCAAAAAGTCGAGAATGTTAAAGACTTGAAAAAAGAAATGAAGGATGAAAAAGAAACCTTAGAAATAAGAAATAACAGTCTAAAAAACCAAATTGAAAAATTGAACAAGGAGATTACTACTATGCAAACTAAATTAACGCCTATCGTTCAAAACTTACAGGATAATAAAAGTCAAAATGCTTCTGAATGATACTTCCAAGAAATTATTTGGAAAAAAATTATTATTACTTATTCATCATCATGCTGATGTAGACGCTGTAGCCTCTGCAATTGCATTACAAACTGTATTCAAAGAAGCTATAATTTGCGCTCCAGATGGCGTTAGCTCACATGGACAAAAAATTGCTGAAGCTAATGAAATTAAGATTATACTAGAGTCACCTAAAGAATGGGATGGGACTGTTATTGCCTTAGATAGTCCCAATCCAGAGCATTGTGGACCAGTTCCTAAAACTGACCATATCATAGTAATTGACCATCATACCAAAATTGAAGGATGGCCTGCTGGAACCGAAATAATTCATCAATCAAACAAAACAAGTACTGCTGAGATAATTATTCAAATAATTAATGAATTGGGATTGAAAATTAACAAAAAATGCGCAAATGTACTACTTGCTGCAATTTATACCGATACTGGCCAATTTAGACATGCAAATAATGAAACCTTTGGATCTGCAAGTATTCTATGTGAAAATGGAGCTGAACCTCAAGAAGTGATTAATTTGTTAGACAGTGAACGTCCTTTAATCCAAAAAGTTACTTTTCTAAAAGCGGCTCAGAATATGAAATGGATTCAGCATGGTAAATGGATTATTGCAACAAGTATTGTAGGTTCGTTTGAATCTGGAAGTGCTAGACACTTGATAGTTTTAGGAGCTGATATTGCACTTGTGGGTTCTAGCAATAAAAATGGTGAAATGCGTTTATCTACACGAGCCTCGAATCAAATTGTTTCACAAGGGTTTAAGCTAACTGAAATTTTAGAAAAAATATGCGAAATAAATGATGGCTCTTCAGGAGGACATCCTGGCGCAGCAGGGTATAATGGAATTGGAGATACTGAAGCCATTATTGAAATCGCAAAACAGGAATCTATTAACAAAATAAGGGAAATATCTTAACTGTAGCCCCCCTATAGCCTATTGTGAAATATACGGCTATTTTCCAAGTTTATGGTTTGATTATGGCAAATATGCTATTAATCATGGGTGGACAATTAGGATATTTGTACATCGTAGGACCTATTTCTATGGAAGATGGAAATACAATGTCTTTACCAGAAATTCCATTTGTGGGGTTATTAATTATGATTCTAATGATTGCAGGAGGGTTGATTATTGCTGCAATCTTACAGAAGATGCCTGCTCCAATAAGATATGTAACTACTAATCAAAAACCATACACAAAGGATATGGGATCTAAAATTGATGATACTTCTGAGAAAAGTTACAGACCTGAATATCCTGGACAGTATAGTTCAAACACCGGGGAAGTGTATTACAGTAAGGCTAAAGAGGAAAATAATTTAGATTGGGGTGGAATAAAACCAGTACCTGAAGAAGTCAGTTTCAAACTAGGATCTATTCAAAGACAAGTTTTACAACTTCCAAAGTCAGGTATACTTTTCTTTTTATTTCTCATATCTTTAGCTCTGGGACTGATTGCTCTAACTGAAAGAGGAGCATTTCTATTTCTTTTCCCAATTGCATTTGTTATTGCTTTTGCCTTCCCTGGATTGATGTGGGTAAGCTACATATATTCTCGAACTGCAACGTCTCCGGAGCCTCAAAGACTTGTGTTGGTAGCTCTTGCATGGGGAATGTTTTCTACATTACCTGCTAGTTTATTGAATGATCTGGGGTCTCGAATCGTAGACGTTAACCAAAATGCACTTCTTGGGAAGGGAGATTTTGGAACCCCTGAATTAATTTTAGTATCTGTAATAGCTCCATTCGTAGAAGAATTGCTGAAGCCAGTTGGACTGATATTAATTATGAAAAGACTAAAAACGCCTTATGAGGGAGTGCTCTATGGCGTTGCCTGTGGAATGGGATTTGCCATTATTGAGAACATGCTCTATGAATTATTTATTTTACTATGGTATGGCTCAGATGCTTGGACAATTAATGCATTTGTAAGAGGGATTGGATCTACCGTTCTTCATGCTGTAGGTCCTGCAGCCATTGGTTTTGCAATTGCTTATTCTAATCAAATGGGAAGGGCAATGAATAAATATTTGATTTATGCTTATATCTTTGGATTTACAATGCATGCCGCTTGGAATGCATTTGCTACATTACCTCTTCTTAAATCTGGGCAAAATTGGGAATATTTTTCATATCTATTAATCGCAATCATGATCATCTTATGTTTAATTTTTATAGTTAAATCCTTAGAATATGGAAAATATTATTCCAAACTTGAATTGGCTGCAGCTAACTTTGATGATTTAGAAGAAGAAACAAATAGTGGCCACTAATCGGCGTAATACCGTCCTTAGCTCAGACTGGCCAGAGCGGCCGGCTGTAGGGGTCTATCCCTTTTACCCGTGAGTACGGGAGGCCGCAGTTACCGGCAGGTCCCCGGTTCAAATCCGGGAGGACGGACCATCTTTCCAAAAAAATTATTTTGCCTTACCTGGCATGTACAATTTAACTAATATTGCTGTGATGAACGCGACTCCAGCAGACACCATCGCTGTACCTACCATCCCCTCCATAAATGCCAAACGTGCATTCGCAATCAATTCAGAACCTAACTCATTGCCTTGCCCAAATAATTGACTACCTATTCTCATAGCGGCAGGGAATGATTCTGTTGCAATTGGAGAATAAGCTTCTAAACCTTCAGGAACTATCAGATTATTTTGATATCTCTCATTCAGAACACTGCCACCAATAGCAATTCCAAGAGCTCCCCCTACTTCTCTACTAGCATCATTAGTAGCACTACCAACACCTGCTTTGTCTTCAGGAATAGAATCCATAACCATTGTAGTTGAAGGTGCCATAGTTAGACCCATTCCAAGCCCGAGAATGAAAAAGGTTAATGCAATTCTAATATATTCAGTACCTACCTCTACAGTCGTGAATAACAACATTCCAGTACAAACTAAAGTTAAACCAAGTGCAACAACATTATTATTTCCAAATTTAGCTACCAATTTATCACTATTAGCTGCTGCTGGCATCAACCCCATTGGGAGTGGGATAAACCGAATAGCAGCTTCCAAAGCCGTATGACCTCTTACAAGTTGGAAATGAAGCATTTGGGTAAACATAAATGAAAACATTACAAAAAATGCTAATGAAATTGCAAGCAATCCCATTGTGAAACCCATATTACTGAAAAGATTAATTGGTAACATAGGATATTCTGTACTCCTTTCCCATTTGATAAAGGCAAAAGTTAGTACCAAACCTATTCCTGCAATTCCAAGTGTTTCATTACTTGTCCAACCCATATTTGGTGCTTCGATAATCGCATAAAGTATAGATGAAAGTGCACCGATTGAAAGAATAGAACCCACTAAATCTAGAGGGCGCTTTTGGCTATCCTTTGAATTCGGAACTAAAAAAATTCCCAGAATTAATGCTATCAAAATAACAGGGACATTTATCCAAAAAACCATCTCCCATCCATAATTTTCTACAGACCAACCGCCGACAATTAGTCCAATTGGGGCTCCGGCACCAGCCATAGCTGCCCAAATTCCGACTGCTTTCCCTCTTTCTTCAGAAGGAAATACTACTACTACTACTGAAAGTGTAGCTGGCATTACAAGTGCAGCTCCAAGCCCCATTACAGCTCGTGCAAAAATTACATGCTCTGACATAGAAGCATACATTGCTGTTGCACCTGAAGTCAAAGCAACAATAATCAAACCTAATTGTAGCGCTGGCTTACGTCCAAAACGATCACCGATAGCTCCCATGACAAGAAGAGTTCCTCCAAAAACAAGAGCATAGGCATCTACCATCCATTGAAGATCGGTGTTATCTGCATTCAAATCTTGAGAAAGTTCAGGAAGAGCAACGTTCAAAGTTACATTGTTCAAGATTACAATGATTAAACTCAAACTCATTAAGGCAAGAATTATCCATCTTCTTTCATACACTTCATCAGATACAACCGAATTTTCTTCACTCATCGTATGTAATCCCAAGTACCTGTCCAAATATTCGTAGCTTGCCATTGTGGGGCTTTACGAGGAACATATTCTGAACCAAATTGATCGTATTTTTTCCGTTCTTTTTCATCTATAAGCACATGATAAGCTTCATTGATTTTCTTAAATTGTTCTTCAGATGATTCTATATCCTCAGGATTCAAATCTGGATGGAATTCTTTTGCTAACTTTTTGTAAGCTTTTTTGATAGATTCTGAGTTTGCATTTTTATCTACACCCAAAATATCGTAATAATTCACAATGACCAATAAACTTGGCTATATCTAAGCTGCAGTCTGACCGCCATCTACTGTGATAATTGAGCCAGTAGTCCACTCTGCTTCAGGACCACAAAGATGGAGAGCCATAGATGCGATTTCTGCAGGTTTTCCCATTCTTCCTATTGGTTGAACTTTTTCCAAAACTCGCCTTGAAATATGACCTGATTGAACTCTTTCATCAACCATAGGTGTGTCCACCACTGCTGGACAAATACAATTCACTCTTATTTTCCCAGCCAAATCAAGAGCCATTGCTTTTGTTAAATTTACAACACCTCCTTTAGAAGCGCAATATGCTGCTGCACCTCTCATTGCACGAAGGCCTACTGTAGATGCTATGTTGAGAATTGAGCCTCCTTCATTCATGTATGGAAGAAAATTATTACTCATAAGGTATGGGCCTTTTAGATTAACATCCAATTGAAGATCCCAATCTTCCTCAGTTACATCATTTATTCCTCCTGGACGGATGAGACCTGCATTATTTACTAAAATATCCAATTTACCATATTTCTCAGTAAACCATTCTACCATTGATTTTATTTTCTTAGAGTCACTAACATCTAGTGGATAAGAATCACAACCAATTTTGTCAGAGGCTTCTGATAATTCTGATTCATTCCTGCTACAAATTATGACTTTAGCTCCTTCATTCGTAAAGCGTTCAGCTATACTGTAACCAATACCTTTGGAGCCTCCAGTGACTATTGCGACTTTGCCATCTAGCAAACCAGACATTAGGTGGCTATTGATGGCAGACTAAAGTGTTTATCTTCTTCTGAAAGCAATTATTGCTATCGCACAAATTGATACAACGAATGATAATGAAGGTAAGAAACCCTCATCAGTATCGTTGCCTGATTCCTCAGTTTCATCTGTAGGAACAACGCAAACATCATCTACTAAGCCTTCATTTTCCTCAGTTATTTCTGCAGGGCAAAAACCTGATTGTTCATTAGTCTCATTATTTCCTGAACTTGTGTTATTATCCTCGTTGGTTTCATTAGAACCATTATCATCGTTGGTTTCATTAGAATCATTATCGTCTGAATTATCATCGTTGGTTTCATTAGAATCATTATCGTCTGAATTATCATCGTTGGTTTCATTAGAATCATTATCGTCTGAATTATCATCGTTGGTTTCATTTCCTGCTTCACTTTCTCCAACTATTAGAGTAGAAATAACCAAGAAAGCTAGCAAAAGATGAATGTAATTTTGCATTAATAACATTACTAAATATGACTATTAGTGCCTTCTTCTATAATTTAATCCAATTATAGCTAACACACTTGCAATAGGCATCAAAATGTTAGAAAACTCAGG
>Ga0208408_1001383_pt1 | contig 13955 bp, 13 predicted proteins | sample ETNtaG_4_FD_185776 | JGI IMG/M metagenome (GOLD analysis project Ga0208408, IMG submission 185776) | Marine microbial and viral communities from oxygen minimum zone, Eastern Pacific Ocean - ETNP201406SV67 (SPAdes) (version 2) | ecosystem: Environmental > Aquatic > Marine > Oceanic ... | reverse complement strand
ACCAGTTCAATGATTTGGGATTGCATGGGCTGATTAAGCAGTTTGATATCCAAGCTTCTGAAGTAAAGACAGTTATTGATACTGATTATAAGACCATCACCACAAAAAAAGAATTGGATCAGCTCATAGAAGCGATTAGAAAAAATCCTTATGTCTCATTCGATACAGAAACAACAAGCTTGGACTATATGCAGGCGGAATTGGTAGGGATTTCAATTGCGTTGAAATCAAATGAAGCTTTTTATATTCCGATAAACCACAATTATGAAGGCGTTGAAAAGCAACTTGATCAAGATCTTGTGCTTGATGCATTAAGACCTTTTCTTGAATCAGAGAAAATTCCTAAGATCGGACACAATCTAAAATACGACAGACACATCCTTCATAACTCGGGTGTTGAATTAAAAGGCAAGCTGTTGGATACCATGCTCTATTCGTATGTGAATAACAGCACCATCACTCGCCATAATTTGGATGCTGTTTCCAAGCGATACTTGAATATTAATCCAACCTCTTATGAAGAAGTCGCTGGCAAAGGGGTCAAGCAAATATCTTTTTCAGAGGTGTCCATCGATGTGGCCTCAGAGTATGCATCCGAAGATTCTGACATTGCTTTGCAGCTTTATCAGCATATTGAGCCATTGGTCAAAAAAGAAAAAAGACTAGCAAAGCTTTACACTGAGATTGAAGGCCCTCTCATCTATACTTTGGGCGATGTTGAGAGAAACGGGGTTTTAATTGATTCACAAAAACTCAACCAACAAAGCAAGGAGTTGGAAGCCAAGATTCTAAAACTTGAGAGCAAGGTTCAGAAGAACGCAGGCGAGGATTTTAATTTGGCTTCACCCAAACAGCTTCAAGAAATTCTCTATGGAAAGCTTGGACTCCCAGTCATCAAGAAAACACCAAAAGGGCAACCTTCAACCTCAGAAGCAGTGCTTCAAGAGCTCTCCATGGATTTTCCAATTGTGAAGGATATTTTGAGCTACAGAGCCATATCAAAATTAAAATCCACTTATACTGATAAGTTGCCAAAAATGGTCAATCCCGATACTGGCCGAGTCCATACCTCATACCACCAGGCAGTGACTGCAACCGGAAGATTGTCATCCTCGGATCCCAACCTCCAAAACATCCCAATCAGATCAGAGGAAGGCAGAAGAATCAGAGAGGCATTTATTGCACCTGATGACTATAAGATATTGGCTGCAGATTATTCACAGATCGAGCTTCGGATCATGGCTCATCTATCAAGAGACGATGGTTTATTGGATGCTTTTGCAAAAGGCCAGGACATTCATAAAGCCACAGCAGCAGAAATATTCTCTTCAGCAATTGACGATGTGACACCGAACCAAAGACGCTCAGCAAAAGCGATAAACTTTGGCCTAATATATGGGATGTCAGCATTTGGTCTTTCAAAGCAATTACAGATCACACGTGCAGAAGCACAAAGTTATATAGAGCAATATTTTGATCGATATCCCAAAGTTAAAGACTACATGGAAGAGACAAAAGTAAGCGCTAAGCAGATGGGTTATGTGGAGACAGTCTTCGGCCGGAGACTTTATTTGGCTGATATCGACTCTTCTAATTACCAAAGACGACAATATGCTGAAAGGAGTGCGATCAATGCTCCAATGCAGGGCACTGCAGCGGACTTAATAAAAATGGCCATGACTGATTTGCATCAAAAAATCATTGCTCAGTCGTTCGATGCAAAAATCATTATGCAGGTCCACGATGAGTTAGTGATCGAGGTTCATGGAAGTCAAGCGGATGAGTTGTCAGGCATTACATTAGAAACCATGTCGAATATCTCAAAGCTTGATGTGGATTTAAAGGTCGATGCTGATCTCGGAAGCAATTGGGATGAAGCGCACTGATTCAAGAGCTGAGTAATTCCAAAAGCTTGTCTCTTGCCTCATCTGCACCCGATTTCTTCAAGGATGAAAACAACTGAATGCTGGAAACCTCACCAACAATGGATTCAACCGAATCCAAAGATTTCCTACATGCTTGTTTCTTGAGTTTATCTGATTTGGTTAAAAGGATATGGAGCGGCTTGCTCATCGGGAGAAAAAAATCGAGAAAGTCATGATCCAGCTCCATTAAGCCGCGCCTGATATCAACGATGAGTATCACCCCTTTTAAAGTTTGTCGATTTTTGAGGTATTCTCCAATCATAAGCCCCCATTCTTTCTGTTGAGCCTTTGAGGTTTTTGCATATCCATATCCCGGAAGATCGACCAGTCGTCGACTTTCATCGATTTGAAAGAAATTAATGAGTTGAGTTCTACCCGGCGTTTTGCTGATCCGGGCTAAATATTTCTGATTTGTAATGACATTGATTGCAGAGGATTTGCCTGAATTAGAGCGTCCAACAAAGGCAATCTCAGCCCCAATATCATCTGGGCATTCAATGATATTTGAAGCGCTTTTCATAAATTTTGTTTTATTAAAATACATTTCGAATAAATTCACATTATCTATATAATTCAAACTTTCAATTACAAGATTTAAAAGGGATAATAACGATCAGTTATGAATACTAGAGTTTTAGAGAGGGAAATGAAAGAAAGCATGGCTAAATTCTCATCAATTTTTTGTTTTGCAATAATCATCTTATTGAGTTCTTCTTCATTGATGGCAAAAGGGGATCCAGATGCCGGCAAAGAAAAATCCTTAGTATGTTCTGCGTGCCATGGACAGGATGGAAACAGTATTAATCCTGATTGGCCAAGCCTTGCCGGTCAGCATGAGAAATATCTCATTCAATCAATCACCGCATACAAGAATCAGACCAGAAAAAATGCAATCATGTACCCGCTAGCAATGAGTCTCAGCGATCAAGACATTGAAGATCTGGCAGCGTATTACCATACTCAAAAGGCTCTTTCACTCACCTATGATGAAGAGTTGGCCAAAGAAGGCGAAAGCATCTATAGAGGGGGCACTAAAAACGGTGTTGCTGCATGCATCGCATGCCATGGCCCCAATGGTAAGGGCAATCCTGGGGCAGGGTACCCAGTACTCGCTGGTCAGCATGCATCATATACAGTCATTGCTCTCAAAGAATATGCAAACGGAAATCGTGAGGCTGGAATCAATAACATGATGCAATCGATAGCACCGAGGATGACAGACAAGGAAATGACTGCTGTTGCGGAATACATCCAAGCATTGGGAAGGTAAATCAGTGATCGAATACTTCAAAAAAACAAAGAGACATCTTTTTCTGGCTTCGTCTCTTTTTTTAACAATTGGTTATGCAGATGATCATTTGATTTTTGAAGAAGGACGACATTACAAGACGCTCGGGCTTGCTGAAAGAATAGTCGCTGAAGACAACAGGGTAGAGGTTTTAGAAGTGTTCGCATACTCTTGCAATCACTGTTTCAATTTTGAGCCGTATCTCGATCAGTTTGATGGCTCAAAAGCAGATTATATTGATGTTGTGAAAATGCCTGTGATTTTCAATGACGCATATAAAATGCATGCGAGAATCTATTACACAGCAGAATCATTGGGTAACTTAGATGTAATGCACACTGAGGTTTACAGAGCAATTCATCTCGATCGAAAAATGCTAATGGAAGAAGACGAGATTTTTGCACTATTTGAAAAGCATGGAGTTACAGAAGAAGAGTTTCAAAGTCGTTTTCGATCATTCACGGTTGAGAGCAAGATTAATCGTGCACAGCGTCTGACTAGAAAATATAAGATACGGTCTACTCCAAGTATGATAATCAATGGGAAATATATAGCAAATGGGCCTGCCACAAGAACATTTGAAGACATGATCGCTGTTTCTAAAGAATTAGCAGAAAGAGAATTCTTATCAAATTAACACTATACTCAAACCAATAAATACTCAGGAAGAATAATGAAAGTTGTAATGGTTGGGACTGGTTACGTAGGCTTAGTATCAGGTGCATGTTTTTCTGAATTTGGAGCTAAAGTAACTTGTGTTGATAAGGATATCGATAAAATAGAGTCATTAAATCAAGGCCATATTCCAATTTATGAACCAGGTTTAGATGAAATTGTAAAAAGGAATCTTGCATCAGGAAGGCTAGTATTTACTTCAGACTTATCGAATGCAGCACAAGAGGCAGATTTAATTTTTATTGCTGTTGGGACTCCCTCTAGAAGAGGGGATGGTCACGCTGACTTGAAGTATGTCTATTCTGCTGCAGAGGAAATAGCAAATAATATCAATGGATATACTGTAATTGTCAATAAATCTACTGTCCCAGTTGGAACTGCTAAAAAAGTTAAAGATATTATAAAAAATGTAAATCCAGATTTAGATTTTGATATAGCTTCTAACCCAGAGTTTTTAAGGGAGGGGTCTGCAATAGAAGACTTTATGAGACCAGATAGAGTCGTGATTGGTTTAGAATCAAAAAAAGCTGAGGAATTACTTAAATCACTATACAGGCCACTAAATTTGATAGAAACTCCAATATTATTTACTGATTTGGAGAGCGCAGAGTTAATTAAGTATGCTTCAAATGCTTTTTTAGCAACGAAAATAAGCTTCATTAATGAATTATCCATGCTTTCTGAAAAAGCTGGATCTGATATACATGCTGTTGCCAAAGGGATGGGCCTTGATAGAAGAATAGGGAGCCAATTTTTGAATGTTGGACCCGGATATGGTGGATCATGTTTTCCGAAGGATACTCTTGCACTAATACAAACTTTTGAGGATTTCGATCTTGATAATAGGATTGTCAAATCTGTGGTAGATACGAATAATTTTCAAAAGGAAAGAATGATAGAAAAGATAGTTAGAAGTCTAGAAGGAGGCGTTGCTGGAAAAGTAATAGCAGTTCTTGGTTTGACTTTTAAGCCAGAGACAGATGATATGAGGGATTCACCTAGCCTAACTATTTTGCCAGCTCTAATCGAGAAGGAAGCTAAGATTAGAGCACATGATCCTGAAGGTGTTGATCAAGCTAAAAAATTATTGCCAGACGCAATAGAGTATGTTTCAGACATTTATGAAACAGCCAAAAATGCTGATGCAATTATACTAATGACTGAATGGAATCAATACAGAGGGCTTGATCTTGAGTTACTAAAAAGAAAACTCAAAGGAAGAGTATTTATAGATTTAAGGAATGTTTATGAGCCTGATGAGATGAATGAGTCAGGTTTTCAGTATTACTGTATAGGTAGAGGTCAAAATATTTAGCCTGCCCCTTTGAGCCACTCAGTTTCGCCATCTTGATAATGCTCTTTTTTCCAAATTGGCACTCTGCATTTGACTTCATCGATAATATATCTACAGCCTTTAAAGGCTTCATCTCTGTGACCACTAGTAGCAACAACGATCACAGCGGTTTCGCCAATCTCTAAAGTACCAACTCTATGGATGCAAAAGGCATCAATAAGGCCAAACTTCTCACTGGCTTCATCCAAGATTTTATTGCCTTCCTTGATTGCCAAAGATTTGTAACACTCATACTCAAGTTTTATAACATCATGTCCACCATTGATGTCTCTTACAGTTCCTTCAAATACAGATCGAGCACCAATACTAGAACTCTTACCTATTATTTGAGAATTGATCAGATTGGAAGTGATTTTGAATTCTTTCATCCTCCAGTCACAGGCGGTATGAAAACCAACTTGTCTCCATTATTTAGTTTGATATTCCATTGTGAGAATTCATCATTCACTGCAATTTTAAATTTTGTTCCAATATCAATATTGTGCTTTTTCTTTATTGATGCCAAGACATCTGATGGATTATTTCCTTCTTCCATTGAGAAAATCTCCCCATCCAATCCTATAAGATCTCTTAGTTTTGCAAAGTAAATAACTTGGATTTGTAATGTGTTTTCCATAAATTTTAGCTTATATATTTATGATTAAGCGTATGCCAACATATATTACCAATACAGATGTCAATCTTCGAACAATTGCACCTGAAAAAATCCTTACACCAAAGTAATTTCCAATTTGCCCACCCAGAATTACAGCAATGATCAGTAATGAGTATTCATTAAAAGCAAAGTCAATCATGGCGCCTTTATTTTTATAAAGCTGACCCAAGATTCCAGCAAGAGAATTAACAAGTATGAATACACTTGAGAAAGCCGATATTCCTTTTGAAGGAAGGATATTTTGGAGATGCAATATTGGCGCAAAGAAGATACCGCCTCCAATCCCAATTATTCCTGCCAGGAAACCAAGTAAAAGACTTATGGCCATGTTTAAGTAATTTTGATGTTTACGCTTTTTCTGATTAGGCCTATATTTATTTGGCTTGAGCAACATAAAGATACCTGAGGATATGAGCGCAAGACCGAGCAACGCCATAAAGATAATTTCACTGATATGAATTGATCCACCAAAGAAAGATGCTGGCACTGAAATAGCAATCAGTGGAATCGAAAATCGCCAAGGGATTAAGTCATTCTTCTGATACCTAAGACAATTGCCTAGGGTAACAGCTATATTGCAAGAAAGCGCAATGATGGGAATAAGCCTAAAATCATACTCGGCGATTATCAGTAATGCGTTGTATGTAGAGCCCCCTCCAAAACCAACAGATGCATAGAGCAGTGCAGCTATAAAGAATAATAAAACAGTTATTGTTGGCCCCCATCAATCCTTTGAGCGGTCATTCTTGAAATACAGCAAAGTGTTTTATCCGAAAATTCATTCTGAGATTTATATATTTTTATTTCCCAGACTTGGGTTCTTTTTCCTAAAAAAACTGGTTTGGCAATTCCTGTTACATGCCCTGATGTTACCGGCCTTACATGATTAGCATTGATCTCTTGTCCAACAACTCTATATTTTTCTGGATCCACACAAAGATATGCGCCAGTGCTCGCAAGAGTTTCTGCCAGCGCCATCGAAGCTCCGCCATGAAGCAAACCAGCCGGCTGTTTTGTTCGGGAGTTTACGGGCATGGTTCCTTTAATGAAATCATCCCCAATTTCTGTAATTTTTATTTCCAGCGTTTCGACGAGCGTGTTTTCATGCGTCCTATCAATAATTGATTGCCGATCGAGTCCTGTTTTATACCAAATTTTTTTCACTGATTTTTCTAAAAGAATTAATTTAAGGCAACATTATTGCTTTATTTCTATTAAGGTGCAAAATGCATTTGGTATGCATGCTTTATCAATAAAAAATCTCTCAAAAAAATATAAGAGCGGCGTTGAAGCATTAAAATCTGTGAGTTTCGATGTCCAGCAAGGAGATTTTTTTGCTTTACTTGGTCCGAATGGAGCAGGCAAGACAACAGCTATTGGTATCATCACATCTCTTGTGAATAAGTCTTCAGGATCAATAGAGGTTTTTGGCCATGATATGGATAAAGAATTGGCAGAAGCAAAATCTTGCATTGGTGTTGTGCCACAAGAGGTGAATCTGAATCTTTTTGATTTCAATTTCAATATTTTGGTAAATCAAGCTGGTTTTTATGGTATTCCAAGAAGCGAGGGCAAAAAAAGAGCTGAACAGTATCTTAAAAAGATGCAGCTATGGGAAAAAAGAAAGACTGATGCAAGAAGTTTATCAGGCGGAATGAAAAGAAGGCTGATGGTTGCTAGAGCTCTTGTCAATCGTCCAAAGCTTCTCCTTTTAGATGAGCCAACTGCTGGTGTTGATATTGAAACCAGGAGGATGATGTGGGGTTTTCTTAGAGGTTTGAATGAAAAAGGAACGACAATTATCCTAACCACCCACTATTTGGAAGAAGCAGAACAGTTGTGTAACAAGGTTGCCATTATTGACGAGGGTAAAATCATAGAAAATGATTCTATGCAGAATGTTTTGAAGAAGCTTAAAACAGAAGTTTTTATCCTCAATACAGAGAAACCGCTTGATGAAGCACCCAATATTAAAGGTTACTTAGCCAGCTTAAGGTCTCCTCAAGAAATAGAAATCACAGTATCTCAAGAGCAAGGCGTGAATGATGCTTTTAGTTCTTTGCAAGAGAGTGGAGTCAAAGTGCTCAGCATGAGAAATAAAAACAGTAGGTTGGAAGAGCTCTTTCTTGATCTTACTAAAGGGCAGTTGGGAGATGACTCATGAGAACTCAGTTTATAGGAATGATCTCGCTTGCAAGAAAGGAAACCAGTCGTGTATTAAGAATTTGGGTTCAAACATTAATCCCGCCAGGAATAACCATGTCCCTATATTTCATAATATTTGGAACACTTATAGGAAAAAGAATAGGCGAAATGGAGGGCTATCCTTATATGGAGTATATAGCTCCAGGCCTTGTCATGATGTCTGTGATTACGAATTCATATGGGAATGTCGTGGGGAGTTTCTTTAATGCCAAAATACAAGGCCATATTGAAGAACTTCTAGTCTCACCTCTTAGTGAAGTATTCATTGTTATCGGTTATCTCGCAGGTGGAATAATTAGAGGACTAGCTGTTGGAACAGTGGTGACTTTTATTGCTCTATTTTTTACCCAAATAAATATTAAATATCCCTTGATGACATTTTTCGTGGTGATTATGACAGCAGGAGTTTTTTCCTTAGCCGGCTTAATCAATGCGATTTTTGCAAAAAAGTTTGATGATATTGCTGTTATTCCCTCTTTTGTTTTAGCACCTCTGACATATTTAGGAGGAGTATTTTATACAGTGAGCTTGCTCCCAGAATTTTGGCAGACTATCTCTAGGCTTAATCCAATTCTTTATATGATCAACTCTATGAGATATAGCGTGATTGGTATTTCTGATGTATCGATTCAGAATGCCTTAATGATGATTGTTTTTTTCTTTATTATTTTATTTTCGATAGCTGTAATCTTGCTCAGAAAAGGCATAGGAATTAGACAGTAACCCCTATAATTTCCTATGAATGATTATTTCAGCCATCTCCTTCAAAGGGTTCGAGCTTAAACCAAAGATATCAATTGCTTCACATGCTAATTGATAAAGGCTCTCAACTCGCTTCTTAGATGCATCTAGACCAAAGAGTATTGGATAGGCAGCTTTGTTTTTTGATTTATCAGAGTCAATGGACTTCCCAATTATCTGGGTATCTCCCTCAGCTTCAATCAAGTCATCTTGAATTTGAAAAGCTACCCCAATGGATTCTGAAAAACTCTTCAATGCCAAAAACTCTTTTTCGCAAATATCTCTGAAATATGCTGGAGTTAATATTGATGCTTGCAGCAATTTTCCTGTTTTAAGCATATAGATGTTTTCGACGCTAGTAGTATCCAATTTCTTATTCTCTGAATCTAGGTCCAAAGATTGGCCTCCTGCCATACCAGCAGACCCAATTGATTGTGCAATCATTGACACAATTTTAAGCTGAGAACTTTTTGACTCTGGAAGATTTGCTTTTGCCATAGTCTCAAATGCTAATGACTGGAGTGAATCTGCTGCCAAAGTTGCTGTTGCTTCACCAAATTTAATATGAGTTGTTGGTTGACCTCTTCTCAGTGAATCATCGTCCATGCAAGGCAAATCATCATGAATGAGTGAAAATGAGTGAAGCAACTCTATTGCAATTGCAAACGGCATTACATTTTGAATATCTATATTAATTGTTTTAGCTGTTGCTAGCATCATTAAAGGCCTTATTCTCTTTCCGCCATTCATCACAGAGTAAGCCATAGCTTCACTGAGCTCTTTGGGCGACTTATCTGAGTCAGGCAGAGTATTTTGTAAGCAGCTATCTATTAGCTCCCTAAATTCTGGAATTTGTTTTTTAAAAGAGGTCATCAATTAATCTGAATTTTCTAAAATATGGAGTGGTAAAGTATACTACTTTGAAGCTTAAATCTTTTGTATAAGAGAATTAATTGAAAGAAACAACAGCCATTGCACACCCTAATTTTGCCTTAGTTAAGTACTGGGGGAAAAAAGAGGGTAATCAGAACAGACCCGCAATGAGCTCTATTTCAATTACTGTTGATTCGATGAAGTCTAAAACTACAATTCATAAGAATAAATCAAATAATATGCATCGATTATTTATTGACGGAAAAGAGGAGTCAGATTTATCCAGAGTGATACCTCCAATAGAATACTTATCAAATATTTCCAAGTCGGATGATTATTTGATAATTCGATCAGAAAATAATTTCCCAACCTCATCTGGCCTTGCATCCTCCGCTTCTGGCATCGCTTCTTTAGTTACAGCATATGAAGCTCATTATGAAATTGACCTTAAGATGTGCGAAAAAGTTCAGGCTTCAATGCTAGGCTCTGGCTCTTCACCTCGCTCACTAATGGGAGGTTTTGTATTGATGGATCATAATAATAAATATAAGTGCACCCAAATCTTGCAAAAATCAGATTGGCCACTTGAGATCCTAATTTGTATAGCTTCATCTGAGAGAAAAAAAATCAGTTCAAGAGATGGCATGGAAATTTCTAAGAGAACATCTCCATTCTATAGAGATTGGTTAAATATAAATCATAAGCATGTAAGTGGGGCATTGAAGTCAATTAAAGAGAGAAACATTGTCAACTTACAAAAGATAACAGAGGAAAATTGCAAATTAATGCATAAAGTAATGGAATCCTCAAAGCCTTCAATTAAATATATGACTAATGTTACTGAGCAGTGCGTTACAGAGATAGAGAATTTGAGAACCTCTGGACATAGACTTTTTTATACAATTGATGCTGGGCCACAGATAAAAATTATCTGTAGTCCTGAGTCTTCTCAAATTATCAAAAAAACGATTGAAGATAATACCGATATTCTAAAAATCATTCACACAAAAATAGGAGGGCCACCAAGGGTAATCAATGAAGATTAAAGCCACAGCATCTGGAAAAGTTTTTCTCACAGGTGAATATATGGCATTAGAAGGAGGGAAAGCTATTATTCTATCTACTCCGCAAAAAGCCAGGATTAATTTGATTGAGAATGATTTTCGGCAGAATATATTTACTTCATCGATGGATAGGAAATCTTATAATTTTATAGTAAATAATCCCTCAAAGATCAATTGGCTCAAAGAGGATCCAATAGAGACAGGAAGCATCCTTGAGGAAGCCATCAGGAAATTTAATAGAAAGTTTAATAATCAGTCCATAAGTATAGATACAAATGAGTTTTTTATTAATGATAAAAAGATTGGTATTGGTTCAAGTGCGGCAGTTTCAGTGGCTCTTATAAAGGCTTTCAATGACTTATTTCAGACTGAACTCTCATCAAGGCAAATAATTGACTATGCAATTGACATTCACAGAAAAGCTCAGGGATCCGAAGGGAGCGGGTTTGATGTTGTATCATCCTATATCGAATCAAAAGCAGTAGTTTGCAGGTTATTAGAAGGAAAAAGTTATGAATATAGCCCAATTGAATTTCCTGAAGAGATAATAGTTTTAGCAGTCTTGGGTGACGCCTCCATCAAAACCTCGATTATGATCAAAAGGTATAAAGATGCAAAAAAGAAGAATCCCAAGTATTTTTTGAAACAAGCAGAAGCAATGAAAGCCGAATTGGATCATCTTCATTCCAGCCTTTTGAAGAAGGACTATCAATTAATCATTGAGCATTTGAGGACTTACAATGATTTATTATTGGACTTAGATAGCAAGTTTGAAGTTGGAATTTTCAATCATCATCATGAAATGCTAAACCTAGCAAATAGTAAGAACATTTTTTATAAACCATCCGGGGCAGGTGGAGGTGATTTAGGTCTTATGATTAGTCATGACAGAGCAGAAATCAATGGAATTTGTGAAATACTGAAATCAAAGGACATCAATTTTTTTGAGATCTAAGATATGGATTATCTCAATTGATCCACTTCCTCTTGTGAAAAATCATCTACGTTAATAATGTCATCAGCCAGATCATTGTATTGCTTGAGTTCTTCAATTTTTTGTTCACTGATAATGCCTTCTTTAGCAGCATTACTAAGAAGATCATCAAAGTTTGACCCATTAATCAACCCCTTTTTCTTCGCTTTCAATACAGATGCTCTGTCTTTATAGGATGACTCATATAGTTTTAACAGCTTATTCATCTGTGCAAAATGATTAGTTGGTTCATCGCTCTGATAAATCCCATGTATAAGCTTCTCTCTAGTTTTTGTATTTCTAGAGACTAATTTCCCAAGTTTAAGAGTTTCATTGATTCTTGGAGCTTTTAGATTTTTTCCTAATGGAAAGATAACAAGCCTAACAAATGCCGCAACAGACTTATTTGGAAAGTTATCGAGTGTTACACTCAGTTTTTCTTGTGCTTCAAATAAAAGTGTCTTCTGTGTCCATACCAATAAAGCAAGATCAACATCTCTTTCTCCAGTATCTTCATAATGTTTGAGGGTTGTGCTCGCGAGATAGAGCGAGCTTAATACGTCCCCTAATCTTGCAGATATGGTTTCTTTTCTTTTTAATTCGCCACCCATAATCAACATAGAAATATCAGTTAAAAAGGCAAATGCGGCACTAAGTCGATTAATTTGTTTATAGTAAACGGCAGTTTCTCCATCAACTGGAGATGGAGTGAATTTATCTGTAATACCTCTGACAAATGCTCTGACAGCACATGAGATCGAATGTCCTATATGACCAAAGAGATGGTGATCAAATTGCTCTAATGATTCATTTTGATTCTCAAGATTTACTGCTTCAATTTCTTTTAGTACATATGGATGACATCTGAATGCACCTTGACCAAAAATTATTAAACTTCTTGTCATAATGTTTGCACCCTCAACTGTAATACCGACTGGAGTACTTTCATATCCACCTGCTAAATAGTTTTTGGGCCCAAGCATAACTGCTTTACCGCCATGAATATCCATGGCATCCATTCCTATGTTTCTTGCAAGTTCTGTTGAATGATATTTAAGAATTGCAGAAATGACCGATGGTTTTTCTCCAGCTCCAATCGCCATTGCAGTTGTAGATACAGAAGAGGTGATCATATATGAATTTCCCGCCATCCTGCCAAGAGGCTCTAGTATTCCTTCAAATTCTGCAATTGGCATTCCAAATTGTTCTCGCGCTCTTGCATAAGGACCAGTAACAGCCAAGGCAGATTTTGCACCACTCATAGCACCTGCTGGCAAAGTGGTTGCCCTACCTGCAGCGAGACAATCTGTGAGCATCTTCCATCCCTGTCCAGCTTGCTCAACACCTCCAATGATATAGTCGAGTGGTATGAATACGTCCTCACCAGTAATGGTGCCATTCATAAATGGGCTTCCAATTGGGATATGTCTTCTTCCTGTCTCGAGTCCTTTCGTACCTTTAGGAAGCAAGGCACAAGTAATTCCATAGTTCTCAGTTTCACCTATTAATTGATCCGGATCATACATCTTAAAAGCAAGACCGATCAGTGTCGCTATCGGTGCCAAGGTGATGTATCTTTTGCTGAAATTCAGCTTAATTCCAATAACCTCTTCTCCTTCAAACTCGCCCTTACAGACAATTCCTGTATCCGGCATGGATGTTGCATCTGAGCCTGCATAAGGACCAGTGAGCGCAAAACATGGCACATGTTCACCACTTGCGAGTTTAGGAAGCAGTTCCTTCTTTTGATCATCAGTCCCATAGTGCATAAGGAGTTCTGCTGGACCCAAGGAGTTTGGCACACCGACCATTGAGGCCAATGTCCCACTTCGGGAGCCAACTTTAGCCATTACATAGATTAGACCGAGTGGAGAAAAATCGAGACCGCCATACTCTTTTGGAATAATAAATGAGAAGAATCCTTTTTCTTTAACAAAATCATAAACTTCCTGAGGCAAGTCATAATCTTTATGGGCCACCTTCCATTCATCAATCATCTCACAAAGCTCATTGACTGGGCCGTCAAGGAAAGCTTGCTCCTCAGCTGGAAGCTCCGCTTTTGGGTTGGATCTTAGTAGCTCCCAATTTGGGTTTCCTGTGAATAGTTCTGCATCCCACCAAACATTACCGGCATCAATTGCTTCTTGTTCTGTTTGTGAGATTTTTGGAAGAAGAGCTTTGTATACATCCAAGATTCTTTTC
>Ga0208408_1001378_pt1 | contig 13982 bp, 9 predicted proteins | sample ETNtaG_4_FD_185776 | JGI IMG/M metagenome (GOLD analysis project Ga0208408, IMG submission 185776) | Marine microbial and viral communities from oxygen minimum zone, Eastern Pacific Ocean - ETNP201406SV67 (SPAdes) (version 2) | ecosystem: Environmental > Aquatic > Marine > Oceanic ... | reverse complement strand
TGGTGCTGCTTTTGGTGCTGCTCCTGGTGCTGCTTTTGGTGCTGCTTTTGGTGCTGCTCCTGGTGCTGCTTTTGGTGCTGCTCCTGGTGCTACTCCCTCTGCTGCAGCTTTCTTATCAGCCGGAGTATGTCCGGAAAACTTTCTAGTTGGTGAAAATTCACCCAACTTATGACCAACCATTTCTTCTGATATGGTAATTGGAATAAAATTTTTTCCATTGTGTATTAAAAAACTGTGTCCAACAAACTCTGGAATGATAGTTGAATTTCTTGACCACGTTTTTATAGGGGCTTTCCTTGATTGATCCTTAAGTTTATCTACTTTTTTTAATAAACTTGGATGAACAAATGGTCCTTTCCAAATACCTCTACTCATTATTTCTCATTCCTTTTCTTTCTTCTCGAAATTATAAATTTATCACTTCTTTGAGGTCTTCTAGTTTTTAATCCTTTTGCTGACTGACCCCATGGTGATACAGGATTTCTTCCTCCTGCCGTTTTTCCTTCTCCTCCTCCATGCGGGTGATCAACTGGGTTCATTGCAACTCCTCTGGTTAATGGTCTTTTTCCTTTCCATCTATTTCTTCCAGCCTTACCAATTTTAATATTTTTTTGATCTGGGTTCGAAACAGTTCCTATTGTTGCTTTACAAGCTTTTCTTACTTTTCTTGTTTCCCCAGAAGAAAGTTTAATAATTGCGTATTCATCATCAAAGCCTGATAAAGCAACCGCTGATCCAGCAGATCTAGCTAGCTTTCCTCCTCCGCCCTCTACTAATTCTACATTGTGAACCTGTGTACCTGGAGGAATATCGCTTAAAGGCATACAATTTCCAACTTTCATTTCTTTTTTATTTCCTGAAACTATATCGTCTCCAATTTTTATATTTTGAGGGCAAATAATGTAACTTCTTGTGTTGTCATCATACTTGATTAAAGCAATGTGTGAAGATCTGTTAGGATCGTATTCTATTCTTTCAACTTTACCTTTTATATCAATTTTATTTCTATGGAAATCTATAATTCTATATCTTTTCTTGTGGCCAGCTCCTTTTGCTCTCGATGTAATTCTTCCTAAATTGTTTCTACCCCCAGAAGAAACTTTTCCTCTTGTTAAAGATTTGAATGGAGATCCTTTCCAAAGGTTTTTTCTATCAACAAGAACGGTGCTTCTAGTTGATTTTGTGTATGGTTTATATGTTTTTAAAGCCATCTATTTAAACTCCTGTTGCAAGATCTATGCTTTGACCTTTTTTTAAAGTTACAATCGCTTTTTTATATCCTTTTTTCTTTCCAATTTTATTTTTGATTATTTTAGTTTTAGATTTTTTCTTAACAGTATTCACTTTAATAACATTAACTTTAAATATTTTTTCAATATTTTTCTTTATCGATTTTTTCGATGCATGATTGTGCACTTTGAATGTAACTTTATTTTGCTCAGAAAGACTCGTGGCTTTCTCTGTAACAACAGGATGCAGTATTGAATCTAAATAATTAATTTTTTTCATTGGTTAATCTTTCTTGAATATTTTTTATTGAACTTGTTGTAAACAAAACGTTCTTGTATTTAACAAGATCATAAACATTGGTTCCTGACTCGTTGATTAATTTTACATTCGCTATATTTCTGACAGATTTAATAATATTTTTTTCTGTTTCTTTGTCTGAAACAATAAGTACGTTTGATATTTTATTCTTATTTAAAAAAGTATTAAAGATCTTTGTTTTTTTAATTTCTTTTTTTACATCATCAAAAATAAAAAGTTCATTGTTTGATTTTTTCTTCGAAATAGTTTGTGCTAAAGCAAGCTTTCTAATTTTTTTATTTATTTTCTTAATTTTATAATTATCGCCTTTTGGTCCATGAGCAACTCCACCTCCAACAAACAAAGGAGCTTTTCTACTTGAGTGTCTTGCACCCCCTGTTCCTTTTTGTGCATAAATTTTACGAGTTGAACCTACAACTTCATTTCTTTGTTTTGTTTTTGCTACTCTTTTTTTAGAATGATTAAGCTGCCAATCAATGACATATTTTAGAAGCCTATTATTAACTTTTAAGCCTGCTAAGCTGTCTGACACTTTCAGGTCTTTTCCTTTGCTTCCATCAATGTTTAGTACTTTAATATTCATAATTTATTTCTTTTTAGGAGATTCCTTTTTTGGTTGTTCTTTTGGTGCTACTTTTTTTTCATCAGCTTTCTTTGGTGCAACTTTCTTGGTTGCTGCTTTAGCTGTTTCTTTGCTTGCTTGAGCATATTTTTCAACACTTGTTTTTCTGCTAAATGATTTTTTAGATTTTCTTAAAAAAATTAGAGAATTTTTTGAACCAGGTATTGATCCTTTAATATAAATTAAACTATTTTCTAAATCAGATCTGACTACTTCTAGATTTAAAATTGTTCTGAATTTTGCTCCCATATGCCCTGCCATCTTCTTACCTTTAAAAACTTTTCCAGGATCTTGGTTTTGGCCAGTTGAACCATGCGATCTGTGAGAAGCTGAAACACCATGACTTGCTCTTAGGCCTCCAAAATTATATTTCTTCATAACGCCTGCAAATCCTTTTCCGATTGTTTGTGATCTTACATCAATAAATTTAACATCTTTGAATGATTCAAGACCTATCTCATTTCCAGTTTTATACTCTTCAGTTTTTTCTACTCTGTATTCTTTTATAATTTTTTTTGGTTCAGTATTCATTTTTGTGAAAAAACCTTTCATTTGATTTGTAAGTTTTGAATTTTTAATTTTTACAAAACCTAATTTAACAGCTGAATAACCATTTTTTTCTTTTGTATATATATCTATAACCCTACCCTTTTCTACTTTAACAACTGTTACAGGAATAGAAATTCCAGAGCTAAAAAACTCTCTCGTCATTCCTATTTTTTTTCCAACCAATCCTAAAGTCATAATTATATTTTTATTTCTATATCTACTCCTGATGCCAAATCTAATTTCATTAAAGCCTCTACCGTTTGTGGTGTAGGCTCAACTATATCTATTAATCTCTTATGTGTTCTTGTTTCGAACTGTTCTCTACTCTTTTTATCGATATGTGGAGATCTCAAAACTGTAAATTTTTCTATTTTTGTTGGCAAAGGAATAGGTCCTTTTACTTGGGCTCCAGTTCTTTTTGCTGTATTAACAATCTCTTCCGTAGATAAATCTAAAATTTTGTTATCGTAAGCTCTGAGATGTATTCTAATATTTTGTTTGTCCATTTTTTAAGCCATTTTCTTTGTTACTTCATCTTGAACATTTTGAGGAACTTTTGCGTAATGATCAAAAAACATTGAGTACTGTGCCCTGCCTTGAGACATTGATCGAAGATTGTTTATATAACCAAACATGTTAGCTAAAGGAACCATCGCGCTTATAACGGTAGCATTTCCTCTTTTATCTGTAGTTGATACTTGCCCTCTTCTACTATTTAAATCTCCTATAACATCGCCCATATAATCTTCTGGTGTTATTACTTCTACTCTCATCATTGGTTCTAAAAGCTTAAGACCAGCTTTAGTACAAGCCTCTTTAAAACAATATCTTGAAGCTATCTCAAATGCTAAAACGCTTGAGTCAACATCGTGATGCAGTCCATCTACAATGGTTACTTTATAGTCAATTAAGGGAAAGCCAGCTAATATTCCGTTGTCAGCAACACTTACAACTCCTTTTTCCACGCCTGGAATAAACTCTTTTGGAATTGCTCCGCCTTTAATTTTATTTTCAACTTCTCTTCCTTTTCCTGGTTCTAATGGTTCAACATTTAATTCTACTTTGGCAAATTGTCCGGCTCCACCACTTTGTTTTTTGTGTATATATACATTAGATACTGGTCTTTGAATTGTTTCTCTATAAGCAACCTGAGGTGCTCCTATATTAGCTTCAACTTTGAATTCTCTTTTCATTCGATCCACTATAATGTCTAAATGTAATTCCCCCATTCCTTTTATTATAGTTTGACCCGATTCTTCATCTGACGTAACTCTAAATGAAGGATCTTCTCGAGCTAATCTTCCTAGAGCTTCACCCATTTTTTCTTGGTCAGCTTTTGTTTTTGGTTCAACTGCAATTTCAATAACTGGGTCTGGAAATTCCATGGGCTCTAAGACTACTGGATCATTTTCATCACACAGAGTGTGACCTGTTATAGTGTATTTAAGTCCTGCCAAAGCCACGATATCACCAGTATTAGCTTCTTTTACATCTTCTCTGCTGTTGGCATGCATTAACAACATCCGGCCAACTCGTTCTTCTTTATCTCTTGAGGTATTGTAAATGCCGGTAGCAGCTTTTAAACTTCCAGAATAAATTCGAATAAATGTCAATGTTCCTACAAAAGGATCAGTTGCTACTTTAAATGCTAAAGCAGAAAATGGTGCTTTATCGTCAAATTTTCTTTCAATTTCATCTTTTGAATTAGGTTTGGTTCCCATTATAGATCCTATATCTATTGGACTTGGAAGGTAATCAACAACTGCATCTAGCAAAGGTTGCACACCTTTATTTTTAAATGCTGATCCAGTTAAAACAGGTACAAAATCAAATTTTATACATCCTTTTCGAACACATGCTATTAAATCAGTTTCTGAGATTTCTTTTCCATTTAAGTATGCTTCCATCAATTTCTCATCTTGCTCAACAGCAGTTTCTAGCAATTCTTTCCTATACTTATTTGCAGTTTCCTTTAAATCTTCTGGTATATCTGTATATTCAAATTCAGCACCAAGTTTTTCATCTTTCCATATAATTGCTTTCATTTTAACTAAATCTACAACACCTTTTAAAGAAGCTTCTATTCCAACTGGTATTTGCATAACCAAAGGTTTTGCCCCGAGCCTTTCTTTAATCATGTCTACACACATAAAAAAGTCTGCTCCAGTTCTATCCAGTTTATTAACAAAACAAATTCGAGGAACTTTATATTTGTCAGCTTGTCTCCAAACTGTTTCAGATTGTGGTTCAACACCCGCTACTCCATCAAAAACACAAACTGCTCCGTCCAAAACTTTTAAAGATCTTTCAACTTCGATGGTAAAATCTACGTGTCCAGGTGTATCGATAATATTAATTCTATGTTCTCTCCAAAAACAAGTTGTTGCGGCAGAAGTAATTGTAATTCCTCTTTCTTGTTCTTGTTCCATCCAGTCCATTGTAGCTGCTCCATCATGAACCTCTCCAATTTTATGACTCTTTCCTGTATAATATAAAATTCTTTCGGTAGTAGTTGTCTTCCCAGCGTCAATGTGGGCCATAATTCCGATATTTCTATATTTTTCTAATGTGTGTGTTCTAGCCATGATCTTACCATCTGAAATGAGCAAAAGCCTTGTTTGACTCTGCCATTTTGTGAGTGTCTTCTTTCTTTTTTATAGCTGAGCCTTTTCTTTGAGAGGCATCAAGCAACTCGAAAGATAATTTTTCAGCCATTGTTCTATTTTTTCTTTTTCTAGATGCATCTAAAATCCATCTTAAGGCAAGTGCTTGTGATCTGTTGGATTTAACTTCTACCGGAACTTGATATGTTGCTCCACCGACACGTCTAGATCTAACTTCAAGGTTGGGTCTAACATTGCTTATTGCTGAGTTGAATACTTTAAGAGGATCTTCATTTTTTGACTTAATTCTATCTAATGCTGTATACAAAATCTTTTCAGCAGATGATCGCTTACCATCATACATGATGGCATTTATAAATTTTGAAATAACCTTGGATCCATATTTAGGATCCGAATAAATTTTTCTAACTGGGGCTCTTCGTTTTCTAGACATAAAGATATATTATTTTGGTTTTTTTGCCCCGTATAAAGAACGTCTTTTTCTTCTTGCAGTAACACCCTGGGCATCAAGGTTTCCTCGAAGAATATGATATCGAACACCTGGTAAATCTTTTACTCTTCCACCTCTAATTAAAACTACTGAGTGTTCTTGTAGATTGTGTCCTTCTCCAGGTATATAAGCTGTTACCTCATACCCATTTGACAATCTAACTCTTGCAACTTTTCTTAAAGCTGAATTGGGTTTTTTTGGAGTTGTTGTATAAACTTTTATACAAACAGCTCTTTTCAAAGGTTGTTTTTCAAGAGCTGGTACTTTGTTTCTTGATAAAGGTTTGACCCTTGGTTTTCTCATCAATTGGTTTATCGTAGGCATAATTTTTTTTGTTATTATTCCTTTTGTTTCTTTGATTGCTAAAAGTATGGAAAAGTGAATTCGCTTACTCTCAAGTTACTGTTTAAGGTCAATACAACCTTACTTCTAACCATCAAATTTGCGCTAAACTAACATCGAGAATGGAAAAGTCAATAACTAATAAGATAAAAAAGCTTGTAAATACTTACCTTTTATTCGGTTTTGCTTTCGGCTTTTTGAGTCTTTTCTAAATCTTGTTTTGCTAATTCTTGTTTTTGAAGTTCCGCAATTCTAATTTTGTCTTCTTTGCTTGCTTGATTATCTAAAATATTTTTTGTAAGTCCTGTCCCTGCGGGAATCAATCTTCCAACAATCACATTTTCTTTCAAGCCTTCCAGGGTGTCTATTTTTCCTTTAATTGCTGAATCGGTTAAAACTCTTGTTGTTTCCTGGAAAGAAGCTGCGGATATAAATGAATTCGTTTGTAATGATGCTTTAGTTATACCTAATAAAACTCTTTCTCCAGATGCAGGTTTTTTATTTTGTTTCTTTAACTCATCATTAACGTTACCTAGCTGTATTCTGTCTATCAATTCACCATTTAAAAAACCTGAGTCTCCAGAATCTTTTATTTCAATTTTCTTTAACATCTGTCTGACTATTGTTTCTATATGTTTGTCATTAATAACCACACCTTGCATTCTATAAACTTCTTGTACTTCAGTTACAAAATATTCTGTTAGCGATTCAACGCCTAAAATTCTTAAGATATCGTGTGGTGCTGGCGCTCCATCTAATAGATATTCTCCTTTTTTAATTTTTTCTCCTTGGTTAAAATTAGTATGTTTACCTTTTGGAATTAAATAATTAGAAGTCTCCCCTTTATCAGTAACAATTGAAATTTTTTGCTTACCTCTCACTTCTTTTCCAAACTGGATTGTTCCATCATTTTCAGCAATTATTGCGCTATCTTTTGGTCTACGAGCTTCAAATAACTCCGCTACTCTAGGTAATCCTCCGGTAATATCTTTTGTTTTAGATGTTTCTTTAGGAAGTCTTGCCAAAACATCTCCGGCAGAAATCTTTTGGCCGTCTTGAACTGAAAGAATTGAGTCAGGAACCAAATAATATCTTGCTTCATTCCCGTCTGCTTTCTTAATTACCTCTCCATCAGAATTTCTTAATGTTATTCTTGGTTTAAGGTCGCTATTTTTTGATTGAGATCTCCAATCTACAACTGATTTGGAAGATATGCCTGTAGCATCATCTAGGGTTTCCGCAAGAGAAACTCCCTCTACTAAATCCATATAATTTACGATACCATTTGTTTCAGCAATCACAGGTAGGGTGTAAGGATCCCATTCACAAATCTTTTTTCCTTTTGCTATTTTATCGCCATTTTGAAAAAAAAGTTTTGATCCATAAGGAATTTTATATAAAGCAAGCTGTCTTTCATTCTCATCTTCTAATGAAAGCTGGGTATTTCTTCCCATTACTATTGTATTGTTTTTTGAATCACGAATTAAATTTTTATTACTAACTTTTAAAATTCCAGAATTTACTGAAATTACGGATGAATCTTCTTTAATCTGTGCTGTTCCACCAACGTGAAAGGTTCTCATTGTTAATTGAGTTCCTGGTTCACCAATTGATTGGGCAGCTATCATTCCTATAGCTTCTCCTATACTAACAATTTTTCCTCTTGATAAATCTCTACCATAGCACATTTGGCAGATTCCTTTTTTAGAACCACAGGTAATAACTGAAAAAACTTGTATCGATTTAACTCCAGCAGAATCAATTTTTTCACAAATATTTTCATCTATCATTTGTTTTTTCTTTATAATTAATTCTCCACTTAGTGGATTTTTTACGTCTTCTGCTGCGACTCTTCCCAAAACTCTTTCTGACAAACTAACTAAAACGTTACCACCTTCTATAATTTCTGATAACTTAATTGATGATCTTGATTTTGAATCACACTCTTCTGATGTTACCTGAATATCTTGAGCAACATCGCAGAGTCTTCTCGTTAAATAACCAGAGTTGGCAGTTTTTAATGCAGTATCAGCCAAACCTTTTCTCGCTCCGTGAGTTGAGTTAAAATACTCTAATACGGTCAGACCTTCTTTAAAGTTTGAAATTATTGGTGTCTCTATAATTTCTCCTGAAGGTTTGGCAATTAATCCTCTCATGCCGGCTAATTGTTTCATTTGAGCTGGAGATCCTCTGGCTCCAGAATCTGCCATCATAAATACTGAATTTGTTTCGATCCTTCCGTTTGGATAAACTTTTTCAGCTGATGAAATTTCTTTCATCATCTCATTGGCGACTGAGTCAGTGCATTTTGACCATATATCAACTACCTTATTATATTTTTCCCCTCTTGTTATTAATCCATCCTGATACTGTTTTTCATATTCTTCTATTTTTTTTTTAGTTTGATTTACTAATTTTTCTTTAGTCTTTGGTATAATTAAGTCATTTTTACCAAAAGAAATACCTGCCTTGAAAGCATGTTTAAAACCAAGATCTTTTATTCTGTCACAAAAAATTACTGTTTCTTTTTGACCGCAGTATCTATAAACGGTATCGATTATTTCTGATACGGCTTTTTTTGTTAGCAATCTATTTGCTAATGAAAATTTAATTCTGTGATTTTTTGGAAGTGTTTTAGATAATAAGAAACGGCCCGCTGTACTTGTATATTTTTCTGAAACTTTATTGCCCTCTTTATCAACTGTATTAAATATAGAAACTATTTTTGAATGAACACTTATATTGTTTCTTTCAAGAGCATTTTCTATTTCATCAACATTTGAGAAAATAGCAACCGGTTTGCTCTCACGATCTTCTTTGTGCTGCGATAAATAGTAAATACCCAAAACAATATCTTGACTCGGAACTATTATAGGTTTTCCATTTGAAGGACTCAGAATATTGTTAGTCGACATCATTAAAACACGAGCCTCTAATTGAGCTTCTATACTCAATGGAATATGGACCGCCATTTGATCGCCATCAAAATCTGCATTGAAAGCTGCACAAACTAAAGGGTGTAGCTCAATAGCGTTACCTTCTATTAATTTAGCTTCAAAAGCCTGCACTCCGAGTCTGTGTAAAGTTGGTGCCCTATTAAGTATAACAGGATGCTCTCTTATTATGTGTTCAAGTGCATCCCAAACCTCACTTTTTTGTTTTTCAACCATTCTTTTTGCTTGTTTTATGGTTGTGGCTAATCCTAATTTGTCTAATCTTGCATACAGAAAAGGTTTAAACAATTCTAAAGCCATTTTCTTAGGTAAACCACATTGATGTAATTTTAATTCTGGGCCAACAACAATTACCGATCTACCTGAATAATCTACTCTTTTACCTAAAAGATTTTGTCTGAATCTTCCTTGTTTGCCTTTCAACATTTCAGCCAATGATTTTAATGGCCTTTTTCCAGTTCCAGTAATTACTCTTCCTCTTCTTCCATTATCAAATAAAGCATCCACTGATTCTTGAAGCATTCTTTTTTCATTTCTTACTATTATGTCTGGCGCTTTTAAATCCAAGAGTCTTTTTAATCTATTGTTTCTATTAATTACTCTTCTGTATAAATCGTTCAAATCTGATGTTGCAAACCTTCCTCCATCTAAAGGAACTAGAGGTCTAAGTTCCGGAGGTATTACCGGTACTGTTGTTAAGATCATCCATTCAGGCTTGTTCCCAGACTCAATAAAAGACTCTATTAATTTTAATCTTTTTAAAGTTCTTTCCTCGGTAACTTTTGATTTAATATCTTTTAAAGAATCTCTTAATCTTTTTTTCTCAGATTCTAGATCAATGTTTAATAGTATTTCTCTTACCGCTTCCGCTCCAATACCAGCTGTAAATCCATCTTCTCCATATTTTTCTTGTGCTTTTGCATATTCATCCTCTGTGAGAAGTTGTCCTTTTTTAAGTTCTGTAAGGCCAGGCTCTATCACTATGAAACTTTCAAAATATAAAATTTTTTCTACTTCCTTAAGTTTCATATCAATTGCAAGTGAAATTCTACTTGGAAGAGATTTTAAAAACCAAATGTGGGCAACTGGACAAGCTAGATCAATGTGCCCCATTCTTTCTCTTCTTACATTGGATTTGGTTACTTCAACGCCGCACTTTTCACAAATAATTCCTCTAAACTTCATTCTTTTATATTTTCCACATAAACACTCATAATCTTTTATTGGACCAAATATTCTTGCACAGAATAACCCATCTTTTTCAGGTTTGAATGTTCTGTAATTAATAGTCTCAGGTTTTTTTATTTCACCAAAGGACCATGATTTAATTTTTTCTGGACTAGCCAGTGTAATCTTTATGTGAGTAAAATTTTTCTCAGAAATATTTTTTTTTGTTTCTTTTGATATATCTCTTCTCATATTTTTTAATTTAATTCTATATTTAGCCCTAAAGCTCTTATTTCTTTAATTAATACGTTAAATGATTCTGGTACCCCAGACTCAAAATTATCGTCGCCTTTAACTATTGTTTCATAAACCTTTGTTCTTCCTGCAACATCATCAGATTTAACTGTAAGAATTTCTTGCAAAGTATATGAGGCTCCATATGCTTCTAATGCCCATACTTCCATCTCTCCAAATCTTTGTCCTCCTAATTGAGCTCTACCACCTAACGGCTGTTGAGTTACTAAACTATAAGGGCCTGTGGAACGTGCGTGAATTTTATCTTCAACTAGATGATGTAATTTTAACATGTAAATTATCCCAACTGTTATGGGTCTATCAAATTTTTCTCCTGTTCTTCCATCCCACAGATTTGTCTGGCCCGCGTTAGGTAGTTTAGCTAATTCCAACATTTTTGTAATATCATCAGTTGATGCTCCATCAAATACCGGAGTAGCGATAGGCACACCTTCTGAAAGGTTGTCGCATAATTCTCTAAATTGTTTTTCATCTAAGTTTTTTAGAATATTAGATAGCGTTTCTTTACCATAAATTTTGCCAAGCATATTTTTTAAATCATTGTCATCTTTTGTTTTTACAAAATTATTTAAAAGATCTCTCACTTTCTCTCCTAATTCAGAGCAAGACCACCCTAAATGAGTTTCTAATATCTGACCTACATTCATACGACTTGGAACTCCCAAAGGGTTTAAAACTATATCAACCGGTTTTCCACTTTCCATATATGGCATGTCTTCAACTGGAACTATTTTACTTATAACCCCTTTGTTTCCATGTCTTCCAGCCATTTTATCTCCAGGCATCAGTCTTCTTTTAACCGCTACAAAAACTTTTACTACCTTCATAACTGTTGGTAAAAGATCGTCTCCCTGTTTTATTTTTAAAACTTTATCCTCAAATCTAAGCTTAATATCTTCTTGAGCTTTATCAAATTGCTCCTTCAGCTGAAAAACTTTGTTGTTTATATTGTTGTTTTTAAATTTAAGCTTCCAATATTCTTTAATACTTAAGTTTTCCAACATGTCTTTATTTAAAGTATCCCCAGGTTTTAAATCTTTGTAGTTTTTTTCAAGAGGTTCTTTTTTTAAAATTTCATTTAATCTTAGCTTGATATTTCTTGCTAAGATTTCTTCTTCTACTTGTTTATCTTCTTGTACTGACTCAATTTCATATCTTTCTATTGCAATTGCTCTTTCATCTTTTTCTACTCCATGTCTGTTAAATACTCTTACATCTACAACAACTCCGGAACTTCCTGGAGGTAATTTTAAAGAAGTGTCTCTTACATCTGTTGCTTTTTCACCAAAAATAGATCTTAGTAATTTTTCTTCAGGACTTGATGCTGTTTCTCCTTTGGGTGTAACTTTCCCCACCAGAATATCTCCTTGTTTTACTTCTGCACCAACATAAACAATACCTGATTCATCAAGATTTTTTAAACTTTCCTCACTAACGTTTGGTATATCTCTTGTAATTTCTTCTGTTCCCAGCTTTGTATCTCTCGACATCAATGCATATTCTTCTATATGAATTGAAGTGAAAACGTCATCTGTAACACATCTCTCGGAAATAAGTATGGAATCTTCAAAGTTATATCCTTGCCACGGCATAAAAGCTACTGTAACATTTTTTCCTAAAGCAAGTTCTCCCAATTTAGTTGCCGGTCCATCAGCAATAATATCTCCTTTTTTTATTACATCTCCCCATTTCACTAAAGGTTTTTGGTTTATACAGGTATTTTGATTTGATCTTTGAAACTTCATCAAATTATAAATGTCTACTCCTGATTTTGATAAATCTTTTTCTTCTGTAGCTTTAACAACAATTCTCTTTCCATCAATTTTATCTACAACTCCATTACGCTTTGCAACGATTGTAACTCCGGAATCAAGAGCAACATCTCCTTCTATTCCAGTACCAACTAAAGGCGACTCTGGTTTTAATAATGGAACTGCTTGCCTCATCATATTGGATCCCATTAAGGCCCTGTTAGCATCATCATTTTCTAAAAATGGTATTAAGGAAGCAGCTACAGAAACTAATTGCTTAGGTGAAACATCAATATAATTAATATTTTCTCTTCTGGATAAAACAAAATTTAATCCTTTTCTGCAAGAAACAAGTTCTTCTACGAAACTTCCATCTGAACTTACAGGAGAATTAGCTTGGGCAATTGTATATTTTTCCTCTTCTATTGCAGATAAATATTCAATCTTGTCTAAAATTTTACCACTAAGAACTTTTTTATAAGGACTTTCAATGAATCCATATTTATTTACCTTTGAATAGGTTGCTAAACTATTAATCAAACCAATATTTGGTCCTTCTGGGGTTTCTATTGGACATATTCTTCCATAGTGTGTTGGATGAACATCTCTTACTTCAAAGCCCGCTCTTTCTCTTGTTAGTCCACCAGGACCAAGAGCCGAAACTCTTCTCTTGTGAGTAATTTCTGATAATGGATTTGTTTGATCCATAAATTGAGAAAGCTGAGATGTAGAAAAAAAATCTTTAAATGAAGTGCTTATAGGTTTTGCGTTAATCAAGCCTTGGGGTAAGGCAGATTCAATTTCTAAAAAAGTAGACATTTTTTCTTTTATTGTTCTTTCCATTCTTAGCAAGCCGATTCTAAATTGATTTTCAACAAGTTCTCCTACTGACCTAACTCTTCTATTTCCCAAATGGTCTATATCATCCACTTCTCCTTTTCCGTCTCTCAAGTCCAACATAAATTTTATAATTGCTATAATATCTTTTTGTGTAAGCACTCTAAGACTATCATCTTCTTTTAATTCAAGTTTAGCATTTAATTTGACTCTTCCAACGTCTGATAGGTCATAACGTTCCTTGCTAAAATACAAATTTTTAAAAACGTCTTCGGCAACTTCTGGTGTTGGTGGTTCGCCCGGCCTCAAAACTTTATAAATGTCAGCTAAAGCAGATTCTTTATCGTGGTTTTTATCAATTTTTATTGTTTCAAAAATATACGGTCCTCTTAATATGGAATCAACGTTTGCAAGTTTCAGATTGTTAATTCTTGAAGAAATTATCCTGTCTAAAGATTCTTTTGTAATATCAAAACCAGATTTGATTATTAATTCTCCGCTAGAATCTTTTAGATCTTGATTTGTATATTTGCCAATAATTTCATCTTCTGAAACAATAATTTCATTTAATTTTTTTTCTTTTAATTTTTGAGCTAAAACAAAATTGAGTTTTTCTCCTTTTTTTAAAATTTTCTTATTATTTGTTTTATCAACCAAATCAAATAATAATTTAATGGGCCTCTTGTATTTTTCTGGTTTAAAACTAGTTGACCAAGATTTTTTCTCTGAATCAAAATGGTAAGAATCATAAGTATAAAATTTTTCTAAAATATCTTCTCTTTT
>Ga0208408_1001377_pt1 | contig 13989 bp, 10 predicted proteins | sample ETNtaG_4_FD_185776 | JGI IMG/M metagenome (GOLD analysis project Ga0208408, IMG submission 185776) | Marine microbial and viral communities from oxygen minimum zone, Eastern Pacific Ocean - ETNP201406SV67 (SPAdes) (version 2) | ecosystem: Environmental > Aquatic > Marine > Oceanic ... | reverse complement strand
GTTTGTTGAAATATTAAGTGATCCCTCATACGTAAATCAAATTATTACTTTTACCTCCTCACATGTTGGTAATTATGGAATGTCTAAAACTGATTTTGAATCAAGTGAACCAAAAATAGAAGCGGCTATAGCTAACTCATTTACTTATAATCCGTCATCTTGGAGATCAGAGAAGTCAATTACAGATTGGTTAAATGAATACAATATCCCTTTCAGTGGAGGTTTTGACGTTAGAACAGTAACAACCCACTTAAGAGATGCTGGATCAGATATGTATGCCTTTGGAACAGATATTGACGCAAAAGATTTAAAGAAATTCCTTAAGAAAGCAAAGAACATAATAGGTGACGATTCAGCACTTAAAGCGGGGTCAGGGAACTCAGAATATATAAAAACCAAAGGAAAAATAGGAATTCTCGATTTAGGAGCAAAGACAAGTATCGTAAGTGTTCTTAAAGAAAAAAATTTTGATACTGTTTTAATTAATCCAGAAACTAAACCTGATGAAATTTTATCCCTTGAGCTTTCTGGTTTACTTATTTCAAATGGCCCAGGAGACCCAAGGTCTTTAACTCAAGTTATAGAGAATGTTAAAAACCTTATTGGAAAGTTGCCTATATTCGGCATCTGCTTAGGACATCAGATTTTAGGGCTCGCTTGTGGATTGAATGTTGAAAAATTGGATTTTGGACACCATGGATCAAATCACCCTGTAAAGATTAATGGAATAAAGAAAGCTTTAATTACCTCTCAAAATCATGGATTTAGTGTTGAGAGTTTAAATGAACCTATTAACCATCAAGAATATGGAACTATCAATGCATACGCTACAAATTTAAATGATGGAAGCAATGAAGGTATCAGCCTTTGGGATTCGAATGCCTACTCAGTACAATTTCATCCAGAATCAGGACCTGGAACAACAGATGGTTTACAAATTTTTAATCCATTTATAGAAATGATTGAGGAAAAACATGCCAGCTAATAAAGAGATTAAAAGCATCTTAATAATTGGTTCTGGACCAATAGTTATAGGTCAAGCATGTGAGTTTGATTATTCAGGTTCTCAGGCAGCTAAAGCTTTAAAAAATGAAGGCTACAGAATAATTCTTGTTAATTCAAACCCCGCAACAATTATGACTGATCCAGGAATGGCAGATGCAACATATATAGAACCTTTAACAGCTAGCTTTTTGGAAAGAATTATTGAAAAAGAAAAACCGGATGCTGTGTTGCCTACTTTAGGCGGTCAGACAGCTTTAAATCTTTCTATGGAGTTGAGCGAAAAAGGTATATTTGATAAAAATAATGTTGAATTATTAGGAGCTTCAGCAGATTCTATCGAAATTGCTGAAAATCGATGGAAGTTTAAAGAGGCAATGGAGGAAGTAGGGATAAAAACACTTAACGCTACTTATGCAAAGAGCTTTGAGGAAGGACTTGAGGCTTCAAAAAAGATAGGTTATCCGTTGATGCTCAGACCATCTTTCATATTAGGTGGTGGAGGAACTGGGGTTGTAAATAATGACGAAGAGCTAAATAAAAAATTAAAAGATGCATTCACAGCATCCCCTACTCAAGAAGTATTGATAGAGGAGTCTGTTTATGGCTGGAAAGAATTTGAACTTGAGGTAATGAGAGATAGTGATGGTAATGGGGTAATCGTTTGTGGAATTGAAAACTTTGACCCTATGGGAGTGCATACTGGAGATTCAATTACTGTTGCTCCGATACAAACTTTGTCAGACAAAGAATATCAAATAATGAGAGATGAAGCATTGCTTTGTTTGGATACGATTGGAATAGCGACAGGAGGCAGCAATGTTCAATTCGCAGTAAATCCAGAGAATGGAGATAGAAGAATTATTGAAATGAATCCAAGAGTTTCTAGGTCTTCAGCATTAGCTTCAAAAGCTACTGGATTTCCCATAGCAAAATTTGCTGCTCTTTTAGCTGTTGGCTATAACTTAACTGAACTAAAGAATGATATTACAGGCACAACTCCTGCTAGTTTTGAACCGGTTCAAGACTACGTAGTAGTAAAAATACCTAGATTTGATTTTCCTAAATTTCCTTCTACTGATGATATTTTGGGAACATCAATGCAGAGTGTTGGTGAAGTTATGTCAATTGCCTCAACATTTACAGAAAGCCTTACAAAAGCAATAAGATCTCTAGAAATTGGTAAAACCGGAATAAGAAATATTGATAATAGATTTATAAATCTAGATAAACACCAACTACAACAAGAGATCAACATCCCTCGTCCAAGAAGAATTTTTGCTATTTTTGAAGCAATAAGAAGAAACTGGCCAATTGAAGATATTTCAGAATTATCAAAAATTGATATATGGTTTTTAAGAGAGATTGAGAAAAGCTTTAATGTTAATCCCGAATCGACACCTACAACAATATTGAAGATGCTAGGTTGGACAGACGAAGATCTAGATAATAATGACTCAAAGAAAGAACTCGAAAGCAATAGAGTTTATAAATTAGTTGATACTTGTTCTGCTGAATTTGTATCAAAAACTCCTTATTTATACTCAACAAACGGAACTTCAAATGATGATACTGCATCAAAAGAAAAAAAAGTTGTTGTAATTGGATCTGGTCCCAACAGAATTGGTCAAGGAATAGAGTTTGATTATTGTTGCGTACATGGAGTAAGTTCATTAAAAGAAAACGGATATGAAGCAATAATGATTAATTCCAATCCTGAAACTGTCTCAACTGACTATGACACCGCTGACAAGTTATATTTTGAACCACTGTCTTGGAACGAGGTTAAGTCCGTACTAGATAGAGAGAAACCTGATTCAGTTATTATTCAACTTGGAGGACAGACTCCCCTTAAGCTTGCAAAAGAAATTCACAATGCAGGATTTAATATTGCTGGATCTTCATTAGATGTCATTGATTCAACAGAAGATAGAGATTTATTTCAAAAATTATGTCTTTCTCAAGATATAAAACAACCTTTATCAAAAATTGCTAATAATGAAAAAGAACTAGTTCAATCAGTAAAAGAAATAGGATTTCCAGTTTTGCTTAGACCAAGTTATGTTCTTGGAGGAAGAGCTATGAGAGTAGTTAAGACTGATGAAGAACTAAACAATTACCTTGATATCCTTGCAGGTGCTGACGAAGATGGTAATCCATTCAAGTCAGGTCCATTATTGGTTGACCAATTCTTGACAGATACAATAGAAATAGACGTTGATCTTATTTCAGATGGAAAAGATGTATTTATTGCTGGAATTTTGGAACACTTAGAACCTGCTGGTGTTCATAGTGGAGACTCTACTGCAGTTATACCTCCATATAGTCTTGAGAAAGCGATGATTAAAGAAATTGAAGATAAAAGCACAAAGCTCGCATTAGGTCTAAATGTACAAGGACTACTGAATATACAATTTGCAATAAAAGACAATGAACTATTTATTCTTGAAGCAAACCCGAGAGCTTCAAGAACAATGCCTTTTGTAGCTAAAGTCACTGGAAATCAAATAATTAAAGCTGGAACTCTTTTAATGCTTGGGTACACAATTGATGAAATAAAAGATAAAACAAATTACTTAAACAGTTCCACACAAAAAATTGCAATTAAAAAGGCTATTTTTCCTTGGTCTAGATTTCCTGCTGAGGACACCATGCTGGGACCAGAGATGAAAGCAACAGGAGAAGTCCTAGGAATAGGTAAAGATTTTGGAACAGCATTGAATAAAGCATATGCTGCAGCTGGTGTGGAAATTGGTGATAAAGAGAAAGGTGTTTTTGTTACATTAAGTGATGCTGAAAAGCCAAATTTTATTGAGGTAGTGAATAAATATGTTGACTTAGACTTTTCTATTTATGCAACTGAGGGAACAGCAAGCTTCCTGAAAGAAAATAATATAGAATCCATAATTGTTGGAAGAGCGAACGATAAATCCCCAACTTCACTAACAATTATTGAGGAGAAATTAATCTCTATTGTCATCAACACACCTACATTTGCAAATGAATATACCGATGGTTGGAAAATTAGAAGACTATCTCATGAAACAGGGGTTGCTGTTGTTTCTTCAGTTAGGGAAGCTGAAGCATTTTTAGAAGCTTTCTTATTACAAGACAAAGTATTAGACGATATGGAGGCTATACAGAATGTCAGTTAAACCTATTTTCTTTGCATTGGATGGCAAAGAGTTGAACGAATTTACAGAAACCCTTGAAAAGCTCAAAGGTGTGATTTATGGAGTGAAAGTTGGATTAGAAATGTTTACCGCTGAAGGTCCATCTTCAGTTGAAAAACTAAAAAATGATGGATGGACAGTGTTTTTAGATCTTAAATTACACGATATTCCAAATACTGTACAAGCAGCAACAGTAAGTGCTGGGAATATTGGTGCTGATTATCTAACTATTCATATAGCATCTGAAAAAGAAGCTTTACTTAAAGCAAGTGAAAATAAAACAGACAATATTAAACTCCTTGGTGTTAGTAGTGCTCTAACAAGCAAAGCAATGGATGAAGAAACCAGCAAAATTGTTCAAAAAGATTTTATAGTTGCGAAAGAATCAGGAATTGACGGCGTTATATGTCCAGCTTCAGAAATACTTGAAACAAAAGAACTTTTTGATCTAATTGTTACTCCTGGAATTCGTTTACAAGATGATAATAAAGACGACCAAAAAAATGTTACTACACCTGAAAAGGCAATTGAAATGGGTGCTAAATATATAGTAATGGGAAGATCAATAAGAAATAACATTGACTACATAATGAACAGTTTGGAAATATGAAAAAGTTTATTGCTGCTCCTTTTGGTAATTATGTAAAAACAAAAAATACTATATCTGTTTCAGGTAGTTGGACAGTAGAAAAAAGAACTGGCCGAATAATACAAATCGTAAAAACTCTAAGATACACAAAACGTGGATGGGTAAACAAAATAGGGCTGAGAAACCCCGGAATTACTATTGGTTTACCAAAATATAAAGAGAATGAAGTATTTTCAATTGCAGGAATAGAAAAAGAAGATTGGCGAATATTTGCTGAAAAAATACCTGAAGATTTTAATGTAGAAGTAAACATGTCATGTCCAAATATTGACGAACACCATATTGAAGGAATAGAAGATTTCAATCGAAATACTAGAGAATGGTTTATTGGAAAAATATCCCCTCTGACAACATTTGAAGAGTTAGATAACTACATAAATACATTTAAATTTAAACAAATTCATGCTTGTAATACTCTTCCTGTAGAAAAAGGTGGACTCAGTGGAAAAGAATTAATACCTTATACAACAAAATTTGTAAAACATATAAAAGAAGCCTATCCAGAGATTGAAGTAATTGCTGGTGGAGGAATAGATAGCATAAAAGATATTGAATATTATAAAGAAATGGGTGCAGATCATGTAAGTTTTGGAACTGTTTGCTTTAATCCACTAAAATTAAGGAAACTAGTATGAATTTATTTATTAAAGAAGATTTTATTTCACACGCTGGTCTTCCTCTAACTTGGAAGGTTGAATGTGACGCCTTAACCGATAAAGATTATGAAGCTTTAGCAAAAATAGTTAGTGAAAAATTAACTTTTAGAAATGTAAAAGGTATACCAAGAGGAGGTATCCCATTTGAAAAAGCTCTAAAACCATACTGTACTAATGATGAAAATGATCCTTTATTAATTGCAGATGATGTATATACAACTGGAACTTCTATGAGAGAAGTTTATGAAGAAGGTGCTGTTGGGATTGTTATTTTTGCTAGAAATGAGATAACCGATGATTGGATAAAAGCAATCTGGCAATTATCAATTTAAGATGACTCAAAATAAATATGCTTCTGCACTAGATGGTCTAACAATTGAAGATCCTGTAGAAAGTTTTTTTGAATTCTGTCGTGAAAGAGAAAATATTAGAAAATTAAGAGAAAGTGGAGAACCTTCTCCGTGGAGCGAGGATCCAATATTTCAAAAAGGAAGGTTTCTTAATGTTTTTCGTGAAGATGATAGAGGTAGTAAAGCAATATTGCGTTTTGCTAGTGGCCTAGAAGATGACTTACCAACATTAATTAATGCTGTATTCTTTGGTCGCTGGTGCAATAGACAAGAAACACTTGATTTATTATCTCCAGAAATGCTATCAAACGCTGAAGAACTTGAAAAAATATTAAATAATAATGAATCATGGTGTAATGAAACAGCATATCCAGTTCAGCCTATTGAGTGGGGAGGGAAAGAGTACTCAAGAATGGATGCAGCAACAAAACTGTTCCCCACCATTAAAGAAGAACTTGCAGAAATTATTAAAAATTCAGAAGGCAATGCTATAACTGCAACCAATGCGGTGAATCAAGAATTCAAAATGGAAAATGATTTCCCTATATTTATGGCTGTTATAGATATTGCATGGTTTCGTCAAGATATTATTGAGCCCGAAACTGATGTTCCAACAGGAATTGGTGCTGTAGCTTATTTAGACCGCTTGGAAAAGTTTCTTGGACTTAGTGATCATCAAGAAACAAGCAGGAAGATGATTGAAATACAAAAAGAATACTGGCCAGAAGCAAAAAGAACTTTTAATCCAATAGATATTGAATACCTTTCATGTGAATGTAGAAAATATTACAGCTATATAAATGGAACAAAAAAGTTTGAAGGAAAAAATATTTTTACTGAATAAAGGCAATAATATATGGCTTTTTTTAAGAGCACATCTGAAAATAAATTCTATTACTATATAAATTAAGCATGGGAGTAAGAAAAAAACTATCTGTAATTCTTGCCGTATTTTCTTTAATAGTATCGGCATGTGGAGGTGGGGAGACCTCTGTTGCTCCTGATATTGAAGAAACATCAACTACCACTAGCACTACTACAACTACCCTGCCTGGGGAGGTGGGTGAAGTTGTTGATGAAGCATCATTAGTTGTTCCACCAATTCTTTTAAAACCTCTAATTGGTGCTACTGGAATATTAACTAGTACTGGAGAAGACTGGGAAGTTGTAACTGCAATCGTTCCATTAGACATGGGTGTAAAAATAAGAACTGCAGATAATGGAACTGCCCAAATGACCTTTTCAGATGGTTCTGCTTTATTAATGGGTGGAAACTCTGTTGTTAATATTAGAAGCTTTGATTACGACGAAGAAGCCGGCGCAAGAGTTCTAACAGTTGATGTAATCTCAGGTAGCATCGCATACGATATTTTTAGTGAAGGTTTAACTGCATCCTTAGCAAAAATTGTTACACCAACTGCTGAACTATCAGTACATGGTACAGAAGGTGTTTTTGAATATGATGTATCAACCTTTTCAGCTAAAAGTACTGTTCTTGAGGGCGGTGAAGAAACTGATGACGCTGTATTTAGTGAGTTACTTCCAGATGAAGATGGAAATCCAGTTCTTGTTGCTATTTCACAAACTGCTGGAACAGAACTTGGTAGTGCTACAACAGGTGGCTCGGGCTGGACAGATGAAGACTCTTCAACCGTTGCCTTAATCGTAGATGATTTTGTATCAAACATGGAAGGAGAATGTAGTTATACCTGTAAAGCTGAGACTCAGGAAGGCCTTGCAGATGGTAGTGAAGGGTTAAGTGCAGAAAATGCTGCCGATGCTGTTTTTACAGAAGGTGACACTGAAAGAATGGAATTAGCTTCTACTCTTTTAACAGCTGCAGGAGCTCCAGAAGAAATAACTGGTTCAGTTGATCAACTTGCCAATGCTGTCTCTGAAGTAGCTGTTCCCGAAGAAGAACTTCAAGAATTTATTAGTAATGCATGGGAAACTCCACCAGAAGGTGGCGCAGCTCAAGAACTTCCACCAACAGAATTTTTTAATAATTTCGGAGATGCTGCACAAGTATATGAAAGTGAAGAATTTGAAGATCTTGGCTTTAATCATGAAGAACATGGAGATTTCAGGTCTCAACACGGAATGATGCAATTTATCTCTGCAGATACAAATGCTGTTAATGAGCTTGCTGAAACAGGAGATGTAGCCTCAGCTATGGCTCTTGCCGCTGCAAATATGTTCGTAAATGCTGATTCAGAAGGGTTTGCAGAAGGTACTTACTGCTATGACAACCCAGATGATGCAGAATGTCTTTCTGGGCAAGGTGCTTCTCCAGAATTCTTAGCTCAAGCCTTTGCAGGAAATCATTTTGTTGAAGACATGGTGCAAGATATGGGTTTTGAATACTCATTTACAGAAAATGAATTTAAACCAGAGTATTGTACAGATGAACCGTGGCATCCAGAGTGTTCAGACGGTCCTCAGTTTCTTGGAGAAGCATTTGAAGAAGGTGGCGATTATTGTATAGCTAACCCAGATGACTGTGGAGAAGGTATGGATGCTGGAGCAATGTTTTTTGGTGGTCAACATGAAGAAGGTAGTTATTGCTATGACAATCCAGAAGATGAAGAATGTATGGGTGGTAATGCAGGAGCCGTTTATGAATTTTTCCATGTTTATGATGAGAGTGTTTTGGGAGATGATTGGGAGCCAGTAAATTGTGATGAATGGCCAGATGATCCAATGTGTACAGGTGAAGGAGACTTTTTCCATCAACACGTTGGAGATTCTTCAGCAATTGCATTAGATAGATCTGATATGTTTGATATTTATGGCGGACCTGAAGAATTGTCAGGCCCACCTGCAGAGTACTGTAATGAAAATCCAGATGCACCTGAGTGTGCAGAAGATTATAAAGCTTCAGATGTTTTTGCAGGGGGCGAATATGTTGCACCTGCTTATTGTGATGAAACACCTGATGCACCTGAGTGTGATCAAAACTTTGGGCAAGGTGGTGGTTTACAAGGTCCTTTAACTGGTGATTTCTTAGCACAATATGCCGCACCGAATCCAAATGCTACAGCTGGTTCAAAGCCAGGTTTTTGTACCGAACAACCAGATCATCCAGAATGTTTTAGAGACTACTACAACGAAGAAGGTACTGATAGCGCTCAATTCTTAGGGGGATTATTTAGTGATGATTCTTATGTCGATTTAGCTCAACAAGGTGTTTATTACAACTCAATTGAAGGTGCTGATGATTTAGCTTCTCAAAGATATGGAAGTCATGATGACTATTACGTACTTGACTGTAGCGAACCTGATAATGTAAATGAACCAGCATGTTCTGAAGATTTTGATCCTACACAGTCCAGTTTGTATGCAGGTGCAGGCGAAGGAGATGCTTATGAGTACGAATCTTTTAATGAAGAAAATATTAATGAAATATGTGCATCAAACCCTCAAGATCCTATATGTTTTGCAGCTGCATCTGGAGGTTTGGGTCCAAACGTAGATTGTGAAGATCCAGAAAATACCGATGAACCAGCCTGTGCTTTCCAAACTGGAGGTCAAACACCTCCTCCTTCTGATTCAGGAGGATTCTGGGGTAATGCTGATCAAGCATCTGAATTTCAAGATCAGGCTGAGGCAATTAACCAATTCTGTGAAGAAAATCCTAGTGACCCTTCTTGTAATGAAGGTTATGGTGGGCCGTCTGGTGTAGATTGTTCAGCGCCTGGAAATCAAAACTTACCTGAATGCGGAGGTGGATCAACAACTTTTGATTGTTCCGACCCAGCATATGCAAATAATCCTCAATGTGCAGAAGGAGGGCAAACTCCTGAAGAGTATTGTAATGAAAATCCCGATGATCCATATTGTCAAAATCCTTCAGAGGGTGGAGGACAAACTCCTGGTGGAGGGACGGGTGGACCTCCTGAGCAATGTTCAGATCCTGCTTATGCTAACACACCAGAATGTGTAGGTGGAAGTGGTGGCTATGAAGAAGACTGTCAAGATAATCCTTTTGCACCTGGATGTGACAATAGTGATTGGTGTAACCAAAATCCAGATGCCACTGAATGTCAAAACACTACAGGAACTCCTCCAGAGGGCAATATGGGAGGTGGTGGCCCTGGGTATTCTGGGGACAACGTAGATTGTGCAGCTGATCCTGATAATCCTGCCTGTGGTGAAGGTTATGGAGGACCATCAGGTATAGATTGTTCAATTCCTGAAAACTCAACCAGTCCTGAGTGTGGTGGTGGTGAAACAACCTTTGATTGTTCCGATCCTGCCTATGCCGGCTCTCCTGAATGTGCAAATGATACATCTACAGGAGATCAGGGTACGGGTTACGGTAGTGATATAGATTGTTCCGATCCTGCCTATGCCGATTCTCCTGAATGCGGAGGTTCAGGTGGTGACGGAGGTTACGGTGGTGGCGTAGATTGTATGGCAGACCCCGGCAACCCAGCCTGTACTAATGAAAATACTGGTGGAGGAGGAAGCATGCCTCCAGGTGGCGATGATGGTAATGGTCCGTATTCTGGTGGAGATCAAGGTGGTGGACAACCTCCTGGTGGAGATCAAGGTGGTGGACAACCTCCTGGTGGAGATCAAGGTGGTGGACAACCTCCTGGTGGAGATCAAGGTGGTGGACAACCTCCTGGTGGAGATCAAGGTCCTTAAAGTTTAATTTCTTAAATTATTAAAATTTTCAGAGTTATTACTGTTCGATTTTTTTTACTCTTCTAAGATAATTTTCTTCATTGAGAAATGAAGATGTGAGAAAAGAATTAACTATTCTCACTGCTAGATCTTCTTTGACATTATTTGAACCAAGGCACAAGACATTTGCATTATTGTGCTGAACACTTTGCACTGCTGTATCAACATCAGAAACGTTTGCAGCTCTTATCCCTGAAATTTTATTTGCAGCTATAGACATACCTACTCCGCTACCACAAATTAATACTCCCCTGTAGTCTTCATTATTTAAAATAAATTCAGAGACTTCAGATGCAAAATCTGGAAAATCACAGCTTTCATCACTATCTGTTCCAAAATCTTTAATATTTACTTCTTCACTAAGGTTCTCTATAAGATATTGTTTCAATTGATATCCTGCATGATCAGATGCAATAGCAATACTGTTAATCATTAAATTAATTTTTCGATATCTAGCAATTCATCTATTTCTTTTTCAGAAAGTAGCTCTTTTCCGAGCAAAACTTCTTTAATAGTTTTATCGTTAGACATAGCTTCCTTAGCTACCTCTGCTGCTGTGTCATATCCTAACTTTGGCACTAAAGCTGTAACTAAGATTGAATTCTTTTGAATATTACCTTCTAACTTTTCAGTATTTGCCTCTAATCCTTTAACTAATTTCTCTCCAAAAACTTTTGTACTAGTTGAAAGAATTTCAATACTTTCTAGCAAGTTATGAGCCATGACTGGCAACATAGTATTGAGCTGAAAATTACCGTATGCTGCCGCAAAAGTTATTGCTGTATCATTCCCTATTACTTGTGCAGATACTTGCATCATCATTTCAGATATAACAGGATTAACTTTTCCAGGCATAATTGAAGATCCAGGTTGTAATGCTGGTATTTTTAATTCATTTAAACCAGATATTGGACCACTCCCCATCCATCTAATATCATTAGCAATCTTAAATAAAGATACAGCGAGCGACTTTAGAGCTCCTGATAACTGAACTATCTCGTCTCTTGATCCTTGTCTTGTAAAGTGGTTGTCTGCTTCTTCAAAATCTGTACCTAAAGATTTCTTTAGTTGATTGGCTACATCAGATCCAAAACTATCTGGTGCGTTTATTCCTGTGCCGACAGCGGTCCCACCAATTGCAAGTTTTCTAACATTACTTAATGAATTATCTACATCTTCCATTCTTTCCAAAACTAATGCTGCATACCCCGTAAATTCTTGACCTAAAGTAACTGGAGTTGCATCCATTAAATGAGTTCTTCCATTCTTGTAAACTTTATCCCAATCCTTGCCTTTTTCTTCAAGCAATGAAACTAGACCCTTAAGTTCAGGAATTAACCCCTCTGTTGCCTCTAAGATAGCAGCAACATTTGTCGCAGTTGGTATAACATCATTTGAGGACTGACTCATGTTTACATGGTCATTTGGATGTACTTCTCTTCCAGTTTTCTCTGATGCCAAACGTGCAATTATTTCATTTGCATTCATGTTTGTTGAAGTACCTGAACCTGTTTGAAAGATGTCTAATACAAAATCATCATCATGTTTTCCATCAATTACTTCTTGAGCACTTTCTGCAATTGCTGTTGCAATATCTTTTTCTAATAATTTATTTTTTTCATTCACTAGTGCGCAAGCTTTTTTAATTTCAGCTAAAGATCTGATAAAAGTTCTAGAAAATTTCAAGTCTGAGATTGGAAAGTTTTCTACTGCTCTAGCTGTAGATGCTCCATATAGTGCTGATTCTGGGACTTCGAACTCACCCATAGAGTCCTTTTCAATTCTTGTGTTCTTTTTATTCAATTTTCTTCCCTGTATTGAGTGTATCCACCAGAATCGACTTCTTCAATCAATTCATTTCCACCTGACTTAATAACCTTACCACCAACAACAACATGGACTTTATCAACATCTAAATATTTAAGTATTCGGCTGTAATGAGTAACTAATATATATGATGTTGAACTCTCTCTATTTTCATTAATTAAATTAGCAACTGATTTAATTGCATCAATATCTAACCCTGAATCAATTTCATCTAATAACGCAACTTTAGGATTTTTAAGTGAGAGCTGGAAAAGCTCTGATCTTTTCTTCTCTCCACCTGAAAGGTCTACATTAACTTCTCTATCTAAAAACTCTTCCATATTAAATTTTTTCGCTAATTCAATTATTTCTTCATCTGATAATTCATTATTTATATTTCTTGAAAATTCCAATAACGTTACTCCGTTAAGTCCAACTGGATACTGGAAAGATTGGAATACTCCAGAATCTGATCTTTCATTTTGAGGTAAAGAAGAAATGTCTTTATCCCCAATAGAAATTGTTCCACCTTGGGTGTAGTCTTTATTCCCCATGACTGCATGGCATAAAGTTGACTTACCTGAACCATTTGGACCCATGATTGCGTGTAATTCTCCAGGACCTACTTCTAAATCAATACCGTTCAAAATACTTACATCTCCTATTGAAGCGGTTAAATTCTCTACCTTAAGCATCTTCACCAACTTCTACATATAGATATTCATCATCTATATCTGTCTTGTAAACAACTACAGGTTTTGTTGCTGGAAGAGTTGTAGCTTCTCCTGTTTTTAAATCAAATTCAGCGCCATGAAGTGGGCATTCAACTATACAATCAAATACCTCTCCTTCAGAAAGAGAGGCTTCTGCATGTGAACATGTGTCATCTATTGCATAGATTTCTCCATCTACATTAAATACTGCAATTTTCTTATCTTCAACCTCTACTAATTGTGAGGTATTTTCAGTAATTTCTGAAAGCTTCAAAACTTTAACTTTTTCCATTATTTGCTCTCTCTAAAACATTCTCATATTTTTTTTCTAATATATTGGATACTTGTTCATGAATAATTTCCCAACTTTCAGTATTGATTACTTCATTAAAAAAGCCCTTGATTAATAATTTTTCAGCAGCTTCTTTCTCTATTCCACGAGACATTACATAGTGATATAACTTTTCATCAATAGGACCAACTGATGAGCCATGACTACAAATAACATCATCACAAAGTATCTCTAAATTTGGTACAGATTGTGCGATTGCTTTTTCACTAAGAAGGATATTTCTATTTTGTTGATGAGAGTCTGTTTTTTCTGCACCTTCTCCAATGTGTATAGTTCCTGTAAAAATTGAGCTACTTTCATCACCCAAAACACCCTTTGTTATCATATTTGAAGATGTATTCTTTCCAAGATGGTTAACAAATACTCTATTATCATGGACTTGATTTTCTTCACCGAAGTAGACTCCATCGATATTAAATCGAGAACCATTGCCAACTAAATCAATATCCATTCTTGATCTCGAGAATGAACAGCCAGTACTGACTAAATGAATTGAGAGATTTGCATCATTTAAAAGCTTTCCATAAAGAGAATTTATTAGCTGAATCTCACTATCTGTTGTAGCGCTAATAATTAGCTCTAAGTTTGCATTTTTATCT
>Ga0208408_1001375_pt1 | contig 13992 bp, 14 predicted proteins | sample ETNtaG_4_FD_185776 | JGI IMG/M metagenome (GOLD analysis project Ga0208408, IMG submission 185776) | Marine microbial and viral communities from oxygen minimum zone, Eastern Pacific Ocean - ETNP201406SV67 (SPAdes) (version 2) | ecosystem: Environmental > Aquatic > Marine > Oceanic ... | reverse complement strand
ATTATTTAGTCCAGCTTCCTTATCATAAATTACAAGACGCACACTAACTCGTAATGGCGCAGCATAGGTCAAACCTCTAAGTTGGCATTCTTTAACATCGAACACCGGATTACCTAGCTTATAACTAACGTATTCTAGTGCTGCATTGCCTGAGAAACTGACGATTGGGAAAACAGATTTGAATGCTGCCTGAAGCCCATTATCTTTTCTTTTATCCGGGTCTATGTCGGCTTGTAAAAATTGTCCAAATGACGCAAGTTGGGTCTCAACCAAATAAGGTACCTCGAGTATACTGGGACGCTTCCCAAAATCCTTTCGAATACGCTTCTTTTCAGTGTATGAATAGACCATTAGATTTCCTCGTTAGTGTTTGCTTTATAATATCGATGCACGCAAAAAACCAACGGGTGCTATGTGAGCCCCGTTTCAATTTTTTGTTTTGTTGAGCTTTAACAATTAAAACTATTTTAGTTCAGCCGACGCACCAGCTTCTTCTAGCTGTTTTTTAATATCCTCTGCCTCTTCTTTGCCCACGGCTTCTTTTACGGTTGCAGGTGCTCCCTCAACAAGTTCTTTTGCTTCTTTAAGACCAAGACCCGTTGTCGCTCTAACTGCTTTAATTACACCAACCTTGTTGTCGCCCATACTTAATAATATGACATCAAACTCAGTTTTTGCTTCTTCCGCTCCAGCACTTTCGCCGGCTACAGGTGTGGCCGCAACAGCCACTGGTGCTGCCGCTGATACACCCCATTCATCTTCGAGTTCTTTGATAAGATCGACAAGTTCAAGCACCGGCATCTTGCCGAGCGCTTCTTTAATTTCTTCACGAGAAACTGCCATTTTGATAATCCTCCAATAAAAAATACTAAATTCTGTTATACATATTTCTCACATCACCTACTGTTTGTCGCGTTGCGCACCAAGCGCTCTTGCAAATTTTGCAGTGGGCTCTGATAGGGTACGAACAAATTTAGTAAGTGGTGAGTTAAATAACCCAAGTAACGTAGCGCGTGCCTCATCAAGTGATGGCAAACTTGCAAGTTTAGAAATTTCAGATAGCTCTAAAAGATTTCCATCTAAAGAAATAAGCTTAACCGCGAGTTTTTTATTGTCTTTTGCAAAATTGCGAACAACTTTCGCTGCACTTCCAGGTTCATTATTTGAAAATACTAATAGTAATGGTCCGACTAAGTTATTGCGCATACACTCAAATTGAGTATTTTCTAGCGCTCGACGTGCAAGAGTATTACGCACCACCTTTAGGTAGACTCCTGCTTCACGTGCTGCATTACGCAGTTCAGTCATTTCAGTCACTGTTAAACCAATATACTCGGCCGCGATCGCAGAAGGAGCTTCTGTAGCAATACTATTCACCTCTTCGATAATTGCTTTTTTTGCATCAAGAGTAAGACCCACTCTTCGCCTCCTTTGTTACAAATTCATATACGCATAATCTGAACTGCATACATTGATTTAATAATCTATTCAAAAATAACTCCCAAATAGACGGTTTACGGTGACAAATAAAATTATCCTGTTATCTGCTAACACCGCCTGCGTGGGCAAAGTTTAATTCCATTAAGACATCTAAAAAAGAATGTCGCCCACGGTCTTTGACGTCTGGTAGTTAACTACCAATCACAAAGTCTTTAAAAAAACACTACCAATAAAAAACTAATTTCGAGTAGCGTTTATAATTCTCCACAAATCGTTTAATTCAGCCTTATTATTTAAATTGATAAACTAGCCTGATCTATCAATAAACCAGGACCCATCGTTGTTGATAAACTTAATTTTTTTAGATAAGCGCCTTTAGCGCTACTTGGTTTTATTTTTACCAAATCCGTTAATAGTGTATGTAAATTTTCGATTAATGAATCAGAATCAAAAGAAACCTTGCCTATTACGCAGTGAATAATGCCATTCTTATCAGTTCTATAACGTACCTGTCCGCCCTTCGCATTTTTAACTGCTTGTTCAACATCCTTAGTTACTGTGCCAACCTTTGGATTTGGCATTAAACCGCGAGGACCTAAAGCCTTGCCGAGCTTACCAACAATCGGCATTGCGTCAGGTGTAGCTATCACAACACCGTAATTGATGTCCCCTTCCTGTATTGCCTTCGCTAGGTCTTCAAAACCTACCGTATCTGCCCCGGCTGCTTTAGCTATCTTTGCATTTTCACCTTCTGCGAATACCGCAACTCTGACAGTTTTCCCAGTTCCTTTTGGTAAGACGGTTGAACCACGTACCTGTTGGTCTGATTTGCGTGCATCAACTCCCAAGTTAACTGCAACTTCAACTGACTCATCAAATTTTACCGATGAAACTTCTTTTAGTAAATTCACGGCATCTTGAACAGAATAATATTTGCCTTTTTCGACTTTATCCTGAAAAACATGAATACGTTTAGATAATTTAGCCACTATGATTTCGCCTTAATATCAGTTTCGATACCCATACTACGAGCAGTTCCCGCTATTGTTCTTACAGCCGCATCAACACTAGCTGCCGTTAAATCGGGTTCTTTTGTTTTAGCAATTTCTTCGAGCTGTGACCTATTCACTTTACCAACTTTATTACTATTTGGTGTACCGCTACCACTTTTGATCCCCGCCGCCTTTTTTAAAAGTATAGAGGCTGGGGTAGTTTTGCTAACAAAAGTAAAACTCTTGTCGGAATAAACGGTGATAATTACAGGCACGGGTAATCCTGGTTCCACATTTTGCGTTTGAGCATTAAATGCTTTACAAAACTCCATAATATTTAGGCCATGCTGGCCTAAGGCTGGTCCTACAGGGGGGCTTGGATTTGCCTGTCCAGCAGGCACCTGTAACTTTATGTAACTCTGAATTTTCTTAGCCATCACTTACTATCCTTATACGGGTACAAGCGCCTTTCGGCTCCCCTTGTCTCAAAAACATAAAGTAATTAATCTTAATTGATTACTTTAAAATAAAACTCAATTTAAAAATTATTCTTTTTCAACTTGTCCAAATTCAAGTTCAACTGGTGTAGAACGCCCAAAAATTAAAACGGATACTCTTAAACGACTTTTTTCATAATTCACTTCTTCAACAACACCATTAAAGTCAGTAAAAGGGCCTTCTTTAACCCTAACAACCTCTCCTGGTTCGAATAAAATTTTAGGTCTCGGTTTGTCAACACCTTCTTCAACCCGCTGTAAAATTGCATCGGCCTCTTTATCTGTTATCGGAGCTGGTTTATCGCTTGTGCCACCAATGAAACCAAGTACTTTCGGTGCTTCTTTTACTAAATGCCATGTATCTTCGTTCATTTCCATTTTTACTAAAACATAACCCGGGAAGAACTTCCGATCACTTTTACGTTTTTTACCATCTCGCATCTCAACCACTTCCTCCGTTGGCACGAGAATTTCTGCAAACATATCATTAAGACCGCTATCTTCAATTCTTTCCTGTAAAGTCCGCCTTACTTGATTTTCAAAGCCAGAGTACGCGTGAACTACATACCATTTCTGAGTCATAAGTTAGCTACCATGCCCCATCAATAAACCAATTGACCAACCCAGAAACATATCTAATAACCAAAGTATAATTGCAACTAAAATAACCATTACTACAACTATTAAGGTTGTTTGTATCGTCTCCTGTCTCGTCGGCCATACAACCTTGCGTACTTCAATTTGAGCATCATGGAAATAGCTCCATATTTGCCGTCCTTTTGCAGTTTGTAAGGCTATTGCAATACTAATGCCGCCGCCTGCAAGTAAAGCGATAACTCTAAATAACAACGAGTAATCAGTGTATACATAAAAACCGACCAAATCGGCTATTACAATTAATAGCGCTAATCCAAGCTTAAATGTATCCAATTTTTCGTTACTGGCTTCTATATCCGAATTCATAAACTAATTAATTTAGTCCTTAATCAATATAAATAGTGTTTCAAATGGCAGGCCAGGAGGGAATCGAACCCCCAACCTGCGGTTTTGGAGACCGCCGCTCTGCCAATTGAGCTACTGGCCTATTTAATATTTAAAATAAGCTACCTCTATTTACTCAATAATTTTAGAGACAACGCCCGCACCTACGGTACGGCCTCCTTCTCTTATTGCAAAACGTAAGTTATCTTCCATCGCAATTGGGGCTATTAGTTTTACCTTTATCTTGATGTTATCACCAGGCATGACCATTTCTGTCCCTGATGGTAACTCAACGGCGCCTGTCACATCTGTAGTCCGGAAATAAAACTGTGGCCGATAATTAGCAAAAAATGGTGTATGTCTGCCGCCTTCATCTTTACTTAAGACATAAACTTCTGCCTCAAAGTAAGTATGTGGCGTAATTGAACCTGGTTTGCATAGAACTTGACCACGCTCAACCTCTTCGCGTTTGGTTCCGCGTAATAATACACCTACGTTGTCGCCTGCTTGACCTTCATCAAGTAATTTGCGGAACATTTCCACGCCAGTACATGTGGTCTTTTGTGTGTCTTTAATCCCGACAATTTCAATGTCTTCATTCACTTTTACAACGCCACGCTCAACTCGACCAGTAACGACAGTACCGCGCCCTGAAATTGAGAAAACATCTTCAATTGGCATTAAAAATGGTTGGTCAACAGGACGTTCTGGTACCGGAATGTAACCATCCATCTCTGCTACTAATTTTTCAATTGATGGAATTCCAATATCGGAAGTATCTCCCTCTAAGGCTTTAAGCGCAGAACCTGTGATAATCGGAGTTTTATCGCCAGGAAATTCATAAGAATCCAAAAGCTCTCGTACTTCCATCTCAACCAATTCTAATAATTCTGCATCATCAACCTGATCAGCCTTATTTAGATATACAATAATGAATGGCACACCCACCTGTTTTGACAAAAGAATATGTTCGCGTGTTTGTGGCATTGGTCCGTCCGCTGCACTACAAACCAATATTGCACCATCCATTTGCGCTGCCCCAGTAATCATGTTTTTTACATAATCAGCATGGCCTGGGCAATCAACATGAGCATAATGTCGAGTGTCACTCTCATATTCAACATGTGCTGTAGCAATTGTAATCCCGCGTTCCCGTTCTTCTGGCGCATTATCAATTTGATCGTAGGCTTTAAATTCGCCTCCGTGCTTATCAGACATTGTCTTTGTAATCGCCGCCGTCAAGGTCGTTTTACCATGATCAACATGGCCAATTGTTCCTACATTCACATGCGGCTTCGTGCGTTCAAATTTTTCCTTAGACATTAGAGTTACACCTCATTTTCATTTAGCTTATATTTAAAACAACCAATTAATAAAATTTGTAAGTGGAGCTCATAACCGGATTCGAACCGGTGACCTCTTCCTTACCAAGGAAGTGCTCTACCGACTGAGCTATATGAGCAATAATCCTGTTTTCGCTACAACTTAAAAATTCTAGTCAAAAAAAACACTTAATCAACAATCCAATACTAAATCATACTTTGTTTGGAGCGGGTGATGGGGATCGAACCCACATCATCAGCTTGGAAGGCTGAGGTTCTACCATTGAACTACACCCGCCTATGCATACATAAGATTACCCATTTCCAACCAACACCTACTCGAAACTTCAATCCATTCTTTATTCTTTAATTTGGCGGGTTATTCAACATTCCTTATTTGTTAGTTAATTATTACAATTCAATACCCAAATCCGATCCCTAACGAAACAAAATCATTCTGGTGGAGGGGGTAGGATTCGAACCTACGAAGGCTGAGCCAACAGATTTACAGTCTGCCCCCGTTGACCGCTTGGGTACCCCTCCAAAAAATCCAAGCCGACCATTCTCGAATAATCGTTAACCACTGTCAATATCCCTATTATCAATAATTTAACCTGAGCGTAAAATATTTCCGTTTTGAGCATCTCTAATTTCGCTAGGATTGCTATTATTCGTAATGCTAGCAGGTATTACATAATCAATTCCCCTATGAAAATAAGAACGTACACGCCAAGAAGACTTTGCTGGACAGGCATTTTTTGGGTTTGCGCTTGTTGAAACAATAGGGCCTAATTCCTCGCAAAGTGATTTAACTAATTGATTAGAACTAACCCGCACCCCTAGTGTTTTATGAATACCCGTCAACCAAGAAGGGGTCATTTGTTTTGCTGGAATCAGCCAAGTTACTGGGCCCGGCCAACTATCATAAATCACTCTTAAATTTTTAATCTTTGAAAAATCAACAAATTCATCAAGTTGAGCAATATTCGCAGCTACTAAAATCAAGCCTTTCCTAATAGATCGTCGTTTTAATCTTAGAATTCTGCGAACGGAATGCTCATAAGTAGGGATGCATCCCAAACCAAACACGGCCTCAGTGGGATATGCGATGACTCCTCCCGCTTCACAAATATGGATAGCTTTCTGCACATGCAGTTTATTCATAAATTTCTACAGTCAGGCAGAGATTCCTTATCCTTCAGCCTTTAACTCTTTTGAAACAGAACGTTTTTTCTTGGGCATGGATTTCTTTTTCGATGTTGCTTTTGTCTTTTTTTTGCGCCCGCGTGTGCCCCTGGCTGGAGCTGCTTCTAAAAGAGCAATTGATTCCTCAAGACTCAGCTTAATAGGTTCTATATCTTTTGGTACTTTTGCATTCTTCTTTCCATTAGTAACATAAGGACCATAACGTCCATTTAAAATGGAGATACCTTCTTCTTCAAAGAGCTTAATTTGTTTTTCAGCATCAGCTTTTTTCTTTTCGACTATTAATTCAAGTGCACGCTCAAACGTAACAATGTAGGGATCATCTTCTCTTTTTAAAGATACAAACTTACTACCATAACGAATATAAGGGCCAAAACGCCCTACACTAGCAGCAACTTCTTCGCCTTCATTTGTCTCGCCCAGCAATCTTGGTAATTTAAAGAGCTCTAATGCTTCTTCAAGAGTTATCTGATCTAATTTCTGTGCTGGTTGTATTATTTCTCCGCTATCTGGGTCTTTAATTTCACGACGTAAACCGGCAAACTTTGGTTTGTCTTCGTCATCTTTAGTGCCAATTTGTGCGTAAGGACCATAACGACCCATGCGAACTGAAACTTCCAAACCAGATTTTGGATGATTGCCTAGAACTCTTGCTTGAATAGCCTCTTCCCTGCTAACTGATTCCTCCTTGTCTTTAATCTGATTGAAAAAAGACTCCCAAAAATTCTTCATCAACGGAATCCATTTTTTTTCTCCGCGAGAAATAGCATCTAAGTCATCTTCAAGTTTTGCTGTAAATTCATAATCAACATAATCACTAAAATGAGCTGTAAGAAAATCATTTACTAACTTCCCAACATCGGTCGGATGAAAACGTTTACTCTCTATTTCCACATACTCTCTGTTTCTCAAGGTCGAAATAATATTGGCATAGGTTGAAGGTCTTCCAATGCCATATTCTTCCAACGATTTAACTAAAGATGCTTCTGAATATCGCGGTGGTGGTTCTGTAAAATGTTGTTCACTTCTTATTTGTTTTAGTTTTACTTTGTCTCCTTCATTTAATTGAGGCAGCATCTTCTCATCGTCTTCTTTATTTTCTGAGTCATCAACACCCTCAAGATAAACTTGCATAAAACCAGGATCGGCAATAGATGAGCCATTTGCTCTGAATAAATTACCATCGCCACATGACATATCAACAGCAACAGAATCAATAGTGGCGTGCTTCATTTGACTCGCCATAGTTCTTTTCCAAATTAGTTCATACAATTTAAACTGTTCATCAGTTAAGCTATCTTTAATATCATTTGGTACTCTGGTAACTGATGTTGGGCGAACAGCTTCGTGAGCTTCTTGTGCATTTTTAGATTTTGTTTTAAAAACTCTTGCTTCTTCTGGAAGTGAATTTTTCCCGTAACGAGACGAAATAAAAGTACGTATTTCTGTTAATGCTTCTTTAGCAAGGTTCACAGAATCCGTTCGCATATATGTGATTAAACCTACCGAGCCTTCGCCAATGTCAATCCCCTCATACAACTGTTGCGCAATTCTCATTGTCCATTGAGCAGTGAAACCTAATTTTCTTATTGCCTCTTGTTGCAATGTTGATGTTATAAAAGGAGCGGTGGGTTGACGTTTTCTTTGTTTTTTCGTAACACTTTTAACCAACATCTCACCTGCTGACAGTTTTTCAAGAACCGACTTTATATCAGATGCTTGCTTTGTTTTTTCTATACTAAATTTTTTGATTTTTTCATTATTAAATTCTGTTAATTTTGCTAAAAACTCAGACCCCTTAAATTCCAAATCAGATTCAATAGACCAATACTCTCTAGTCTTAAAATCATCTATCTCTTTTTCACGTTCAACTATCATTCTTAAAGCGGGAGACTGAACACGTCCAGCCGACAACCCTTTTTGTATTTTTCTCCATAGCAATGGAGACAAATTAAACCCAACAAGATAATCAAGAGCGCGTCGTGCTTGCTGAGCATCAATTAAATTTGATGATAACTCTCTGGGATTTTTTATTGCATTTTGTACTGCGCTTTTTGTTACTTCATAAAATGCAACTCGATGAACTTCTTTGTCTTTGAGGCAGCCTTTTTCTTTTAACAATTCATATAAATGCCACGAAATTGCCTCACCTTCTCTATCAGGGTCAGTTGCAAGATAGAGTATGTCAACTTTTTTTAATGCTTTTTGAATTGCATTAACAGCTTTCTCATTTCTTTCGATTGCCTCATAGATCATTGCAAAATTATTATCGGGATCAACCGCGCCTTTTTTAGGTAAAAGATCTCGAACATGGCCATAGGATGCTAAAACTTTGAAATCTTTACCTAGGTAACTTTCAAGTGTTTTAGATTTTGAAGGAGATTCGACAACTACTAAAGAACTAGTCATAAATAGTTAAACAACATTAATTTAAAAATAAATATCAATCGTATTTTAATTCGCCTAATGAACTACAGCGCTAACCTCGTCTAAGATAATATCTTCCATCCAGGCGAAAGCTGCTTCTTTGCCGGGCCTGTTAAATAAAACCATTAGAACAACCCATTTAAGCTGTTGCAATTCTATAGTTTCAGTTTCAAGAGCCATTACTCTGTCAATAACGAGCTCCCGATCTTCAGAATCAAGCACTCCGGATTGTTCAAGAAAAATCAAAAAACCTTTACACTCAACATCAAGCTTTTCATTTTCAATACTGCTAAATACTCGTGTCGATCTTGAATGAACAATACCAACATCAAACTCATCTTTTTTTACAGCAAGACCTTCTAGCCAATTAATTGCTTTATCAATTTGCATATCAGCAAAGCCAGCTTGATTTAACTGACTCTTTAAATCTTTTTGATTCGGTATTATCTCAAGATCCTGCTCAACGTAATGATCGAATAAGTATATGAGCACATCTAAAACTGATTCTTTCATAAGAAGTCTGTCTCAATCATTAAAATAAAATTAATGCCATACGTTAGCCATATTGAAGTATATATTAAACGCTAATAATATTTACAAACTCTTTACTGCATCAAAAATATGTACTGGGCCACTAGTTTCCATAACTAAAGCATAACTAATCTTCTTAAAAGTTCTAAAAACCATCATAACACCAACGTGCTCTTCAGGTAGTGTAATAGCTTCCGAACTGACTTTTCTGTTAGCGAATGTAGGAAACTTTTTATCAAACTTTATAATTGCCCCTCTAATCGTATTTACCAATTTGCTTAGTTCCCGATCAAAAAGATTAGTATCTTCGCGTTCAAATTTTATTCTCTTTGCGTCTTCCTTTTCTAGGACTTCTGGTTTGTTTATCCCTATTGAATCTTTTACCTTAAAATTATTTTGAAATATTCCAAGCACATTGCCTGGCTCAATTCCATTATTTTCGCCAATGTTAAGAACCACAACTTGATATTGACCTATCTGTGCTACACCGCCTAACTGCGATATACCAGTCAAAACAGATAGAATACTGCCTTCAACTTTAGTTTTAGTCGGACCTGGAAGAAACTCTATACTCAAATCTCCGTCAGTATTAGGGACTAATCGGTCCCCTACTAACACCTCACGATCAACTGAAGTTACTACAGCCGAAGCGGGGTCGCCTTTTCTTTGCATGACTGCCTGACCTATGTATATTGCTTCGTACCCAAGCACTTCATCTTCTTCATCCTTATCTTTTTTTACATTTTTATAAGCCTGTCCTTTACGATATATGGAATATTCTTTTGTGCCTGAATCATCTGGCAGACCTCGAATGTAAATTATATTATTCTCCGCAGCTATTAGATGACCATCATAGCTTGAGACAACATAAGGCCAATCATCCATTTCGTCTTCTTCAAGAATTATTGGCCACATTAAAAATTGTTGAATTGCGTCAATGGGAATAGCAGGTATAGCGTCAATATTCTCAGAACTACGTATGGTAGGAGAAAGTTTTACGTTTCTTCCAACTGTTACTTGCCCAGCTCGCTCAAGATTTAAAACTGGTTTACCATCTTTAAAACTGAGAGAAACTACATCTCCAGGATAAATTAAATGTGGGTTTTTTATCTGTGGATTCACTCCCCAAATTTCCAGCCAGCGCCATGGTTGCTTTAAAAAGCGCGCTGATATATCCCAAAGCGTATCCCCCTTAACAACCGTATATTCTCCCGGATGCTCAGGGTTGAGCTTTAATTCGTCTGCATTTGCACTAAAAAATAGTAACAAAATTACGAATGAAATTAGAATCTTATTAAGCATGTCTATTACCTTACGTAATCTATCAGATGTAGATTATCAAAAAGCTGAGTAAAATGTCAGCAAGATAAATATTTTGTTTGAGTCTCTAATCGAAGAAAAATGATTTTCCTGTATACTATCAGTTAGTTATAAAGATTTTAGGGTAGAAATTGTCATGACAATACTTAAAGTTTTGCATTTTCCAGACGAAAGACTTCGTTTGAAAGCCTCTCCAGTGAAAGAAATTACCTCAAAAATAAATAATATCGCGGAAAATATGCTCGAAACAATGTACATAGAGGGTGGTATTGGCTTAGCCGCGACTCAAGTCAACATACAAAAAAGAATTGTCGTAATTGACCTATCCGAAAGCAGAAATAAGCCAATAATTTTAATTAATCCTGAAATATCAAAATTAGAAGGAAAAGAAACAACGCAGGAAGGCTGTCTATCTGTTCCTGATTATTTTGATATTGTTGAACGTGCAAAAAACATTGAGTTCAGTTACAGAACACTTGAAAATCAGGTTATTACAAAAATTGTTGATGGTCTATTAGCAATTTGTATACAACATGAAATCGACCATTTAAATGGCAAATTATTCATCGATTATCTATCTCCGCTCAAACGTAATCGCCTCAAGAAAAAAATACGTAAACAAAGAATAGAAAAGCACCATTCCGAAAGCTCAAAACGATTGCTTAAAAAAGGTAAGTCTCTTAATAAAATATTGTGAACCATGCCAAATTAAAGCTAGCGTTTGCTGGAACTCCTGAACTTGCTCGAATAGTTCTAAAATCTCTTATTGATACTAACCAACATAATATTGGGATTGTTTTTACCAAACCCGATCGGCCCGCGGGGAGAGGTCATAAAATTAAACAAAGTGAAGTAAAAATATGTGCGATTGAAAATAATATTCAGACTTTCCAGCCAGAAAATTCTCGAGACCTTGAATCCTATTATTTAGAAAATTACGATTTATTATTGGTTGTTGCTTATGGCTTATTGCTCACACCAAAAGCTTTAGCGAAACCAAAATTTGGTTGTATAAACATACACACTTCATTACTACCACATTGGCGTGGTGCTGCTCCGATTCAACGAGCTATTGAGGCGGGCGATAAAAAAACTGGCATAACAATTACACAAATGGACAAAAATCTAGATACAGGGCCAATTTTAAAACAAATTGTTTGCCCAATAAGTAATCAAGATACAAGTGGTAGTTTACACGCTAGATTAGCGGATATTAGTGCAGCAAATATTCACGATGCTCTTGAAAAAATTGCATCGAGAAAAATAAATGCGATAAAACAGGATGATTCAAAAGCTACCTATGCAAAAAAAATCAGTAAACAAGATGCGAAATTAGACTGGAACAGGCCAGCAAAAGAATTAGAGAGAAAGATTCGTGCTTATAACCCGAGTCCTATAGCGCATACAACACTCAAAGGTATTACTATGAGAGTATGGGAAGCAAAAATAAAACCTGCTACTAATAAGTTCAAGCCGGGAACTATACTAAGTGAAAAATCGACACTGGATGTAGTAACTAGTCAAGATCTGCTTTCAATAACTAAATTACAATTGCCTGGGAAAAAAATAATTTTAGCAAAAGATTTTCTAAATGGTCATGCTGATTTTATAAGCAATAAACTTGATAAATAATAAACCAAAACCTGTTATATCTCCCCGCTTAATTGCTCTTCAAATAATTGAAGAAGTTTTAGAAAAAAATATACCACTAAAAATAGCAATTAATAATAATGAAATTTTAAAAAAAATCAGGAAGGATAAAGCCCTGATTCAGGAGATGCTTTATGGGACGTTACGTTGGTATATACAGCTTGAATATATTCTTAATCAATTAATTGAAAAGCGTATAAAAAAGAAAGATCGGCTCCTCAAATATTTAATAATAATAGGTCTTTATCAATTAATGTATATGAGAATCCCTAGTCATGCTGTTGTGTCAGAAACTGTTGAAATATGTGTAAAAATAAACATGGGATGGGCAAAAGGTTTAATCAATGCAATATTGAGGAAATATCTTAGGGAAACAAAAAACCTAAACTCTAAAATTAGCAAAAATGAATTAATAAAGCTGGCGCACCCTGAATGGTTAATAGAGAAAATTAAAGAGGATTGGCCTAATGACTGGAATAATATATTAATCGCAAATAATGAGCGTCCGCCAATGTTTCTTCGAGTTAATCAACTCCAAAATAATAGAGAAGAATACTTAATTAAACTAAAAAAAGTAGGTATTACCGGGGGGGAAACGAACTACTCATCTAATGGTATTTTACTTGAAGAACCTACAAACATAGAAAAATTACCAGGGTTTGCTCAAGGCGATATTTCTATTCAAGATCTTGCTGCTCAACTTGCAGTTGAACTACTTGATTTGAAACCTAACCATAATGTTCTTGATGCTTGTGCTGCTCCAGGAGGGAAAAGCGCACATATTCTTGAATCAGAGCCAAAAATAAAGACTCTAACAGCTATAGAAAAAGATAAAATTCGTGCTGAGAAACTTCACGGTACTTTAGATAGGCTTAAATTACACGCAAATATAAAAGTAGAGAATATAGTAAATATTGATGCCTGGTGGAATGGAAAAAAATTTGATCGAATTTTATTTGATGCGCCTTGTTCTGCAACTGGAGTAATACGTAGACATCCAGATATAAAACTATTAAGAACAATGGATGAAATAACCGCAATTAATAAATTACAAATGAAACTTCTGGCAACACTCTGGAGTACACTTAAAAATAATGGCTTACTTGTATATGCAACTTGCTCTGTTCTTAATCAAGAAAATAGCAATTTAATAAAAAAATTTATAAAGAAGCATTCTGAATGCAACCTTAAACCAATTATAACAAAATGGGGTTTTGATACTGGTTATGGCAGACAAATTTTATCTGGACAAGATAATATGGATGGTTTCTTCTATGCGTGTCTTAAAAAAAATATTAAATGTTAATTAGAATAAAAAAAGTAGGTTTAATTTGTATTATTATATTAATAATATTTACAAATAGATTAATTCATGCCGAGAGTGTGAATATAAACTCAGCAAGTACTTATATTGATAATGATATCTTTTACTTAGATTCATCCTCCGAATTTTATTTATCAAAAGAAGCATATAAAGCGCTACGACAAGGAATTTCATTCGAAATACATACAGATTTCCAATTACTTATAAAACAAAAATGGTTTTGGAATAAAATCATATTTGAGAAAAAAATAATACATAAACTTGAGCATAAACCATTAACCGAAAACTTCTTAATAACTAAT
>Ga0208408_1001366_pt1 | contig 14042 bp, 9 predicted proteins | sample ETNtaG_4_FD_185776 | JGI IMG/M metagenome (GOLD analysis project Ga0208408, IMG submission 185776) | Marine microbial and viral communities from oxygen minimum zone, Eastern Pacific Ocean - ETNP201406SV67 (SPAdes) (version 2) | ecosystem: Environmental > Aquatic > Marine > Oceanic ... | reverse complement strand
CTCGTCGGGCTCATAACCCGGAGACCGATGGTTCAAATCCATCACCCGCTACCAGAATAAAGTGAAAGTGAAAAATCGATAGACTGCTCAGAATCATCTAGCATGAATACTTTCATAGAATCTCCAGGGGTCCTTTGTTTGTTCATATACCTCCGATTTAGAACAGACGAATATTGGTGATTAGATGACAGAAGAGACAGCGAGTGAAAAGGTGGAAAAAGAAGAGATAGTGATTGATGTGGATGAACTCGAACCCACGATTGAGGATTTGCCAGGAGTCGGCCCAGCAACAGCAGAAAAGCTCCGAGAAGCAGGATTCGAGGATCTCTTGGGAATCGCCGTAATGAGTCCAGGTGAGCTAGCAGAACAAGCAGAACTTGGAGAAGCCGTATCAGCAAAGATCATCGCCGGAGCAAAGAAACTGGCAAACATCGGCGGATTCGTCAGTGGCGCTGCACTACTTGATAGAAGAAAGAGAGTACAGAAGCTGACATCCGGAGCATCTTCACTAGATGAACTACTAGGGGGAGGTTTCGAGACCCAGGCAATAGTAGAGGTATTCGGTGAGTTCGGAAGTGGAAAGACTCAGATTGGCCATCAACTAGCTGTAAATTGCATACTCAGTTTGGAGAAGGGTGGCCTTGACGGCGAGATTGTTTACATTGACACCGAAGACACATTCAGACCAGAGAGAATAGCACAGATGGCAGAGGCAGTAGGCATCGACCCCAATGACGCACTCGATAGGATTCACGTTGCCAGGGCCTATAACTCGGCACACCAGATTCTCCTCGTAGATGAAATAAAGAGAATGGCAAAGAGTCTAGACGTCAAGCTGATCATAGTCGACTCTCTAACCAGTCACTTCCGTGCAGAATACATAGGAAGGGGGATGCTTGCTCCCAGACAGCAGAAGCTCAATCGTCATATGAAAGAACTGAAACAAGTTGCCGACGTACAGAACGCAATCGTTCTCGTAACAAATCAAGTCCAGGCCAAGCCAGATGCAATGTGGGGCGACCCCACTAGAGCAGTAGGTGGTCACATCGTAGCACACGCCAGCACATTCCGCCTATATCTCAGGAAGTCAAAGGGGGGTCGGAGAATAGCCCGCCTGATTGACAGTCCAAATCTACCTGAGGGCGAGGCTGTCTTTACCGTGACATCCGAGGGTCTGCGCGACTAGCGTAGACCTCGGGGTCCGAAGGCTACACAGGCAGCTCGGATAACGCAGTCTCCACTGTCCCCATCAAGGACAAGAAGTGCCCCTCATCAAAACCTAATTTTATATTTGCAGCTGAGAAGAGATCCGGCAATGTCCTAGTGTTCCCTAGTGACATAGCACTGGAATAGTCATCAAGAGCCTTTTGTGGATCACTCATCTGGGTCTTCCACAGTTGCAGAGAACCAAGCTGTGCAATTCCATATTCAATGTAATAAAATGGAACCCCAAACAGATGCCCCTGTTGCTGCCATGACAACTCACGGAAGTCAGTATGCCCTGTCCAATCCATTTCAGATCCGAACCTGTCCCTTATTGAGAGCCACACCTCTGCTCTTTCCTCTCTCGAATGTCCAGGGTTTGCGTAAATCCAATGCTGGAATGAGTCAATCGTGGCTATCCATGGTAACAAAAATACTACTCCTTCCAAATGGGTTCTTCTTGCCCTAGAAGCCTCTCCTGAGTCGTAGAATTTATCCCACCAAGGTTGAGTTAGAAGCTCCATCGACATTGAAGCTACCTCTGCAAATTCTATTGGATAGTCCCTTTCATCAATTAGCTCCAGATGACCGCAGTAAAGGGAATGGAATGCATGTCCAGCTTCATGAATCATGGTTTCTAGATCCCCTTGCAAACCCGCTGCATTCATGAAAATGAAAGGAACTCTACTTTTCTCTAGATAATATTGGTATCCTCCAGGGGCCTTACCCTTCCTGGTATCTAGATCCAGAGTATCCATCTCTACGAGTTTGTCAAATTTTTCTCCAAGATCATCAGAAATTTCATGGAACATTTCAGATAGCTTCTCAACCATCTCGTCTACAGTCTCAAATGGTCTAAGCGGATCTCTGCCATGAATATCGGGACCCGAACCTCCTTTCTCATTTACGTCCCAGGGAGATAGCTCACTTATTCCCAGACCCTCGCATCTATCATTGTTAATCTGTGCAAGAATTGGCATGCATACTGACTCTACTGACTGATGAAATTCGAGACAATCCTCTATTGTGTAATCGAATCTGTGCATAGCTCTAAACATGAATTCAGTATAACTTTCGAATCCTGCATTAAGAGCCATTTGATGCCTTATTGAAATCAACTCATCGAATATCTCCGACAGCCTCTCATTATCCTCCATCCTTCTTGCAGACATTGCCATCCAAGCAGCCTGACGTTGGAATCTGTCATTAGACTCTAGATATTTGCTCATTTGTGGAAATGTCTTCTCTTCTCCATCAAAAATAACTGTCATTGCTCCGTTAATTGTCTGAGATTCGGTAACTAGCTCCGTTTGCCTAACACCTAAGGGAATGTTCTCCTTACGAAAAATCTCAACATCTGTTTTCATCCCCCTTAGCATGAGATCATATCTGCTTGGAAGATCATTTGCAGAGGGGTGTCCGACAATTCTTCTATTCAATGCATCAGAGAATTCGGATAACTTTGGCCTAATGTTACTCATGAATTCAAGGAATGCTGCCTTTTTTTCTTCACTCTCAGTATCGCATGTCATTCCGATGTACAATAGTGCACCTGTTTCTGAAACATGCTCTGCTAACTTGGAAGAGTCAGAAATTAGCTCCTCCAAACAATTCGAGCAACTTAACTTCCTTTCCAATAGGTCGTCAGATAACGGCGCAATATTTTCCCATTTTGTGGCATCAAAATCATCAGGAACAAAACTACCTGCCATGACGCTCACTCACTTCTTCACTGGCATAGGTCCTAGAGGAAGTGGACCCTGCTCTCGAGTCCATTTTGCACATTTCCATTCTTCTACCGCAGCAAGAACCTTCTCACGGAGGCCCTCCAGATCGGGATGCTCCGGATTCCTTTCTTCCATCCAGCAAGCAGTACAGAACCTCTTGCTCTCATGAATAAGGAAGTTCCCTGAAGTACAAGGTACTCTACAAACTGAGCATGTTCCGAAACCGTAGAACTTTGGCATGTTATGGATTGCTGGCGTGTCCAATGCCTATCAATATGACTGTTTATGAGATCTCACTTTAGGTCTGAGAGAGCAATATGACTCAAGAATAAATCTTCGAGTTCGATGATGTCACTGCTATCTCCACTAGCTGAACCAATCCTTTCCAAACCTCTTGTCGAAGGGACTGGACGTTTAGGGACCAGTGTCCCACCGAGATGTTCAATCAACCTAATTGCTTGATCCGTGGAATCATTGTAACTTTCTCTTGGAATCGAGTAATCACCGAAACCTCCACCTAAATCTGAGTCTGGAAGCATTACTATCCATGCTCTCCTGTCTCCAGATACAATTCCCGCCCTTTCAAACGCCTTGTTGATTTGACGAGTCCCCGAAACGAGTCTTAGGAACTCTGCATCTGGCGTCTTTGCAATCATTTCCCCTGAAATTTCTCTTCTTCTCAGAGCGTACCATGCTGTCCAGAGATGTACCTCACTAGCCGCTGCTTCAAATGCCACCATCATCCACCTATTGCTAGATCGCCATTCGTTTATCACTGAGACAACAGAGAATACGTTTTCAACCGGATCTGGAAATTCGACACCCCACGCGGGGAACCATGGTACTATGTGGTCCGCTTCCATGCTTCCCGATGACGTTCTGTTGATGAATCTGATTAGCGCGCTCTTCTAACTAACTTCCCTGCCGAATCTACAATATTGCCTACTAATTTCGGACTCCAACCTCTTAAATCAGACAATTTTTCCTTGTCCCTCTCAGTCATTTCAAAGACATCAGCCACACTCTCTATGCCAAGATTCTCGTACATCTCTCTAGCTCTAACTCTCCCGACTCCTTTGATTGACACTAACCCTAAGATGTCTGCTTTACATCCGTATCTAACCCTTCGATGCACTTCATCAATAGATTCTACTAAGGTCTTGTGAGACGCTCTATCAGCCCTTGCTAGAACTTCATCTTCTGACAGAATCCTTCGCATTGCATAAAGTAACCATTCTAGCAACTCAACTCTGCTTCGCAGATCTCCAGCTTGGACTCCCCATTTCTCCTCAATCGCCTCTAGTGATTCTTCATCCATCCAAGACTGAACTACTAATGCCCCCTTCATTCTTCTTTCCTCTTCAAGATCGACGGGGTGTGCCAAAAACTCTCTCTCGCGCCCGTGTATGGCTTCTTGGATAGCATCATAGTCATTCTTTCTTGGCCAAAGAGGAAGAAAATCGGGAGTACAAGAGGCTAGATGAAGTAGACCAAATGGAGAAATTTGCCCTTTTTTGTCTTCTCCCGAAAGTATGGCCATTGCTCTATTCACTCCATCTTGAATTACTCTTCCAGAAATAGGATTGAGGTAAAGCCTTGAAACCCTAGAACCCAAGGGAGTGGGTACGTATGCCATCGTTGAAGGCTCTGGCATTAGAGACTCCGATGTTTCATACATGCTGGCCTTCTTGAAACCAAAAATCACAGGACCCTTTCTCGGAGCAATCCTTCTAGCACGAACGGCACTCTTGGCTGTCAGATCCAGTCCTGGGATTGCAGTAGCCGAGTTTGCCCATTCGGGCATATCATCTTCCCATTCTTCATCGTCGCTTTCTATGACTCCTCTTTCTCTAATTCTCTTCTCGACATCTTTTGACTCACCGGTCCTGTCAATCATGCCATTTTCACAGAGCCAGCTCAGGACATCATCCGTTCTAGCTTCCAGTGCCTCTGAGTCCATTTGTTTTGCTAGGAATGTCTTCGAGAGGAACCTGGATATGGCATCTCTGTCGTCAATTCCAGCAGTGGCAACAATGGATAGGACGTGAGCAAGAAGGGCACCATCCTCTTCGGCATTTTGAGCCGCCGGATTGGCTAGTTTGGATGTAACTTCTTCCGATCTCCCATTTAGGTAGAAATCAATCAACGTATCCTCTTCTCGTTCGCTCTTTGAAACCAGGAAAGCCTCCCCAAAGTCATCAAACCCAGGTCTTCCCGCTCTCCCCATCATCTGTCTAACTTCCATCACAGGTAGGGGCATGCTTCTAGCAGCAACTGTGCTCCATCTTCTTGTATCCCTGACCACTACTCTGCTGGCTGGTAGATTCACGCCTTGTGCAAGAGTAGGAGTTGCAACAATACACAATAGATTGCCAGATCTGAAACCCTCTTCGACTATTTTTCTTTGACTTGAAGTAAGGCCTGCATGGTGAAAACCAACCCCTCCCCTGACTGCGTTTTCTAGAGCCTTAACGGTTAGTGACCTCTCACCTCTTGTGGACAATGAATTTGCCATTTCTTCCCATGATAGAATGACCGACTCGGAAAACTTGTGTGAACCTCCGGCTAACTTGGATTTCACATGTTTTGAGAGCTCTCGCGCTTCCTTCTGTGCAGAAGATCTCGAGGCTACGAAAACTAGCATCTGCTTCTTCATCTGAATAGTGTCTTCCATGACTGAATGGAGGTTTTTCTGAGTACCTCCATCAAGAACTCTTGATTCGGGTAAAGAAAACTCTCCCTCTGGACTCTCTACACTGTGGTATCGCAGACTCAATCCCGTGAGCGTTCCAGAATAGAGGGCTATCGGGCGCCAATCAGATTTGATTAGATCTGCATCCAACCATTCGGACAACTCTTCCGCATTTCCTACTGTGGCCGAGAGAGCAAGGATTTGAGCTTCTGCCGCTCTATGACGAATCCTAGACAGGAGTATCTCTAGAGTTGGTCCTCTACTAGGTTCTTGCAGAAGATGAAACTCATCAGCCACTACCACTCCAATATCGTCTATCAGGGTAGGATTAGACCTCAGCATCGAGTCCAACTTCTCGCTTGTACAAACTAGAACGTCTGAGCCTTCCACTAAATTGGTTTCACTGCTCCTATCCCCAATTGCTAGACCTACCCTTAGATTTACACTTTTACAAATCTCGGACAACTCATCAAATTTCTCTGACGCTAGAGCCTTTAGTGGGACGATGTATATGCCCCTCATACCTTTCAAATTGTTAGCCAGCCTGTGTGCCATTGTAATATGGGCAACAAGAGACTTTCCACTCGCTGTTGGAATTGCTAACATCAGGTTCCTTCCTTTGAGCGATTTAGGAAGAGCCTCTGCTTGTGGGGGGAATAATTCGGTTATTCCCCATTTGTCTCGGAGCATTTTCTTCAGACGATGATCAAAATCGAATTCCTCGATTCCGAACATGCTGGGTTCCGACCCCTCTTCCACAGGGGAACTTTGATTCGGCCGTTCTAAAGGATGCCGAGTGCAAATCAACTCCATCTATGAAAAGCAGGATGGCCTTCCTTAACTGCCACGAATAATCCTTCACCCGTGGCGCAGATCTTCCCTTCAGACATTAGAATCATCTTCACAATTGCCCGATCCTCCTTAACCTCGAAAGCTTCTGCAGTTACTTTGAGCGAGCCCCCAAAAGGAGTAGGCCTCTTGAGACTGATGCTATATGAGGCCGTCACAGTACATGGGGGCTCCAAATCACCCCTTTGATCCATCAGTGCCATTGCTGCAGCCCAGTTGCCATGGCAGTCTAGCAGAGTCCCTATGATTCCTCCATTGATCATTCCGGGAAATGCTTGATGCTCTGGTTTCGGCATGAATTCCATCTCAAGACCCGAGTCTACCTTGAAGGATCGAATCTGAAGTCCATTTTCGTTGGATGGTCCACAGCCAAAGCAAATACTGGAAGGGGCATGAAGTTCCTGAACCGACTTCTCGCCCATGCCCCTCATGTCTCTCGAAAACCCTCTTTGAAATTGAATATTCGCAAAGCCGTCTTACGCATTGTATTAATTCGGCAATCCCTCGGGCCAACAGTGAGCAAGGGCGATTCAGGTGAAACCGAGACATCTTCCGGTGCAGGTGAAACTAAACTCCCCCCTCGCGCTAAGAAGCGCAGGTTCGCTCCGATCAAGATAGCAAATCAGATTCCAATGAGGCGTAGAAAGGAAATCGAGAAGGCATTGGGCGAGGTAGGGGGGAGCCCTACAAAGTGGTCTCGAAAAGAAGGGACGAAGAATCACGTCTTCACTAGGAAGAGAATCAAGCCAGGAACAATCAGGCACATGGAATACGAACTTCTTGATGTGGAAATTGGAGAGTCATGGCCAGTTCCAATAAGTGTGGTTCATGGTGCTCGCCCAGGTCCAGTTGTGACGCTATTAGGGGCTATTCATGGAGATGAATTGGTTGGCCCATTGGCACTGACTTATCTATGTGGGCCAAATTTCATGGGGCCGGAGAGAGTGATAGATGCGACCGTTCTAGCAGGGACAATAAGAATAGTTCCAATTGTAAATCTTCCAGGCTACAGAAGAATGATTCGTGACTTCCCAGATGGAAGAGATTTGAACAGATGCTTTCCAGGTAAACCGGATAGTAATACCACCTCAAGGGTGGCCCATAAGCTTTGGAGCAAGCTAATTTCAACCAGTGACTATGTTGTAGACCTTCATTCAGCTGCTAAAGGCAGGACTAACATCCCTCAGATTAGGGCCAATCTTGCCCATGCTAGTAGTAATCGAATTGCAAGGTCATTTGGTATAGAGACAATTCTGGACAGTGTGGGGCCTCGCGGCTCTCTGCGTAGAGTTGCCAACGAGGCGGGAATTTCTTGTATTACCTATGAAGGAGGGGGTTCTGACGAGGCCGACCCAGAATCTGTGCAGATTTCCATGTATGGAATAATCAATCTTCTAAGGAGTCTTAGGATGCTACCTGGATACCCAAGCAAGCCTAGATTCAGGATTCTGGCTTCTGGATCGGTTTGGATTAGATCTGACCAGGGGGGGCTACTAGACGTACTAGCCCCTGCAGGTAGCTTCATTGAGGAAGGAGAGATCGTTGCTACAATTACTGATCCAGAGCTACCTGGAGTTCAGCATGATGTCATTTCTCCAATCAGGGGGCTACTGATTAGCTCTGCTACTCATCCCTTCGTCAACTCTGGCTCTCCAATTGGGCATCTATTGCCAGTAAAGAGAGGAGTATCAACTCTGAAGAGAAGACTTGATGATGAGGGATGCTTGATAATCAGTGGTTCCGATGGGGATCCTCCTTGGAGGGAAGATGAAGAAATTGAGGACATCGCTGTTTTCGGAGAATGGTCGGGAGGATCTCCAGACGCGGAATGGGGGCCAGCCAGTTCAACAGACGAAGAGGAAGACAACTAGACATCATTTGTCGTTAGACCATGAGAAATCAGGTGCAGAAGGCAACTCCACACCTTTATTCTCGGGTTTGATAGCCAATCTTTCTCGATTTACGCCATAGGCCTCCATAGCTTCCTGCAGCTCTCTTGCCTTAGAAACCCTAGTCCCTACAAATACTCCCCCTACAGAGATTATAATCAGTGAAATAACAATGCCAATTATTCCCGCGGGACTTGAAATTGTGGAGAAAAACCAATTTTCGTATTCTGGCTCAACCCAAGTTGAAACTCTGATATTCCACTCTATTTCAGTAGTAAAGCCATCTTCTGAAATCACAGCCTTTACCTTCTGGATCGAATCAACCTCGTCACATACCTGAATCTGCAGATCGTTGATTTTATTCCTGCAGTCGATAGGAAGAAGAATTACCCCTTTTCCATCACTGCTTGTATTCATTTCCAGAGAGTAACCACTCATCGTCCAAGAAATTACTGCACCAACAGAGCCTTGAATCCCAGAAATAGAAATACTGAATGACTCATTGGCAGAATCCCACATTATGGGCACTTGGACGTATGAATTAGGCCCGTCATAGATTTCCCTATCACTGAGAAATACTGTGCCATAGGATTTCTCTTTACTAGTTGAAATCAGATCTAATCGATTTACAAACTCGTCTATTTCCCCATCACAATCGTCGTCAACTCCATTCCATTGCTCTGAAGCACCGGGGAAGATACTGCCCACTCGGTCATCACAATCATCGTACTCGTAGAATCCATCATTGTCCTTGTCATAGTCAGCAGAAACTGGACTAGAAAGCCCCCTAGAGACCTCAGTCCCATCATCCACCCCATCTTGGTCGGTATCAGCAGAGTCGAACATTGTGCTATGGTTGTGATACTCAGAGTAGTCTGACAAACCATCTCCATCGCTATCTAGGTCATAGAAGTCCTCATCTACAATTCCATCGCAATCGTTGTCTTTCCCATCAAGCTCTTCTGGCCTCTCAGGAGCTCTGTAAAAGTCATCGTCATCACAGTCCTGGAAGTGATACCAGCCATCTAAGTCAGAGTCAGAATCAGCAACTAAGGGATCAGATAACAGCTCGTTCAGTTCCGTCCCATCCGGCAAACCATCACCGTCTGAATCACCGTTATTGGGGTTTGTCTGGTAATCATGAAATTCTGAATAGTCGGTAATTCCGTCCATGTCAGAATCAATCCATAGGAAGTCTTCATCACTTTCTTGATCGCAATCGTTGTCTAATCCATCCAGCAACTCCGGAACTCCGGGTGCAAAACTAGAATCGTTGTCATTGCAATCGTCGAACCAATAGGCCCCGTCTCCATCAGCATCTATATCGGCAGAAAGTGGATTACTACCGAACTCTTCGATCTCTTGACCATCTGTAATCCCATCTCCATCTGAATCCGGGTCCCCGATATTCGTTCCATGAACATGGAACTCATCCCAATCCGATAATCCATCCTCATCTCGATCAGAGTCATTGTAACCCTCGTCCTCAAGTCCATCACAATCGTCATCTTTTCCATTTAGAATCTCCAGCATATCTGGGTTAACGCTTGCATCATCATCGTCACAGTCTTCGAAGTGATAATATTCATCTGAGTCGTTATCTGGGTCAAATATGAGTGGATCAGATAACCCCAGCCACAAGTTTAGCACCTCATCGTAGTCATTCAAGCCATCACTATCGGAATCAGTGTCCAATGCATTCGTCCCATACACTGCAATCTCATCGTAGTCATTCAAGCCATCACTATCGGAATCAGTGTCCAATGCATTCGTCCCATACACTGCAATCTCATCATAATCGTCTAGACCATCATCATCCGTGTCATTATCCAAAGGATCTGTCTTGTGGTTCTCCGTCTCGTTGAAGTCATCCAAGCCATCATCGTCATCGTCATCGTCTAAGTAGTTGCAGTCCCCGTCTGAGTCTGTGTCAATAGGAAAAGAGCCATTGTCCAATGGATCGGTAGAGCATGACTGTTCATTAGAATCATCGAAGCCATCACCGTCATCATCATCGTCTAGGTAGTTGCAGATTCCGTCTGAATCCGTATCAGAGGGTGAGGAAGTGTTGTCCAGAGAGTCGTTTGAGCAGGTTTCCTCGTCAGAGTCACTCCACCCGTCATCGTCATCGTCATCGTCTAGGTAGTTGCAGATACCGTCTGAGTCCGTGTCAATAGGGACAGAGTTGTTGTCAAAGGGGTCGGTCGAACAGGACTCCTCGACAGAGTCCCCCCACCCGTCATTGTCATCATCCTCATCATTGTAGTCCGGCCAACCATCATTGTCAAAATCAGTCACGTTACCGACTCCATGGAATATCAATTCCCATGAATTCATCGTTCCTGAGTTTGATCCTGATACTGTATCCCTAACTTTCAATGTCCAATTACCCTGCGAAGACTCATCCCAATGTTGAACAGTCCCGAATCTCCAATTGAAATAATCAGCATTGTTGTCCGTATGCTCCTCCGCAAGCCATGACTCATGACCACTAGGAGATTCTAGTACAATGTCCAACTCTCCTCTAGCGTTGTGAGTGATATCTACTATCACATCAATTGACTCCAATCTCAAGTCAATGGGGACTGATACATTGAACTCAGTCCAAGTGCTCACGTCATTTTCAATATCCGTGTTTGCGACATACGGACCGAAGGAAGCGTTCGACTCATCTCCGCTACTGGTCCAATTCTCCGCTAAAGAAACCGCTGCACTAGCATCTACTGCTCCGAAGCCAAATTTGTGTGACACATCGTGACCAGCCCCGTTCAAGTTCCAGGATGAATCATTGGCATCGTTCTTCCTAGAGCTGTGGACCAGAATGTTCTGCACATCCCTCCAAGTCAAGTCTGGATTTGCTTCAAGAACTAGTGCAATTACTCCTGAGACCAGTGGAGTTGCACTTGAGGTTCCGCCGAAGTCGTGAGTTATATCCCCTCCACTATATCCTCCTGTGCCTGTAATATCAGTTGTTGTGATTCCCTCATAGTTCGGAGAACCACCGTTTGAATGTGCAGTAACGAGGATATTTGCACCTGGCTCTGAGTACCACGATTGATCACCATAATGAGAAATAGCTGCTACTGCAATGGAATATCGGAGATTTGACCATCCATCATAGTTTGAATTATCATCGGCATCCAAACCATTTCCTGCGGCCCATGTGTAGATATTACCCAACCCGGATCTTCCATTGTAAACAGAGTCTTCAATCGCTGCAATGGTAATCGGTCCAGGCCCTTCTAGGATGTTACCCGAGTCAAACGGACCCCAAGAGTTCGAGTAGATGTCTATGTCATCATGATCGAAACTCAGGGCATCAGCAGAGGTAGAGTCTGAAAAACCGCAAGAAATCAATCTGTGACCTGCGATTCCGGCTCCAAAGGCTGCTCCTGTAACGCCTATTGAGTTGTTACCGGTCCCTGCAGCAACCCCAGCGACTGAAGTTCCATGACCATCGAATGAGTTGGGCGTCGGATCAGGGTCATCCTCACACCAATCGTAAGAGTGCGATGGCTCGTAATTGGTGGTAAGATCGGGATGCGAGTGCTGAACACCGTCGTCAATAACGCTGATTATGACTCCAGAACCGTTGTATGTATTCCAGACTCCTATCACCCTAGCATCCTCTCCAGATTCACCACCGGTTTGACCAGAATTATTGAGATGCCATTGGTCATCAAAATAAGGGTCATTAGGCTCAAACCTGGGTGAGAAAGAACTCTGAATTAGCGGTGAGAATGACTCTATCTCTCCACGTTCAAAAGACTCAGTAAGAATTCCAAGAGCAGATTCTGAGTCATCGAAAGTCCAAATGTAAGATCCTCTAAGAACAGTCACAGGTTCTGACTTATCCGGTGGCGAAACTATCTGGTCATGAGCTTCGATGGGTATTCCAGTTACTACTAACCACGAATCAACCGTCTCAAGCTCTTCTTTTTCGTATTGCCCAAAATCAGAAACCCTTTCGAACGCATTCTGTACAGTTTTGGAATAGGTTTGCATAACATTCAAAGAAACTAAGATATGGGTATTTTCCTCATCATCTGTAGCTGCTATAGCTTGTCCCGAAGGGGCGAAAACAAGAATCAAGACCACCAGTGATGCGACTCTCACAGCATCACTCAACAATATGGAGAATATAGCCGTTCGTCTTCGTTGCTAACTAATCATCATCTATTATTGGACCTTTGAAATCCCATTTATTCGTATCAATCTGACGATTTTTGTGAAGTAGAAAATATCTGTAAGAAGACGTCTTACTCACTTTCCAAAAACTCGGATACTGCAGCTTTGACTTCTTCATCAGTCATCATTGTCCTCTTACTCTTGGCTACTTCAAAAAGATGTTCAACCAAATCACTTTCTGCCCGATGCCCGTTCTTTTCTAGCCAATGGATAACATTTGATCTACCGCTCATATGTCCAATTCTGATGATTTGCTCAAGACCAAAGTCTCCCGCTGGAACTCCAGAGTAAACACGATCAGCAAGCCAGTTGTTTCCCTTGTTCATCGCTTTGATCACTGCAGAAGCATGCACACCAGTCCCCGTCTCGAAGGCATCTTCTCCGAACACTGGATAGTTGTGAGGTAGGGCCACTTCTACGAACTCGTGGGCCTTTCTTGTGTATTCATTGAGTGCAGTTAGATCATTCTTTATTACGCCCATTAGGCTCAGATTGACCAAGGTCTGATCCAAAGGTGCATTCCCAGCCCTCTCACCAACTCCAAGTGCAGTACCATGAATTACATCAGCTCCAGCTTCGTAAGCAGCTAGATTATTCGCAACTCCCAAACCTCTGTCTTGATGTCCATGCCAGTTTACTTCGATGTCCCTCCGATTGAATCCGGCATCTGTAATCACCTCTTTCTGAATGAATTCTAGAAGCTTCCTCACACCATTCGGAGTAACATGTCCGCATGTATCGCAAACACAAATTCTGTCTGCCCCCAATTCCATCGCTCTGGTGTAAACCTGCTTTATTTCTTCGGGCTTGCTCCTGGTGGTGTCCTCGGTGACAAACATTACAGGAATGTCGTTATCTATCGCGAAGGTTACTGCTTTTTCTGCCGTCGACATAATCCTATCCATTGTCCATCCTTCGGAAAACTGCCTTATTGGACTCGTTCCAAGAAAGGCGCTTGCCTGTATATCCCTCTCGTGTTTAGCTTGTAGATCCACTAGTGGTTCGATATCCGAAACAACAGTTCTAACTGCGCACCCAGGTCTGAGTTTGTAATCCATCTCTCCCATATGATCCAGCATTGCATCAATGTGATCAACATGAAATGGACCAGCTCCTGGAAGGCCAAGATCCACTTTCTGAATCCCGAGTTTTTCCATGTAGTCGATTAACTCAATCTTCTCTTCTATCAGGGGGTTTCTTGCGCTTGGGCTCTGCAATCCGTCTCTGAGAGTTTCATCATCAAACCACAACTCATGTGGATGATTTGAGTCATCCCTTACAATGGAGTAATCGATAGAGTTCCAGTCATAGATTAGGTCATGCTTCTCCAATGTGTCACCCTTGTGCATCCATGGTCCGCTTGGTGTTTGAAGCCATCGGGAACTAGGCGATCATTTTCGACTCGGTTTTCCAAATAAACAAGACCGAAATAATCGCTCCTATCACAGTTCCTAGTGCACCAATACTCCCAGTGACCAGAACTACAAACATTAG
>Ga0208408_1001363_pt1 | contig 14054 bp, 15 predicted proteins | sample ETNtaG_4_FD_185776 | JGI IMG/M metagenome (GOLD analysis project Ga0208408, IMG submission 185776) | Marine microbial and viral communities from oxygen minimum zone, Eastern Pacific Ocean - ETNP201406SV67 (SPAdes) (version 2) | ecosystem: Environmental > Aquatic > Marine > Oceanic ... | reverse complement strand
AGTAACTACAATACAATATCTGCAATTAACTTCTTCAATATATTTCCAACAAGCTTAACCACTCTGGAGTTTGATGCATCAGCAACTGACATCAATTACTTCACAGCACAGGTTAACTTCAAGTATACTCTCTACGAGATCACAGATAAAAACAATAAGAAAGTATGAACCTAGACACTTTGAATGACATGTGGGAAAAAGACTCACAACTAAATGATGAAAAATTAGATCATGACAGTTTAGAGATCCCCAGATTACATGCTAAATATTTAAGACTTTACAACACATTCACCACCCTTCGGGATCAAGGTGAGTTGGATTGTAAACGTACCTACCGAGAGAGGTGGGAGTACTATACTGGTAAAGCGGAGAAACCTTTTCACCTTAAACTCATCAAGACAGATGTTCCAATCTATCTGGAATCTGATGAAGAATATTCTAAATCCGTTCTTAAGCTGAAGTACTATAACCAAATGGTCGAGGCATTGAAAGCAATTCTACAAGCGATCAATAACCGTTCATTCTATATTAAAAATGCAATTGAGTTTGCTAAGTTCCTGAAAGGTTATGAAATCTAATGTTATTATTCAGAAGAAGAACGAAGTCTATCTAACAATTGAATGTGAACCTCATGTAGGTCACGAGCTAGCAGACGAGTTTACTTTTGAGGTGCCTCAAGCCAAGTTCATGTCAGCGTACAAGAAGAGGTTTTGGGATGGGAAAATTAAATTATTCTCCCCAGGTACAGGCGAGATTTATGTTGGTCTTCTCCCTTATATTATTGCGTTTTGCGAGCAAAGGGGGTATGAAGTCATCCATAGGGACAACGAATTTTATGGACTTCCATCGACGGTGGATGAGTTCATTACGCCCCAAGGAATAGGGGAATTCGTAAAGTCAATCAACCTACCATTTAAAGTTAGAGACTATCAGTACAAAGGTATCTACGAAGCATTACGTCACAAACGTAAACTGCTACTGTCACCTACAGGGTCTGGTAAATCATTAATGATCTATGCTCTCGCACGTTTTTGGGAGAGAAAGAATCTAAGAACACTTATAGTCGTTCCAACTACATCACTCGTTGAGCAGATGTATAAAGACTTTGAGAAGTATGGTTGGAACTCAGAGCATCATTGCCACAGAGTATATGCTGGTAATGATCCTAGGTCTGACAAGGATGTGATAATAACCACATGGCAGTCAGTATATAAATTACCCAAATCATACTTTGAAAAGTTTGGTGCTATAATAGGAGATGAAGCTCACCTGTTTAAGGCAAAATCTTTGACTAGTATAATGAACAAACTTTATGATTGTAAGTACCGTGTGGGGTTCACAGGCACCTTAGACGGGACACAGACCAATCGTTTGGTGTTGGAGGGTGTGTTTGGTACTGTTGATAAAATTACTAGGACAGAGACGCTTATCAAGGAAGGTCACCTTTCTGAATTTGAGATTAAAGTTTTAATACTTAAGCATGATGATAAAGACTTTGATTCATATCAACAGGAAATGGATTACCTTGTTGAGCATGAGGGAAGAAATAGATTTATACGTAACCTAGTTTGTCAGTTGGATGGGAACACACTCGTCCTGTTCAACTACGTTGAACGGCATGGGATGCCTTTATTTGAGATGATAAATAATAAGGTAGGGAAAGACCGTCAAGTCTTTTTAGTCCATGGAGGAGTAGAAGTTGAAGATCGAGAAAAAGCAAGAGAGATCGCAGAGACGACAAATGATTCCATCATTGTTGCCAGCTATGGGACTTTTAGTACTGGTATCAACATTAGGAATCTTAACAACGTCGTGTTCGCAAGCCCCTCAAAGTCCCGAATTAGAAATCTCCAATCCATTGGTAGAGTCCTCAGAAGGGGAGTAGATAACCGTAAGGCAATCCTCTATGATATAGCAGACAATATATCTAAGGGGTCTAAAAGGAACTATACCTTGAACCATCTTGTTGAACGTGTGAAAATATACAATGAAGAGAGTTTTGATTATGAGTTCATTGATGTACGAATTAAAAGCAATGGATAACCCAGAGGTTAGACCAGAAGACAAATCAGATTTTCTCGCCGCACTAAAATTAGTGTCTGGTGAAGAAATTCTTTCTGTAGTATCCCATGTGCATGACGAGAATGGAGACTATCTTATTGTAGAGAATCCTATTCAGATCGAAGAGGTTATGTTACCTAACAAGTCACAGGGTGCTAAGGTTTCGCCGTGGATGAAATTTTCTAAAGAAGAAGAATTTATTATTCCTAAAGATAAAATTATTACTATCGTTGAAGTAGATACTGAGGTTCAAATATTTTATGCAATGTCTTTAAGAAGACTTAACGGTGATGTTGTCACAGATGCCCAAGGAAGGATCTCTACTGTAGAGGAAGCTCGTATTAAACTAGATAAGCTATTTGGTATATAACCCTTTCTGAACTCGCACACTCATATTCTACAGATGGAATACTGGTTTGTCAAGCCCCCATTGACATTGTGATCGTTTTGTTATAAAATATATGTACTCACCCATACAAATATATGGCAGTTAGAAAGAAAGTAGTCAGTGAGCATTATGTAAATAACAAAGAATTCCTTGAGGCACTTGTTATTTTTAAAAAAGCATGTGCTGTAGCAAAGGAAGCGGGTGAACCCCGACCACCCATTAGTAATTATATTGGGGAATGTTTTTTAAAGATTGCTACACATCTATCATACAAACCAAACTTTGTCAACTACATGTTCCGAGAGGACATGATATGTGATGGCATTGAGAACTGTGTACAATACATACAGAATTTTAATCCAGCAAAGTCAAACAACCCCTTTGCATACTTTACTCAGATTATATACTACGCATTCCTTAGAAGGATTCAGAAAGAGAAGCGTCAGTTGGAGATTAAGAATAAGATTTTAACTAAGTCTGGATACGATCAAGTATTCCATACGGATGACAAGACAGGACATTCAGACTATAATACCATTAAGGAGAACGTAGAGATCAAGATTAAGTGACATATCCTATTACTATTGTTGACAACTTCTTCGAGGATCCTGATGAGGTTGTTAAATTATCCAAGGATATTAAATGGTATAAACCTGATATTGGTAATTGGCCAGGTGAAAGGACAAAGCAACTTCATCACGACTTACCTAGGTTCTTTAATTATTTTGGTGAGAGGATCCATTGGTTATTCCATGACCAGACACCTGAATACTGGAATTTACAGGCTCACTTTCAAAGGATCAAACCATTTGGAGATGACCAATGGGATAAAAGGAATCAGGGATGGATCCATCAAGACATTGACACATGGTTTGCTGGTATAGTATACTTAAATCCTGATCCCAGTCCAAACTCAGGTACATCCATCTACTCCACTAAGCAGGGATATTCTCTGCAGTATAAAGAAGAGATGGGAATGAAAGAGAAATTATATCTGGGTAAGGATTTTAATATGGATGAGTACAACAAAGCATTTGATTCTATGCGTGAGCAGTATGTTGAAACATGTTCTGTTGAGAATGTCTATAATAGATTTGTTTTATTCAGTGGACAGACACATCATGGGGTTAAGACCTTTGGCACTAAGGAACGATTAACGTTGAATTTTTTTGGTATGGAGATGACAGGTAAGAAACCGCCATTGGTTCGTGCAAGATGAAGGTAGCAATTATAACTGATCAGCACTTCGGTGCAAGGAAATCCAGTCGTATCTTCCATGAATTCTTCAAGAAGTTTTATGATAATATATTCTTTCCTACCCTAAAAAAACGCGGGATCGATACCGTTCTTGATCTAGGTGATACCTTTGATAATCGTAGGAACTTAGATCTATGGGCTGCTCAGTGGAGTACAGATAATTATTTCTCTCGTCTTAAGGATATGGGTGTGACAGTCCATTCTTTAGTTGGGAATCATACTGCATATTTTAAGGATACTAATAAGGTCAATACTCTTGAGAGTGTTCTTGGTGAGTATGATAATATTAAAATATATGATAGTGCTACTGAGGTTATGATAGGTGGTCTACCTATCCTATTCATCCCATGGATAAATGCTGAGAACCATGATGAGACCTATGCTCTCATTGAACAGAGTGATTGTTCAATAGTAATGGGTCACTTAGAACTTAATGGGTTCGAGGCACATAGAGGATACATCATGGATCATGGCCATGCTACTTCTCCTTATAAGAAATTTGATAAGGTATTCTCAGGACACTATCATCAGAAGAGTACTAGAGAGAATATAACATACCTAGGAAATCCATATCAAATTTATTGGAATGATTATAATTCCAAACGTGGGTTCCATATATTTGATACCAATACTAAGAAGTTGGAGTTTATACCGAACCCTTATGAGATTTATAGTAAGATATATTACAACGAAGAACAGTTAAATAGTAGTAGATTTGATTATACAGATTACACTAATAATTTTATTAAGGTTATAGTTGAAAAGAAAACAGATTCAGATAAGTTTGAATTTTTTATCAGTCAACTATATGCTGCTGGTGTACATGATATAAAGATAATTGAAGATCCTTCCTTTGAGCAAGACTTGAGTGAAGAGATTGATTTAGATAAAGAAGATACTCTTACCATACTTGAAAGGTATGTGGATGATATGGAACACTCAGATAAACCTGCACTTAAATCTATTTTAAAAACTCTTTATGTTGAAGCATTGGAGATTGCATAATGTTTATACTATCACTCCAAGGAAAAGAAGATGAGGGTGCTTATGCTGTCGATGGAGACCAGGGTAAGCAGTTGGTATATATGTTCCTTGACAAAGACGACGCAGTGCGCTATGCTGGACTTCTGGAAGCTGATGACTTTCCAGACATGTCAGTGGTAGAGGTGGATGATCGAGAGATTATTCACGCTTGTGTTACACATGGCCATGAATATTATGTTGTCACTCCTGATGATATAGTAGTACCGCCTAGGGTCTAATTTTTGTCGAATGATTCAATTCAAGTCTGTCAGATGGAAGAACTTTCTTTCAACTGGTAATGCATTTAGTGAGATACGTCTTGACGCAAGCCCTGCTACTCTGATAGTTGGTACAAACGGTGCTGGTAAATCCACATTCTTGGATGCCATGTGCTTTGCTTTGTTCAACAAACCCTTTCGTAAGATAACAAAAGGCCAATTGGTCAATGCTGTTAACGAGAGGGATCTGCTTGTTGAGATAGAATTTAGTATTGGTTCTCGTGACTATATGATACGCAGAGGTGCAAAGCCTAATGTGTTTGAAATCTATCTTAATGGTGAGATGCTTAACCAAGAAGCATCTGTACAAGAACAGCAGAAGCATCTGGAACAGAGTATTCTGAGACTGAATTATAAATCATTCACTCAGGTGGTGATCTTAGGATCGTCATGCTTTGTTCCATTCATGCAACTTACACCCCCTAACCGTAGAGAAGTTATTGAAGATCTTTTAGATATTCGTATCTTCTCTACAATGAACACTCTTCTTAAAGAGAAGGTGAAGGGAGTTAAAGAAACTCTTAGGGAATGTGATTATCAATATGAATTGGTGAAGCAGAAGGTTCAGATGCAGCAAAGGTTTATTGCTGACCTTAAGGAACAATCCTCTGCAAATAATGCTAGACGTTCAAAGGATATAGAATCATTAGAGGATGAAATAACCTTTCTTATGACTGATGTTGCAGAAGGATTAGAAGTTTCTGCATCTCATGATAAGAGCCTAGATAGCTACGGAAATGTAGAAGAGGAATTATCACAACTTCGTTTGTTTGAATCGAGGTTTGATGATAAGAAGAAAGCATTTAAAAAAGAGTTTAAGTTTTTTGATAAGAATGATAGTTGTCCGACTTGCAAGTCCGTCATCACAGAAGACGTTAGAGCTAATAAGAAAGCTGAAATTACTGCGTCAATAGATGAGATTGATGAGGCATCAATTGCACTACAGAAAAAATTAAAGAGTATTGTACAACAGGTATCTGATAAACATATTGTTATGTCTGATCTTATGGAGGTACAACAGAAGATTAGTAATTGTAATAAAGAGATACAGTGGAAGAAGAAAGAGATTAAGAAGATAGAAGATAAGATAAAGAACGCAGACAATAATAATCTCACTAGAGAGAAGGAAAAGTTACAGGAGATAGCAAGTACTGGTATGGAAGTGGAGAAGGAATTGTCCACTAATAGAAAGGTACGTAACAATTATGATACTGTAACAAATATGCTACGTGATACTGGTATTAAAGCTGGTATCATTAAGAGGTATCTACCTGTTATGAATCAATTGATTAATAGGTACCTTAAGGAACTAGACTTCTATGTTTCCTTTGATCTTGATGAGAATTTTGAGGAGACTATTAAGTCTAGGTTCCGAGATGAGTTTTCATATGCTTCGTTCTCTGAAGGAGAGAAGATGAGGATTGACCTTGCCTTACTCTTCACTTGGAGGACTATTGCTAAGATGAAGAACAGTGCTAATACTAATCTGTTGATCCTAGACGAGATCTTTGACAGTAGTTTAGATGTATCTGGTACTGATGACTTCCTTAAGATCTTACATACGGTTGCTGACAATACTAATGTATTTGTTATTTCCCATAAGACAGAAACTCTTCAAGACAAATTTTCTTCCACTCTAGTTGTAGAAAAGAAACAAAACTTCTCTATAATTACTAAGGAAGAATAAATATTCACCAAACCCTTTAAACATATGACATACTCAGGCGGCATAGACGGGAACTTCGTACCAAACGGAGGTATCTCTACAGGATCAGCAATTCCAGGAATTGATATTTCAACTGAAGGTCCAGGATTATATCCAGAAGGATTATATCCAGAAACAACTACTGTACCAACAGGTGACATCACTATCACTACAGGTAGTACTTACGAGCATGATGAGATCCAATCAAAATTGGATGAGGTCAATGCTAAGCTTGATCATATCCTAGAGCATCTCCACCAACCCCTTACAGGGACTGTCCACTTAGAATGCCCACCTAAAGTACCTTCAGGTCAGACATGATAATAAATATTTCACTGGTGCTACTTGACACATTGTTGACAGGTGGTGTAGTATGGTATGTAATTGCTCGTACCCTATGACCACAAGGACACATACAATCGAGAAGAAGAACCCTCAACACAATCAGGAATGGTCGTGGGAGGAAACACCTGAACTGCTAACCGCATTGGAGAAACTCAGTGAAAGTTCCGAATTGGCAGCATCACTCAAAAAAGGATGCCAAACGAAAACTAAGACCCCAAGCGTTGCGCCAAGCAAGGGCTAGACGCAACCAGTTGATAAAGTGTCTACTCAAGACCTCTTCCCCACGGAAGGGGTCTTATACTATGTACATACACGAGGAACCCAATGAACTTAGTCAAGGAATCACTAGCAAAGTTACTTGCCCAAGAGGACTTGATTGTAGAGCATCGTCAGGTTGAGACTGCACAGTTTGATGTAGAGAACAGGGTACTTACTCTTCCTATCTGGAAGCACGATGAGAACATTGTAATAGATTCTTTAATTGCCCATGAGGTTGGACATGCCCTCTTCACTCCTAATATAGATCCCCCAAGTGATATTCCACATCAGTTTGTTAACATCACAGAGGATGTAAGAATTGAGAAGTTGATGAAGCGTAGATACGCTGGCATCCCTAAGACATTCTATGCTGGATATAAAATTCTTCATGATGAGGATTTCTTCCAACTTGATGGTGTCAATCTATGTGATCTTAATCTTGGAGATAGAATAAACTTACACTTTAAGATTGGTAACTATACTGATATTCCTTTCCAAGATGGAGAGCAAGTATATATTGATGAAGCAAATAAGATAGAGACTTTTGAAGATGCATGTGACCTTGCTAGAAAGATCCATGCATACTGTCAAGCAGAAGCAGAGAAGCAGCAGAAGGAAGAGGTAGAAGCAAAGGGTGTACAGCAAGAGTTAGATTTAGATGGTGGTGAAGGTCAAAATGAACAGGAGGAGAAGCCTGAAGCACCAGCACAACCAGAACCAGAACCAAAGAATGAGGCACAGGATCATCTTGAAGATCATCTTGAAGAGCAAGAGAAGAACCAACCTAATCAAGCAGGTGGTAATGAGGTAGGTCGTAATGATGGATCACCAGTAGAGACTAAAGTTAATTGTAAGACAGTAGACAGTCTTGATAAAGCATTGAGAAATATGGTTGATACTAATGGATCACCGATCACTTATATTGAACTTCCTAAGACAACAAATTCTATCGTACCATTTGATGAAACATATCAGATACTAGATAGTTTCTACACTGCGAAAGAAATTCTTGAGAAGCAGCAGGATTATTCTGATGAGTATGAGTTGCTGCTTGCTAGACAGTACACAAGAAATTTGAAGGAGATTGATGAAAAGTATAGAAAGTTCAAATCATCAAACGCTAAGGAAGTCAGTTACTTGGTTAAGGAGTTTGAGTGTAAGAAAGCAGCTGACGGTTATGCTCGTACTACTGTTAATAGGACTGGGGTTCTCGATACAACGAAGCTTCATACTTATAGATATAACGAGGATCTTTTCAGAAAAGTAAGTACTGTTGCTGATTCAAAGAACCATGGATTGATCTTTAATATAGATTGGTCAGGTTCTATGCACCATTCCATAGAAGCAACTATGAAGCAGGTACTTACATTAGTATCATTCTGTCGCAAGGTTGGTATTCAATATGATGTTTATCTATTCAGTGATTCATTTGCACGACAAGAGCAACGTGTAGAACAGGATTGGGAACTAGAGAATAAAGTTCTTTGCAGAAACTTTAACATGGTTAATGTATTAACTAGTAGAAGTAACAATCGTCAGCATGATAGACAAGCAAAGAATCTATTCCGTGTAGTAAATGCATTCCACTCTTACAATGCAGGTGCACCATTTCAATTCTCATTAGGTGGAACTCCATTGAATGAAGCAATGGTTGCTATGAATGAAATCATTCCTCAGTTCAAGAAGAGAACAGGTGTTCAGAAACTTCATGTTATTAACTTAACTGATGGTGAAGGATATCCTATTGGTTATGCTAAGAGAGTTAAGAAGTATCATGAGGATGGTGAGATGATAATCAATGGTAGAGTTGATAATAATACTGTTCTACGTGATCGTCAGACTGGTCATAATCATAAGTTCTGTAGTGAGTATGATATGACTGGAACATTCGTTGAGCAACTTAGAACTCGTTTCCCTGAGTGTGAGTTCATGAACATCCGTCTTATCGGTAAGAATGACTGGAGGATGTTTAAGCGTCAGTGCTTAGGTTCAGACTTTAATGCATGGGAAACAGCAGATGCTGAGTGGAAGAAAACAAGATCTTTCATATGCACTAGTTCATATTACACAGTACAGTATGCACTTCATGTTGGTGCACTTGATAGTGAGACTGAGTTTGATGTTGATGAGGGTGCAAACAAGACCCAGATCAAGAGAGCATTTGCTAAGTCACTTAAGTCTAAGGCTATGAATAAGAAGATCTTGTCTTCATTCATTGAGAGAATAGCATGATGTTAAGAGATCTTAACATTTAATTGACAGTATATTGGTGAATGCTATATACTATTGATTGAGGAAAACTGAAATCCTTACGGATTTCTTTTTTTCTACATCATCACTGACCGAAAGGAAGGTAGTTGTTCTGAAAAGGATGACATGTAAATTTAACAAAAGAGAACTATGTCTATTAACATGGGTGAGTTACGTATGCTCACTGATATTGCCAACGATCCTTCATTGGCAGAAGTACGTAAAAGATTTAAGACAGGGATTGCTAAAGATAGGAACGGTAACTTTAAAAAAAGATTGATACCAGGTCGCAGAAGACCATCAACGTTCGCAATTCCATCATCAATACAAAGAAAAGTAAGCGGTAGCGCATTAATATCTTACAAACAATTTGATCCACAACTGGCAACAGTTGTTGTTGTATCCGTCCGTCCTGAGAAATTAGGAGGGGCGATTGTTGATATTGATGGTCAACATACTGGTCTTCTGGGTATCTATTCTGGAGAGGATCCTGAGTTAGATACATTAGAACTACATCATGATCCTAATTCACCTCTAGAAGATGTGATGGAGAAAGAAGCAGTCTTATTCAAGAAGTTGAATACAGAGCGTAAGAACCCATCTACATTGGATGTGATTCGTGTTAATATCTTCTTAGGTAAAGAATCAGCAGTACGTTTTGAAACAGTTCTTAAGGCATGTGGAATACAGGTTGATGGACTTGGTGATCCAGAAGGTGATATTCTTAACACTAAGAGTGGTTCACGTATCATTAAAACTGTAGATCAGTATGGTGAGAAGTACAGTTCATGTATCGTTGCTGCATGTGATCTTATCAGACAACACTGGGCGGATCCTACAACTGGAAAAGTAAATGGTATGAGAGATGATCTCATTCATGGTATTACAACTTTCCTTGCTATGATTAAGTATGCAGGTAAAGTAAAAGGTTATACAGGAAACGGTCTGGATGAAAAGAAAGATTATGTTCACCAGTGGTTGAAGCACCACATGGGAGCAACTTCTATGAGAAAATATCATCACAATAGTGGCGGTGGTAATACTCACTTCAAGATTGCTCACACAATACTTAGAGAGTATAACTGGTGGGTCGAAGGTCAGGCAGACAAGATGACTATTAGTCACGAATACTTCCATAAGCATGGTGTTTTAGATCCTGACATTGTTGTAGAGACACATGATAGTTATGGAAACAAACTACCTTCATTACCAGCATTCCCTGCAGATATAAAGAACAGGTAGACAGAAAAATAACTGTCACACACCCCCTTAACAGGGGGTTTTTTATTGCTATACTACGTACATACACAAAAACATTTATCATTATGCCTTTCGAGAGAAAACTATCAGTCAACTTCGTTGATGAAATTCGTGAGGAATTTGGTAATGAGATAGATGCCTCTCATGTAAAGAAGTTTGCAACTACTCAGGGTGTAGCATATCCTACAGTGGCACGTAAGTTAAAAGAGTATCAGGTTAAGCGTGGATCATGGAACCTTACCGTACAGGAAGGACGTGAGATCCTAGAGAAAGCAATTGCTGGTCCTACTGTACTTCCTACAGTGGAGCAAAATTTAGTTCCAGCACTAGATTCTACTTTCATCAAGTTTGGAAACTTCAATGATGTTAAGAAGATAATTCAGTCCAACTTATTCTATCCTACTTTCATTACTGGACTATCAGGTAACGGTAAGACCTTCTCTGTAGAGCAAGCATGTGCTCAAGCAAAGAGAGAATTGATCCGTGTAAACATTACTATCGAAACTGATGAAGATGATCTCATTGGCGGCTTCCGTCTTGTTGACGGCGCAACCGTATGGCACAACGGACCTGTTGTGGAAGCTCTCCAGCGAGGAGCTATCTTGCTCCTTGACGAGATCGACCTTGCCTCAAACAAAATCCTCTGTCTCCAGTCAATCCTTGAAGGTAAAGGAGTTTTCCTTAAGAAGATTGGAAAGTACGTCAGACCAACAGCAGGGTTCAACGTCATCGCTACCGCAAACACTAAAGGTAAAGGTTCAGACGACGGACGTTTTGTTGGAACTAACGTGCTTAATGAAGCCTTCCTTGAGCGATTCCCAGTAACCTTTGAGCAAGAGTATCCAACACCTGCTAATGAGATTAAGATCCTTGATGCTGTATGTACTGAGACTGATTTCAATAAGAGGTTAGTAGACTGGGCAGACATCATCCGTAAGACTTTCTTTGATGGTGGTATAGATGAGGTTATTAGTACTCGTCGTTTGGTACACATCGTTAAAGCATATAGTATCTTTGGTACTCGTGCTAAGGCAATCACCACTTGCATCAACCGTTTTGATGATGAAACTAAGCAAGCGTTTCAGGAATTATACGACAAGGTTGACGCGGACGTGGACTTTGAGGTATAATAATGGCATGGTGGCTTTTACATGATGTTTTAGAGGAAATGGAACAAGACAAATTAACCGTCAAACCCGCAGCACCTGCGGGTATTGACAATCCAACAATAAGGTGCAAGTATGAGGAAGATGAGATCCTTCAGAAAGCTGGTGAGTATATCAGCACCACGTATAGAGGACACTATACTACTGAAGGATCTAATATCCAAACACTTGATCTTATTGAATCAGTTGGTGATGCAGAATCATTTTGTAGATCTAATGCTATAAAGTATCTAAGTCGCTATGATAAGAAGGGTCGTCCACAACATGATATACTAAAGGCAATACACTATTGTGTGTTACTATATCATTTTACATCCAAACCAGTAGAAATTGAACCTGATCAACGTTATGAAACTTTCTAAGAGTACTCTTGATATCCTCAAGAACTTCTCTAATATCAACCAGTCCATTTGCTTCAAGAAAGGCACAGAGTTATCTACTCTATCCATTCAGAAGAATATATTATCTCGTGCTGAAGTTGAGGAGACCTTCCCAAAGAATTTTGCAATCTATGATTTGAGTGAGTTCTTATCTGGTCTTACTTTATTTGAAGATCCTGAGTTTGATTTTTCAAATGATAGCTTTGTGACTATCAAGGATAGAAGGAATACTTCAAGGTATTTCTTTGCTGATCCTTCTACTATTGTACAACCACCTGAGAATAGAGTGGAACTTCCTAGTAGTGATGTTTCTTTTACAGTAGCATGGAGTGATATCTCTAACATCATTAAAGCAGCAGCGATCTATCAGATTGAGGATCTAGCAGTTGTTGGAGAGAATGGTGTTGTTAATCTTGTTGTTCGTGACAAGAAGAATGATACTTCTAATTCATATGCTGTTAAAGTTGGAGAGACTAATAGTAGTTTCACTTTCAACTTCAAGGTAGAGAACCTCAAGTTGCTACCTGGTGATTATGATGTTACTATTAGTCAACAGAATGCATCTCTCTTTAGAGATGTGAACAGAGACCTAGAGTACCTTATCGCACTGGAGCCAGATAGTAAGTATGAAGGATGAATTTCTGTGGGTGGAGAAATACCGTCCACAAACCATTGAGGATTGTATTCTATCATCCGATATTAAGAATACATTTCAATCTTTTGTTAGTAATGGAGAGATCCCAAATCTCCTGCTATGTGGTACTGCTGGTATAGGCAAGACCACTGTAGCGAAAGCACTATGTAAACAACTAGGAGTAGATTCTTATGTCATTAATGGATCAGATGAGGGAAGGTTTCTTGATACAGTTCGGAATAGTGCCAAGAGCTTTGCGTCTACCGTATCTCTCACAAGTAGCTCGAGACACAAGGTTATCATCATCGACGAGGCAGACAATACCACTCCCGACGTACAACTCCTTCTTAGAGCGAGTATTGAGGAGTTCTCCAGAAACTGCAGATTCATTTTTACCTGCAATTTCAAGAACAAAATCATCGAACCACTCCACTCCAGAACAACAGTAATTGATTGTAATGTCAGAGGAAAGAACAAACAACAGATCGCTGCTAAGTTCTTTGATCGATGCCGTGATATTCTTACCAGAGAAAATGTACGGTTTGATAATGCGGTGGTCGCTGAGGTCGTCCAGAAATACTTCCCAGACTTCAGAAGAACGATCAACGAACTTCAGCGGTATAGCTCCACGGGATCAATCGATACGGGGATCTTGGCAGTCCTCAACGAAGTCAGACTTGGAGAATTGGTATCAGCGTTAAAGAGGAAAGAGTTTTCTGTAGCACGTAAGTGGATTGTTTCTAACCTAGATAATGATCCTAATGCTATACTAAGAACAGTTTACGACAGTCTTTACGATGCCCTTAAACCTTCTAGTGTACCTCAAGCAGTATTGATTATTGCAAAGTATCAGTATCAGTCTGCTTTTGTAGCAGATCAGGAGATAAATCTATTAGCAGCACTTACAGAAATTATGGTGGAGTGTGAATTTAAATGATTGACTTTGATTATTTGGAATTAATGCAACTTAAACTTTGTATGGATATGACAAAGGATAAGATGTTTATGGGTGGAGACATGCGTAGACATGCTTCAATTACTGAAAAGGT
>Ga0208408_1001352_pt1 | contig 14117 bp, 9 predicted proteins | sample ETNtaG_4_FD_185776 | JGI IMG/M metagenome (GOLD analysis project Ga0208408, IMG submission 185776) | Marine microbial and viral communities from oxygen minimum zone, Eastern Pacific Ocean - ETNP201406SV67 (SPAdes) (version 2) | ecosystem: Environmental > Aquatic > Marine > Oceanic ... | reverse complement strand
TGATATGAAGCAATAATATAGCAAACTGTTGCATTAATCCTTGCAGATAATTCTGTTTTATCTTGGTTATCCAATGTTTGTTTCATTAATGTTGTTAATTCTCCCATATAGGAAACAACTGTCCTAACTACATCCATTGGATGTAGTTTTTCTTTAACTTCATTTAAAAGTTCATTTAGATTTTTATCTTTATTTATTTGTGAGTAATATTTTGAAAAGCTTTTTTTAAAATCTTTTTCATCTAAAGAATCATTAATAACTAATGAAGCAACAGATTCATAATTGTTTGTTTTAGTAAGATCTATAGCGTCGTAACCTCTATAGCGAAGAGAGGTCCCTTCCATACCTACAGTAGATATAGCGGTTTCTCCTGCAACAACTCCTCTAAGTCCTGGTGAATATTCCATTGATAAATATATAATACCTCGACTTTTTAAAATACGACTAATACAATTTTGAATTTTATAGATACTAAAATCGTTGCATGGCACAAATACATAATTTAGAAGCCAAATCAAGATTTGGAACTAGATATATAGCAGGATTACTTCTAATAATTTCCTCTCTTTTAATTGCAGGTTGGTTTGGTTTTTTTATTTTTCTTCCAATCAAATCAGGAATGGAAGTAGTTACTACTCTAGAAGAAAAATTTTTACCCAGAGCAGAGGGCATGGTTTTAGATTTTGTTTCTTTGTCGGAACCATCAATAATTATTACCTCTGATAATCAATTGTTAGATGAACTACATGATGGACTAAATAGAGACCCAATCAAATTATCAGAAGTACCACCATTTGTTATAAATACTTTGTTAGCAGCTGAAGACAGTAATTATTATCAACACGAGGGTGTTGACTTTGTTGCAATATTAAGTGCTATATTGGACAACTTAAGAGGCATAACAAGAGGGGGATCAACTATTACCTCACAAGTTGCTAAGCAATCTTTTGTGGGAGATGAGGTATCAATAAGAAGGAAAGTTGCTGAAGCTGTTGTTGCAGCAGAATTAGAAAGAAGATATACAAAAGATCAGATTTTAGAATATTACATAAATTCAATATATTGGGGATCCGGAGCTTACGGCCTTCAATCAGCAGCTTACGAATATTTCAATAAAGAGGTATCTGAGCTTACTCTTGATGAAGCTGCTACTTTAGTTGTAATCATCAGAAGCCCTGCATATTACAATCCTAGAAAATATCCAGAAAGAGTACTCGAGAGAAGAAATAATGTATTAGACATTATGCTCAAAGAAGGTTTTATTGTTGATATTCAACATAGGTCTGCAAGATTAGCACCTTTAGTTGTTGTTGAAAAAGTTGATATTACAAGTAATGCTGAGCATGTCTCTGCAGAAGTTAAGAGGCAGCTATTAAATGATCCTCAGTTTGCAATCTTAGGTAATACTAAAGAAGAAAGAAAAAAGAAACTATTTGGATGTCCTTCCGATGATACAACCTGCACTGGAGGAGGAGGTTTAAAAATTTATATAACACTAAATTTAGAGTATCAAGATCATGCAATCTCTGTTTTAAACAAATGGGTTCCCTCAGAAAATCTGGATGCTGAAGAAGGAGATCAAGAGCCTAGCCCTACAGGTGTAATAACATTATTAAATAATTACACAGGAGCTATAGAGGTTATGGCTTCTGGAATACCATTCAAAGAAGAGCAATATAATCTAGCAACTCAAGGAAAAAGAAATCCTGGTTCTGCTTTTAAACCTATAACTTTACTTGCAGCATTAGAAACTGGTTCCAAACTATATAGCCACAGAGACTCAAGATCACCAGTTGAAATAGACTGTGGCTACCCATGTGCTCCTGATGGAATAGGTACAAATTGGGTAGTAAGAAATTATGGAACTTCAATAACGGCGGATAGATTTATAAATAAAGTATCAGCTCAAGATAGAGCTATAGAATTGCAATGCCTAGGGTTTCATATCGAAGAAATTAAAAACAAAGATTTTATTGATCAATTTCCATTAGCTCAAAATATTGATGAATTAGAAGAAGAAGAAGAAAAGATTCTTGCTATAGGAGTAGCGCTGAACCAGTACAACGAGGAAGGTGAATCAATAATATATAGAGAAGCAAACGAAGATGAAGTAATTGATCAAGAAGATAATATCATTACAGATTTAGAAAAAATTGAAGAGCAAGAAAATTTAATTCAAATTAATTTAGAAAATGAAAAACAATATATATTTAAACCTTGTCAAGATAAGTCAGAATATAACAGATCTATAAGGTTACTCAGCACATCGGGGATGATCTCTTTAGAGGAGGCAACTAGAAGGTCTATCAATACAGTTTTTGCTCAATTGGCTTCAGAAATTGGTGGTGAAAGACTTGCAAATACTGCAAAAAGAATAGGCATAGAATCAGAACTAGATCCTGTAATATCACTTACTTTAGGTGCAGGAGCTGTAACACCAATTGAATTAGCTTCTGCTTACTCTTCTTTCGCAACAAATGGAATACTGGCTCCTCCGTATCTAATTGAAAAAATTGAAGATAGCAAAGGAGATTTAATCTACAGACATATTACATCTCAAAGAGTAAGTATCCCTGATCCAGCAGCAGCAGTAGCTGTTCGTAAGACTTTAGAATTAGCAGCACAATATGGTACGGGAACTCGAGCTGTTTTGGATGATAGAGGAATAGCTGGAAAAACAGGAACTCATCAAGGTTTTAGGGAAGCATGGTTTATCGGTTTTATACCTCAATATACTTCTTCAGTTTGGATTGGTTTTGCTGAAGAACAACTCCCACTTACTGATGTTGAAATAAATGGAGAAGTAGTTTCAAATGTTTCAGGAGGTAGAGTACCAGCACCAATCTGGAAAGAATTTATGGAGAAAGTTGTTGAAAATTTGCCTATTATAGAATGGCCCCAAGATCCTATTGAAATTGATAGATATTATGAAATTCCAAAAGTTGAGATACCTGATCTTATTGGGTTAAATGTTTTGGATGGCGAAGAAATAGCATTTTCAAATTATATATTGCCAATAATTAATTTAATTGATTCAGAAGAAACACCTGGACTAATATTATCTCAAACAGTTGAGAATTGTGATCGGGAAAATAATACAGAAAATGAAAATGGTGATAATTGTATAGGTGTAGAAATGCCTGAAGGTACAGTTATAAATTTAGAAGTTTCTGGTAATAAATTCAGTGCCGATATTCCCAATATACCACCTTGTACGTTGTCTCCTGAAGAAGGTCAAAGTTTAATTAAAGAGTTTATGCGAGAAACAAATGTAATTTTATTTTTAAAAAGCTCTTTTGATTCAAGCGATTTACCAGGATGTGAGGGTAAAATAATTGGAACAAACGTCCCACAAGGAGGGACTGTATCTACAGGAGATACACTAATTTTTATTATTGCTAATTCTCAGGAAGACCAGTAGATACAATTTTAAAAAATTCATAAAGAGAGAGAACCCCAAATCCAGTAGCACCTTTTCTATTGTCTGATCTAGCGGGACCAGCAATATCTAAGTGTATCCATTTATTATCATCTATAAATTCCTGAAGAAGCAAGGCTGCTGTTATAGCTCCTCCATACCTTCCTCCTGTATTCTTCATGTCAGCAATGTCTGAGTCTATTAACTTTTTGTAGTCAGAATATAAAGGAAGAGGGTGGTATGGCTCTAAAGATTTCTCACTTGCTTTCATAAATGCAGATTGAAGTTCATAATCATTTGAAAAAAGAGCTCCTACATCTAAGCCTAGAGCACCTACTGAAGCCCCTGTAAGAGTTGCTACATCACAAATTATATCTGGTTTTTTTTCAGCAGCATAGGCTAATGCATCAGCCATAATAAGCCTTCCCTCTGCATCGGTATTTAATACTTCAATTGTTTTGCCATTTCTAGTTGTGAGTACATCACCTGGTCTCATTGCTGAACCACTAGGCATATTTTCAACAAGAGGAGTATAAACTGTTAACCCAACATCAATTTTGTTTTGAGCTACCAAGTTAATAGCTCCCCAAGCTGTTGCTGCTCCTGACATATCAGTTTTCATTGTTTCCATTCCAGAAGGGCTTTTTAGTGAAAGACCACCTGAATCGAATAAAACACCCTTTCCGATTAATGCAATCTGAACTTTTGCATCAGGGTTATATTTTCCAATTAAAAGATATGGCTCACGTACAGAACCTTGTGATACTCCTAATACTCCACCAAAATTATTTTTTTCAAGCCATTCTTTATTATTAATCTCAAGCTTTATTTCTTTGTTTAAAGAAATTGATTCAACTTGTTCAATAAAATATTCTGGAGATCTATCAAAAGCTGGTGTATTTATTAAATCTTTTACCCAAAAAAGGGCATCCCTCTTTTCTAAAAGTCCCTTGGTCTCAAGGGGGTCACTAAAAGTAATTTCATTCTTGTCTTTATTTTTTGACTGATATTTATCAAAATTATATTGAGAGAGAAGAATACCAAGAATAATTGGTTCAACTTCTCCCTTGAAATTATGGATGCTTAATTCACAACTTTCTTTTAGCTTGCTTCCAATTAAATACCCAAGTTCTAATAATTCTTTGTTATTTTTAGTAATATCTTCGCATCCAACTAAGAGTGTTTTGTTATTATTTATTGACATTGAAGCAGGTAAAAATAACAACTCTTTGTCCTTACCTTCAAATGAGTGAGTTGAGATATACTCCTCAAATTTTTCTTGATTGTCAATAAACTCTTCTTTTTTTTCAAAATTTGATTCAAAAAATAATATATCAATATTCATTTACTTGGTGTCCAATCTTCTTCAAAATCTCGTGCCAGCATCCATAATAAATCAGATAATCTATTTAGATAGACCACAACTTTAGAATCATCTATTTCTAGTCTGTTTTGCCAAGTTACACATTTTCTTTCTGCTCTTCTTGATACAACTCTAGACCATTCAAATTTTGCTGAAATAATATTTTCTCCAGGAACAACAAAAAATTCAGGGATCCCATTTTTTTCTTCTAAGAAATCTATTTCCTTTTCCAATACTTCTACCATTGAATTATCAACTAAAGTTTTTTTAGCTTTTAACTTAGTCCTATTCTCCTTTGATGTTGCCAATTCAGCTCCAACAACAAAAAGCTCTCTTTGGATCCTTAACAATGTTTCTTTTATTTCAATAGGAAGTTCTCTCTCTGCTCTAATTAATCCAAGAGATGCAACCAGTTCGTCAACTGATCCATATGCTTCTGGAGCAAGACTATCTTTTGGTACAGTATCTCCATACAATAGTTTGGTTTCACCCTGATCTCCAGTTTTTGTATAAATATTCATATTGTAAGAATAGATACTGTTAGGACAAAAGTAAAAGAGTTCCCGATGCTCCAATTGAAACTATTAGAGAAAGATAACTTAATCCCGTTGCTGCCATTACTCCTGTATAGGATTTTTCATTTAATGACTTATAAGAAGCAAAAGATAAAATTGCAGTTGATAAATATAAAAACATTATCACTAGTTTGTAGATATAACTTATATCATCAGTCAAATAATTAAAATAAACTAATGGAATAATTAATAAGGGTTGAACTGAAGTAAAAATAGCAATTTTTTTCATACCTTCTTTAGATATAGTTGGATCAACTAAAAACCAATGGCCAATCATCATTAATGAAAATACACCACTAATTAAAGAAATTGGCAGTATGTATTGAAGTATGTAGTTTAAGAATTCCGTCTCAAAACTATTTAAAAGAATGCTGTTTAATATAAGAAAGCTTACAAAAAAAAGAAAAATCTCAATAATTTTATTTTTGGTGAATATTGAAATAATTAGCAATAGTAGAGAAACTATAATGAAAATATCAAAATTAATGAATCCAGTAGTGCAAATAAGTGTCAAAAATAATATGCTAAATCCCTGTCTAGGTTTAATGCTATTTCTTATAAATCCCAAATATGGAATACAAAAAACTAATAAAACAAAGACAAAAGTACTCAAACTCATACTTCTTTTACAATAATATTTATATGAGAAACGATACAAATAAACGAAATTTATTTCTTGCAATAGGATTAGGATTATTATTCATACTTATCCCAATTGAACTCAACAGTATCAAAAACTTAGTGATTAATGAAGATTTTATAATCTCTTTAGTAATTTATTCAGTCCTTTCATATATAGCTCTTTATGCTTATGGAACTAATAAAATTGTAGGGATATTACTTTTACTTAGTATCTCATTAATATCCAATAACTTATATAAGAACTTCAAAGGAGAACTTTATCCAATAACATATGTAATATTTACTTCGTATTTCTCATATTATTTTGGAATAAGAATATTCAAAAAGTGGAAAAGTTCACTCTAGGTTAACAATTTATTAGTAATAACCTAAAATGGAATAATGGTACGGGGCATTTTAAAGAAGATATTATTTAGTTTTGGTTTTTTGTGTCTCTTTTTATTTTTTAATGAAACACCAGCTTTTTCCTATACTTCAAACATTCCGGGTCCAACTTTTAATTGTGCTGATAATCCCGTTGCGCCTTTAAGTTCTACAAAAGACATACAGACCTATCTAAATTGTAACGGTTTTAACCCTGGTCCAATAGATGGCTCACCTGGAGCAAGAACAACTGCTGCTATAAAAAGCTTTCAAGCTACAAATGGTCTAACAGCTGATGGAATTGTAGGTCCTGCAACAAAGCAAGCTATGAGAGCTTACTCAAGTGTAAGTTTTACTTTTACTGGAAGCGGTTGGGGTCATGGTGTTGGATTAAGTCAGTATGGAACTAAAGGATTAACCGAACTAGGTGCTTCCTTTTGTTCAGATAATAGTTCTTGTAACTCAACAGAAGTTGTTGATTATTATTTTACAAATACTTCTGTTCAACAATTAAATAGCCTTTCATTGTCTTCACCAGAAATTTCTACAACAAATAATGCTTTGTGGGTTGGCCTTGCTAGGAATGCAAAAAATATAAGTTTGACTACTCTACCATCTTCAAGCCCTCCAACATTAATGATATGCCAAGAAGGACTTAGTGAAATTGCTGGAGTTCAATCTTTTCTACAATCTAGGGGTTACGAACCAGGACCAGTAGATGGCAAATATGGTAACAAAACAAGAGATGCATTAAAAAACTACCAATCATCCGTTGGGATAAGCCAATCAGGTGTAATTGATAATGAAACAATTAATAAAATAAAAAGTGACGCTGCTTCTGAGGGTCCGTGTGAATCTCCTTATGGACCATTAAAAATTGCTGGCGGAGCAACAATTAATATTTTTTCTAGTGGAAATTACTGTAGCATAACTGGACATCCTTTTGCTGCAAAAGTCGCAGCAGGATGCAATATTGGTATTAATTGGTCAGATGGTGGAAGAGTTAGAATTGGCCCTAGAGAACATAAACATGGTGAAATTAAATTACGATCCAAGAATGTTTCTTCTGGTTTCCATGTTGTTATAGCAGTTGATATAGAAAAATATCTTTATGGCTTAGCTGAAATGCCTTCACATTGGAATGTAAAAGCATTAGAAGCGCAAGCTCTTGTTGGGAGAAGTTATGCTGCATATGCTTACTTACTCCAAAATAGACCTGATAAAAAAACAAACATTGAGACGGGACTTGATTCAAGCAGACAAGCTTACTGTTGGTGTCATATTGGCTCAACAGCATCAAGTCAATATTACTACGGTTACTTAAAAGAAATATCGGGTCCAAATTGGGTTCAAGCAGTTAACAATACTTCTGGCAAAGTAATAACTTATGATAATAAAGTTATACAGGCATTTTACTCTTCTTCAACTGGAGGTAAAACTAACAATAACTCTGTAGGCTTTGGTTCGCCAACAATCTGGCCATACCTTCAAACGGTAGATGACCCTTGGTCTGTTGATAATAGGGTTGGAAATCCAAAAGCGGCTTGGTCTTATGATTATACTACTTATCAATTAAGTAGAAATATACTGTGTGGTGACATACCCTGTTTTGATGCAATAACTGATATTTATATCTCTAGTGTAGCTGAATCTGGAGCAGCAGTAGAAGTTACCATGAAGGGCTATAAGAATGGTTCTTTTAAATCAGTAACAAAATCTGGAAGAAATATTAAGTCTCAACTTGGTTTTACTTCACATTATTTTAAAACATCAAGTACCTCAGATATTTCAACTCTAAACGTTGGCCCTGTTACTGTATCGACAACTTCAACTACAACTACAGATGGTGAAGTTACCACTACGACAGGAGATACAGCACAATATGCTACCTCAACTCAAGGTTTGAGTTATTTAAGTAAAGCTGGACTGATTAATAAGTGTCTTGAGAGTTCTACAGCTTGTCAGGCAAAAATACTTACTAGAGAAGAAGCAGCTGCTGTAGTTGCTGTAGTTGGAGGTATTCCATTAGATTCTCCTAATGCTTACAGTGACGATGATCAAAGTATTTATCAAAGTGCAATTAATGGCATGCCTTATTACGGAATGGATGTTTGTTTGCGTGCTGGTTTGCAATATTTGCCAAAAGAATCTGTTTTAAGAGATCAATTTGCTTGTATGCTCGTAAGAGCAATCAAAAAAGGGTCTAGTAATGATCTCGAAGGAAGCAGTGACCCATATTCTGATGAAGGAGGTAGCGCTTTCCAAACTAACATACATACACTAGCAGCAAATCAAGTGATACCTTCCTGTAGCTCTTTAACAGATAAATTTTGCCCAAGTAGGAAAATCTCAGTTGGTGAAGTATCTTATATAATTGATAAATTAGTTTCAAAATCTCTTATTTCTTCTGATCTTTTCAATGCTACACCTTTCCAGCAAGGCTGGGAGGCAACAGCCGGTGAAGTAGAAGAAGCTGCATCAACTGCTGTTTCGAATCCAAATGCTGGTAATGATGCATGTGTTGTGAAAGACAATAGTAGTGTTCAATTAAGTAGCATCTTAGACATTCAGAGATTTTTAGCTAATAATGGTTTTAATCCAGGCCCTATTGATGGATTAAGTGGCAACAAAACAAAGGAAGCTATAAAAAGCTTTCAAAGTAAAAACGGTTTATTGTCAGATGGAATTGCCGGTAACAAAACAAAGGCAGCTATGAGAGCATACACTGGTTGTGAAACAACTAATACATGTAATGCAAGAGACAATACCAGTGCAAAATTAGATACAGTTTCTGATATACAAACCTATTTAGCAAATAATGGATTCAATCCAGGAATTATAGATGGTGAAATGGGCTCTTATACTAAGGAAGCTATTAAAGCTTTCCAGAGAAAAGTGGGATTAATCCCAGATGGGGTTGCAGGCAATAGAACTAAAGCTGAAATGCGTTCTTATACAGGCTGTTAATTTAAATGTTTAATTATTTCCTTAGTAATTGAAGAAATGTCAAAATTAAATTCTTCTTTTAAATCTTCTTGAGGTGCGGACTCACCAAATCTATCAATTGAAAATGTTTTAGTTATACTCCCTAAATAACTTTCCCACCCAATAGACGTCCCAAGCTCAATCGCAAATATATGCTTATTTTTTAATAGTTCATTAATATCGTTTATTTTTAGTTCATGAAGTTTATTTAATATAGGAACACTAACAATCCTTATTGAATATTCTGCAAGAGCTCCTTTTATATCAAAAGCAGTTTCTAGTTCTGACCCAGATGCAACAATCGTAAAATCATCACCATCAGATACAACGAAGCCTCCCCGAAGGAAGTCTTCGTAACTTATATCAAAGTCTAAATATTTCAAATCTTGTCTAGTTAATGAAATCACTTTTGGATTACTAGTATCTGAGAATCCATAGCGATAAGCATGTTCCATCTCAATACTATTGGAAGGTCTAATAACATCTAAATTTGGAATAAGCCTTAAAGACATAAGGTGCTCGATGGGTTGATGAGTAGGTCCGTCTTCACCTAAATATATTGAGTCATGAGTAAAAATAAATACTGAATTTATATTCATTAATGCTGCTAGTCGAATACTTGGTCTCATGTAGTCTGAAAAAACTAGGAAAGTAGAGCCATAACCTATTAAATGACTATGTAGTGTAATGCCATTTGTTATTGCTGCCATAGCATGTTCTCTAATTCCATATTCAATATTTCTTCCTAGGTAATTTTGATATGAAAAATATTGATCACTAATAATCTGTTTTGTTGAGGCAGCTAAATCAGCTGACCCGCCAATGATTGATTTATTTTTTTCTGATAATTCCTTTAATATATTAGAACCAAGAATACGGGATGCAAGATTTTTATCATTATTTATATCTAAATTGCTTAAATCTTTATCGATTAAAGAGTCCCAATTATTTTTAAAGCTTTCATCTTCTTCGTATTTTTTCTTAAAATTATCTTCCCATTGTTTATATTCATCATTATCTTTATCTCTTTTCTCTTTAAAGTAATTATAAATATCATCATTGTGAACGAAAGGGTCTCCCGACCAATCTAAATTATCAAGAAATTTTTCCATTTCCTCACTTCCTAATGGTGAGCCATGCACTCCGCTTGTGTTCTCTTTGTTGGGTGAATATTTTCCAATTGTTGATTTTGCTATAATTAATGAAGGCTTGTCTACTGTTTTCTTTGCTTCTTCTATAGAGCTAATAATTTCATTTTCATTATGACCATCAATCTCTAAAACATGCCAACCTATTGATTTAAATTTTTCTTTCTGATTTGTAATTGAAACTTTATCAATACTCCCATCAATAGAAATATTATTGCTATCAAATAAATAAACAATTTTTCCTAATTTCCATACTCCAGCGAGCTCCGCTGCCTCAAAAGAGATCCCTTCCATTAAATCTCCATCAGAGACAATACCAAACGTATAATGATTAATAATATCTTCACCTAAAAGAGAACCTAGATATCTTTCAGCTACAGCAAATCCTATACCTGTAGCAAAACCTTGTCCCAAAGGACCTGTTGTTGTGTCAATTCCAATAGAATTGTCTACCTCAGGATGTCCTGGGGTTTTTGAATTAAGTTGACGAAAATTTTTTATATCTTCAATACTCAATTTAAAACCATTGAAATGAAGAAGGCTGTATAAAAGCATTGAGCCATGGCCTGCGCTTAAAACAAACCTATCTCTATTAATCCAGTCTGGCCTTTCATTTGATACTTTTAAGAAATTTTTATATATAGCAACACCCACATCTGCCATACCAAGAGGCATTCCGGGGTGTCCGGAATTAGCTTTTTCTACAGCAGCTGCTGATAAAACTCTTATAGATTTGGTTACTTTATCGAACATTTATATAAGTATATTTGTTATTTAAACAGAGGCAAAAGAATCTTTTGCGTGATATGAAGACCTTACTAAAGGACCAGACTCAATATGAGAAATTCCAAATTTTTCTCCTATTAATTTGTATTCTGTAAATTCATCCTGCGTTACATATCTGTGAATAGGTCTATGTTTAGATGTGGGTCTTAGATATTGACCTATTGTCACAATATCAATATCTATTTGAGACAAATCTTTCAAAACTGCTATTACTTCATCAAACTCTTCTCCCATACCTACAATTAGTCCTGTTTTAGTTTTTCCTGAGAAATTAACTTCTTTAGCGTACTGGAGAAGAGAAAGGGACCTCCCATAAGAAGCAGCTGTCCTTATTTCTCTCTGAAGTCGTGGTACAGTCTCTAAATTGTGATTAAGCACTTCTGGTCCTTCATTAATAATGTTATCTATTGCTACTCTATCTCCTTTAAAATCTGGAATTAAAACTTCTACAGAGGTAGAAGGATTCATTAATTTTATTTCCTCAATAGTTTTTGCAAAAAATCCGGACCCCCCATCCTCAAGATCGTCTCTATTAACAGAAGTGACTACAGCATGAGTTAGGTTCATAGTTTTAACACTTTCTGCAACTCTTAAAGGTTCTAATTGATCTAATTCACCAGGCTTTCCTGTGTTCACATCACAAAAACCACAAGCCCTTGTGCAGGTATCACCCATAATCATGAATGTTGCAGTACCCATTGACCAACACTCATATATATTCGGACATGAAGCTTCCTCACAAACAGTATTTAATTTTTTTTCAGTGATTAAATTTTTTAGTTCAATATATTCAGAACCAAGATTAGCTTTAACCTTCATCCATTCCGGTCTTTTAGGCTCTCCAGGTAATAACCCTTTTATCGTGACTGGTATTACATTTTTATTTTTATTAAAAACTCCCCTATCAACCATTTCATCTATTTCATATTTTTTAACTTTCTTAAGTTGAGTTGGTGTAAATTGAGAAAGCTGACTGTTAACAATCTCATAATTAAAATTTTTTGAGAATTCTTTTGATATCTCGTCAACAATTTCTTTAAACGAAACTCCTTTATTAAAGGAGTGAACCGATGCAATTTTTTCATCTGAATTTCCACAAGGGTTAATTAAATCAAACCCTTCTAAATCTTCAAAAATATTAAGTGAAAAACCATGATACGTTGTCCATTTGCTAACTTTTATACCAATAGATGCTATCTTTCCTTTGCTTGTCCAAACGCCTGTATCTTCTTCTTTTGAGTAAGAATCTATATTAAATTTAGCTAAAGCATTTATAATTGATTTTTCAATAGTCCTAACAAATGGAATAACTTTTTTTGGATCAGATAATCTAATTATTGGATAACCAATTAACTGGCCTTTACCATGAAAAGTTATATCACCACCTCTATCCGTTTCAAAATACTCTATTCCAAGATTTTCTAACTTTTCTTTATTAGTTATAAGGTTTTCTTTATCTCCTGACCTTCCAAGAGTTATAACATTATTGTGTTCAAGTAAAAGTAAATAATCCTCCTCATTGTTCTCTTTAGAAACTGAATTATGAAGACCTTTTTGAAGTGTTAAAGCCTCTGAATACGGAAGGTTTCCAAGCCATCTAATGTTTAGAGCTCTCAACTTAATTCATCTAACCAATCATGGCTTTCAAGCCTGTCTTTTATCGAGTTTAAAAACAATAAAGCAGTTGATCCATCAAAAACTCGGTGGTCCCAAGTTAAACTTAATATTCCTGAATGTCTTATTTCTATTGAGTCAGGATTATCTTCAGATTCAACTACTACAGGCTTCTTTTTTACTGACTCTGTTGAGAGAATAGCAACATTAGGTTGGTTAATAATTGGAGAGGTTAAGAAAGAATTAAACGATCCATTATTCGAAATTGTAAATGTGCTGCCTGAAACATCTTCGAGGGAGAAGTTTTTTTCCCTTAATTTCTTAGAAAGCGATGATATTTCTTTTGCTAAAGCTTTAACATTATACGAGTCTGAATTTCGAATTGTTCCAACAAGTAGGCCTTCTTGATTTATATCAACAGCTATCCCTAAATCAATATTTGAATGTAATACATGTTGATCTTCTTCTAAATTAAATGAACTATTTACCACAGGGTGTTCCTTTAAAGCTTCTACAGTAGCATTGGCTATGAAAGGAAGATAGGTTAGTGAAAATCCTTCTTCTTTCTTAAAAGCTTCTTTTATTTTGTTCCTTATTCTTGCTATTGTCTCATAATCAATTTCAATTGTCGTCATCACATGGGCAGAGGTTTTTTTAGATTCAACCATATTTTCAGCAATTTTTTTTCTTAGCCTTGGTATAGATTCGCCACTAGTTATATTTTCAGTTTTAACTTGTTCTGTTAATGGTTCTTCTATTTTATCTACTTCTTTTGTCTGACCAGAATCTAAATAAGTCTGCACATCTTCTCTAGTAATTCTTCCATTCTTTCCTGTCCCATTTAATGAATCAGGGCTGATGTTGTTTTCACTTAATAATTTTCTAACAACTGGAGATAGTTTTTTACCTGACTCACTTTTGATATTTACATCTTGAACTTCTTGAATTGTTTCTTTTTCTACTACTTCTTCAGTCTTTTCTTCTTTTTGGGGTTCATAGTTTTCTTTATCACCTTCAACTGAACTTCCAGAGTCTCCATCAAGTTCAAGTAAATTAGCACCAACAGCTACAGTCTCTCCTTCTTTAACAAGTAAACCAGTTACTGTTCCACTAAATGGAGAAGGAACTTCTGTATCCACTTTATCTGTTGAAATTTCCAAAATAGGATCATCTTCATTCACCACATCTCCTTCTTTTACTAGCCAAGTTAACACCGTGCCTTC
>Ga0208408_1001347_pt1 | contig 14155 bp, 11 predicted proteins | sample ETNtaG_4_FD_185776 | JGI IMG/M metagenome (GOLD analysis project Ga0208408, IMG submission 185776) | Marine microbial and viral communities from oxygen minimum zone, Eastern Pacific Ocean - ETNP201406SV67 (SPAdes) (version 2) | ecosystem: Environmental > Aquatic > Marine > Oceanic ... | reverse complement strand
CCTTTATATTCTGAAAAAAAGGAGATTGATGATTTTGCATTATCACGCAGGCTGACTGAAATAATTCCTGAAACTCATGGTTTTTTCATCGGCAACAGCATTCCTGTCCGGGCAGTTGATATGCTTGGATCCGGAAAAGGAGCAGAAATTCCAGCGGCCCTCAACCGTAGTGCAAGTGGAATTGACGGACTCATCGCTTCCGCCTGCGGTTACTCCTCAGGACTTCAACGCCCGGTAAGCCTGTTGATAGGGGATTTATCCGCTATACATGATTTAAATTCTTTCAAACTGCTTGCGGATTCTTCAGAGCCGGTTTTTGTGGTTTTACTCAATAACCACGGTGGAGGTATTTTTTCATTCCTGCCTGTAGCAAAGCAAACAGACATTTTCGAAACTTTTTTCGGCACACCCCACTCCAATGACTTCCTGTCAGTTGCTGAAATGTTTGGTTTGAATTATTTTCGACCTGATTCGATCAGCGCTTTTGTTAAAGATTATCGACAAGCTGTTATTGAAAACAAATCCGCAGTTATCGAAATATTTACGGAACGTGATAAAAATTCGCAGCAACTTGAGGCTTTAGCTCAAAAACTCATGAAATGTGCATTTGAATCTTCTTAAGATCAACGATATACTTTATTGTTTGTAAATTAATCGTTCTGGTCAGTCTTTCAACTAATTTTCACTGTATAAATTATTACTTTGCTCTGTACAGAACACACACTCGTTTCCCTGCTAAAATATGCATACCCGCTATGACTTACCGCTGATAGGAGCAACCTTGTTTTTGCTGTCCTGGGGTACAGTAATGATTTATAGCACAGGTGGAGTTTATGCTGATCTTCAATACAATGATGGTCAATACTTTTTGTATAGACACCTGATTCACATGCTCGTTGGACTTGCCGTGATGGGAGTCGCGCTGATCGTTAACTATCACAAATGGCAGCAGTATTCTATCTGGTTTATGCTGGCCATGCTGGTATTGCTGATCCTTGTTTTGATACCTGAAATAGGACACGAGGTTAAAGGTGGACGACGCTGGTTGCGCATAGGTTCATTCAGCCTACAGCCTGCTGAATTGCTGAAAGTGGTGTTGATTATTTACGTAGCTTCTTATCTGGAACGCAAACAGGAAGTACTGGCTTCATTCTTCCGCGGTCTAACACCAAACTTCATTGTCACTGGAATTTATCTTTTCCTGGTCCTGTTGCAACCGGACTTTGGCACAGTGGTTTTGATCGCAACTACTATTTTGCTGATGCTCTACGTCGGCGGAGGTCGCCCTATTCATATTGCCACCAGCCTCATAGGTGTAGGAATTATCGGCGGGCTCCTGATTGCTTCACACACATATCGGGTAAGGCGGATGCTGGCTTTTTTGAATCCCTGGGATGATCCACAAAATTCCGGATTCCAAATTATTCAATCCTTCATTGCACTTGGAACAGGAGGCTGGCTTGGAAGAGGACTTGGTGAGAGCCTGCAGAAACGACTTTTTCTTCCGGATGCTCACACCGATTTTATTTTTGCCATCATTGGAGAAGAATTAGGATTTTTATGGATTTGTGTCCTGATAATTCTGTTTGTTGTTTTTATTTGGCGTGGTTACTGGATTGCGTGGAATGCGCAGGATGCATTTGGAAAACACCTGGCTTTTGGAGCAACTACAATTCTCAGCCTGCAAATAATCCTTAACCTCTTTGTTGTAGTAGGCCTGCTTCCGACTAAGGGTTTACCGCTTCCTTTCATTAGTTACGGTGGTACTTCTCTAGTGGTTGCCATGTTTTTAACAGGTCTTTTACTCAACATCAGCGGTAGCCTGCATTCAACAGAAGCTAAACTTGAAAATGGTTTGTCCTCTCCTGCCACAACACCAAACAATGAGTAAAATTTCCTCATTCAGGATGTTCCGGAAGTTACAAACTTTTTGCCTCCGTGCCTCCTCATTGGTATCTTCAGTTCGGAAGTTGATGCTTTTTTCTCTTGCAGCCTCAGCTATACTGCAAACTCCCTCTGCAAATTATTTTTCATCTCAGGCTTTTGCGCAAAGCTCTGCAGATCAAATTACGCGTCAGGAAAGTCACCGCCTGGAAAATTTTTTAATCAGTATAAAAGGACGTGATGACTGGACCCGCCTGATGTTGGCCATACTTAACAGCGTGTCTGCAGTAGAAAGTGTTTTGTCCAATGGTGTCAGCGTAAACATTCGCGGAACTGAGGAATTTCACGGGGTAACTCCTCTTATGTTTGCATCCGGAATTGGAGCGCAGGTAATTGTAAAACTTCTTGTCGAAAAAGGAGCTCGCCTGAATGATACTGATACCCTCGGTAAAACAGCCTTAATTCAGGCTGCATATAAAGGACATTCTGATACCGTCAGCTTCTTACTCCAGCAAGGTGCAAATCCAAATGCAGAAACGAATCAGCAGTGGACTGCTTTAATGTTTGCCGCAGAACGAGGTGAACTTGAAATTCTCAAAACATTGTTGAGACACGGTGCCAGAGCTGACTTTCAGAATAAATTGTCTATGTCATCCGCGATGTATGCAGCACAGAACGGTCATTTTGAGATTGTGCAGTACTTACTTAAACGTGGAATTAAAGTAGATTTAACTTCGCTCAATGGATCAACTGCTTTAATCTGGGCAATTAGATCAGGACATGAAAAAATTGCGGAATTACTGCTGAATGCTGGAGCAAAAACAGATACTCTTGAAGACGAATTCCAAAGAACCCCGCTGCTTCTCGCAGCAATGTACGGTCTGGATTCAACAGTGAAAAAATTGTTGTCTTCCGGAGCCGATTTGGTGGCAGTTGACAAACAAGGAAAAAATGCTCTGTTACTGGCCTTAAGCAACAAACATTTGAAAACAGCGAGCTTGTTGATTAAATCCGGAATTCCAGTCAATACGCCTGACCTTAAAAAAAACACACCGCTGATGTCAGCAACTGCTCAGGGAGATTTGGAATTGACCAGTTTTCTGCTCAAAAAAGGTGCTGACGTAAATGCCAAAAATTCCTTTGAAAAAACAGCTTTGATGGTCGCAGCCAGTGAAGGCCATATTAAAATTGCCAAACTGCTGCTTCGAGAGCAAAGTAGACTGGATTTTCGTGACCGCTATGGTTGGACCGCCTGGATTTATGCAGCAGAAAAGAAGCAGTTATCCATGGTTAAATTTCTCAGTAAAAAAGAATTTGATAACGAGAGAAACCTTTTTTATGCAGTCTCACACGGGCATCTTGAAGTAGTAAATATATTGCTTGATTTACGCGTAAATGCAGAAATTCGTGATTTTCAGGGATGGACTCCTTTGATGTGGGCAGCAAATAACGGTCATTCGGAAATTGTGGAACTGCTGCTAAAAGGTGGAGCAAACATAAACGGCAGTCCTGAGAAAAATCCTGATGATTCCGGTTGGACCCCGCTTATGCTGGCAGCAGGAGGCAGACATATTGACACCGTAAAAACTCTCATCAACAAAGGTGCCGATCTCGGAGCTCAGGATAAGGACAAATGGACGGCACTGACCTGGGCTGCTCTCAAGGGTCATCCTGATATTGTAAGCCTGTTAGCAGATAATGGAGCCCGTATTGACGTACGCGGATCTGATGGGGGAACACCACTTATTTGGGCAGCCTCTCAAGGACACGAAAATGTTGTACAAGCCCTGTTAATAAAAGGCTCAAATGTGAAATTAAAAGATCTACACGGGAAAACTGCTTTGGCACATGCAATACTGCAGGGTCATTTTTCTACTGCAAAGACATTGATCAAACACGGTGCTGATCTAAATCAGAATTTACTCTACGCATCCCAGCGTGGTTACAGCGAAATGGTTGTCTTTCTACTTGAAGAAAATGCGGAAATTGATCAGTTCACTGCACAGAATGAAACACCATTAGCCCTTGCTTCACAAGGAAAACATTGGGAAACCGCCAGGATTTTGCTGGAACATGGGGCTGACCCAGCCTTAAAGAATTCACAGGGACAGACCCCGCTGATGTTAGCGGTTATGACCGGAGAAGTAAACTTAGTAAATATAATGCTGCGTCACCCGACATATGGAGGTCAGGCTTCTGAACTGAATACTACTGATTTTATAGGGAATACACCTTTAATGATCTCCGCAGTTCACGGTTATCTTGAGCTAGTTAAACTGCTGCTAGAGCTTGGAGCAAAAGTTGAAAATAGAAATCGCTGGAAAGAATCCGCATTGATACTTGCCGCTTCTAAAGGCTTTCGTGAAATTGCGGAACTGCTGATACAATACGGAGCAGATATACGCGCAGAAGATGTTAATAAAAAAACGCCTCTGCTGAGAGCAGCTCAAAATGGACATCTATTTGTGGTTGAAATGCTACTTTCACAAGGTGCAAATCTTCATGCCAATGCATTTGACATTAGTGGAGAAGGCGGGACTCCCTTGATTCAGGCAGCCAGAAATGGACACGCTGAGGTTTTGCTGGGATTGTTGAGAGCAGGCGCTGTAATTAACGATTTAGATTTGATGTTTCATCATTCAGCTCTGATGGTTGCAGCTTTGAATGGTCATGGAAAAAGTGCAGGTCTTTTGTTGGACGCTGGTGCTGACCCAATGTTAAAAGACTCCTCCGGAAGATCGGCTTTATTGCTTGCTGCAACCAACAATCATCTGTCGGTTGTAATTCAGCTTTTGGACGCTGGACAAAAAGGGGATCAAAAAGATTCCAACGGTAACGGCATCTGGCACTTGATGGCGATGAGTGATGTAGAAAATGAAGACAACGATTCCAGTTACGGTTCCGGACAAAAAGAAGAAAGTGCTTCAAGGATAATGCATGAACTAATCTCTCGGGGAGTTCTGTTGGATACATTTAACAGCGCTGGGGAAACAGCACTGATGATTGCAGTAAAACGTGGAAAAGTGAAAATCATTAAAAATCTGCTGGAACTTGGAGCCTCACCCGACGTCCAGACACCTGACGGTGAGAGTGCTTTAACGCTGGCGGAAGCAAGTGGTAACGATGAACTGCTTAAACTACTGCGGTGATCAAATCCCGCTTTTAAGACTATAACTGAGAAAGACTCTTTGTTGTCAACTTCCTCTGTTCCAGTAACCGACAACCATCTTTTCTTCCCGTTCATGGAAATCACCATCAGTAATTTTTCCCTGAGCAAATCCTTCACGGAGATAATGCAGTTTTGCTAGACACTCTTCTTTTGAATCGCAATGGCTCCAGCCTTTTTCATTCATATGAACCAGCTTTTCATACTCTTCCTGGGATATTTTTACAGGATTTTCACGAGAATATGGTGTTAAACTAATCATCAGCTATCCTATATTTACCACAAATGTGCGGAATGTTCCTGTCAATGTAAATCAGTGATAACCATTTTAAGCACTAACGTCAAAAGCTTGCAAGTCGGTCACTACAAATCATGAACAAAACCGCCAAAAACAAAAACGTCCTGCCAAATTTACAAAAACTCATTTGGACGGGAAGTTTAATTTCAGGTGTGATGGTTGGCCTGAATGCACCGGGATTTGGCACACACTGGCTGGGAATAATTTCCTTGTTTCCTTTGATCTTCACTTTGGAGAAACTCCATGCGGAAGATGATCTATCTTTCCGGAAACGGGCCTTGCTTTTTTTTGGGATTTGTTGGCTCTCCGGAGGAATTGCCGCATCAATTGGAGGCTATTGGATAACCAACAGCACCCACGTTTTTGGGCACCTCCCCTGGCCGGTGGCTTTAATTATAACAGCAGTCGGTTACGGACTTGAAGTAGGTTTTCAGCTTTTTGTCTATTTCGGAATTCCGCTGCTTTTAATCCCTAAACTCAATAACTGGGACTTACCGCTTCGACTCGCATTTGTACTCGCACTAGATCCCTGGTATCCTCGCTTAATTCATTGGAATTACGGAGCATTAACCTTCTCCGAATTTCCATGGATTGAACAACTTGCGGATATAATCGGATCTTCCGGACTCCTTCTTTACAGCGCTGGTTTGACTTTCCTGCTGATCGGCTGGCTGCGTTGGAAATCCGGAAAACTAAGTCACAAAAAAGTTCTGCAGGCCTCATTTCTATATTTGCTTTTATGGATTCTCGGTTTAAGTTACGGTGCGTGGCGAACTAACAACCTCGAAACAAAATTTACGGAACCCAACGGAAAAAGCTCAAACTTGACCGTAATCGTAATTCAGCCTAATTTTTCACTTCAGGATCTTGCTTCTAATCCGGAACTTGCTCATTCAAAACGGCAGCAGAATTTGGAAAGCCTCCTGACTGATTCGAGGAAAGCGCTCGCAGAACTTCCTCAAAACACAGGCACAGAACAATTGCTGGTCTGGCCGGAATCCGTCTTTCCGGATGCTTTTTTCAAGTCTAACAACTCTCGTCTTAAAGTTTCAGCTTTCGCACAGGAACATCAAACCAATATCTTATTTACGACTGTGGACTGGGAACAGACTCAAACCGGTAATAAATTTTATGGAGTCTCAGTGCTGGTCGGCAAAAAAGGTAAAGTTCTGGGACGCTACAACAAAATTTTCCGGATACCGTTTGGAGAGATGATTCCTTTTTCAGACTGGTTTCCGGGTATCGCCACATGGCTCCGGAAGAACATTGCCAATATGTCTGAGTTTGATCGAGGAACGGAATACACCGTTTTCCCTTTGGAGAGAAATATTCAGCTTTCTGCACCTATTTGTTTCGATATTTTTAATCCTGCAGTCATGCGAGGTATGGTGCTTAATGGCTCAAACCTGGTGCTGAACCTCAGTAATTTAGCCTGGTTTGGACGCACAGCCGCATCTGACAACATGGTCGCGATTTTGCGTTGGCGGGCTATCGAAAATCGGGTGCCGGTTGTCTTTGCTTCCAATAATGGAGAAAGCCTCTTCATTGCTGCAAACGGTAAAAACATGAGCCAACAGCTTGGACTTTTTGAAGAAGGCACACTAAACTCTACAGTAAAGCTTCAATCCCAGTTTTCGTTTTACCGTGAATATGCAGAATGGGTTTGGGCAGGATTTATCTTTTTATTTTTGCTGTTGTTGCTTCCGGCACTCCGTCGAGGTAAAACATTTCAATAAGTATTTACACTCATTATTTTTATTCACCTTAAAAGGAGAAAAAATGGATTTAAAACTCAAAGGGAAAGTCGCCATGGTGGCGGCTTCAAGTAAAGGACTGGGTTATGGTATCGCTCAAGCACTGGCCCAGGAAGGTGCTTCACTATCAATTGGCAGCCGTACTAAAAAGGATATTGAAGCAGCAGCCGAAAAACTCCGGAACGAAACCGGAGTACAGGTTTTAGCAAATGTTCTGGACTCGTCAAATCCTCAATCTATCCAAAACTGGACTGATTCCACTCTTAAAGAATTTGGAGGAATCGACAAACTTGTAGTCAATGCCGGAGGCCCACCCACAGGAAAATTTGAGGATTTTTCTGATGAGGACTGGCAGGCGGCATTTGAACTAAACCTTTTTAGTGCTGTGCGCATGATCCGGGCAGCTTTACCATCAATGCGTGAACGTGGAGGTGGCTCTGTTTTGACGGTTACCTCAATGTCTGTCAAAGAACCGATTGACGTGCTGATTCTCTCGAACGTCATGCGTTCCGGAGTTACCAGTTTGATTAAAAGCCTCTCCAAGCAACTTGCTGCGGATAACATTCGTCTCAATAATCTGATGCCCGGACGTATCAACACGGATCGGGTGAGAAGCTTGGACGCTTTGAATTCTGAAAAGCAGGGGGTTTCAATTGAACAAATACAAGAGGTAAACCACACCAATATTCCGCTGGGACGTTACGGTACCATTGAAGAATTTGGACGATGCGGAGCATTTTTGCTCTCTGATGCTGCAAGTTATGTCACCGGTTCTAGTCTTGCCGTTGATGGTGGTGTGCTTAAAACAGTCTGGTAATTAGCGTTCAAGTTATTTGCATTTCTGACGATATTAATGATCAAGAGGAATAGGCCGTTTCGTTGCCTGGCTTTCTGTTTTCCGAAAGTCTGGTTTTTAACGGCGATAATCCCCATTTTAAATAATGATCAATCTCAGAGGTGCAAATGCCTGTCAATTATCTTAACTTATATCTTCTTGCCGTCTTCGGCGGACTTGCGGCAACAGTAGGCGGAATTCTAATCTGCTATAGCGGTATCTCGGAAACAAGTTATGTTGTTTATCGGGGTATGGAGCTGACAACCTATTATCTTGATAAAAATCGCCACGACCTGTATGTAAATGGGTTGGTTTATAGTATTACTTTCGGCATTGCATTTTTGCTGTTGCTGGCAGTAATTGTGGTTCCAAGTCCAGCACAAATTCAAAAGCGCATGTCCACATCTCAGTTTGCGGGTGCAGCCGGCGAGGGTTATCTCGGACCTTCAGGAGTGTCTGCTCCTGTTGAAGAAACTCAAGCTGCAGCAGAAGAAATGCCTGCAGAGGAAGAGGAATCCCTTGAAATAGAGCTTGAACCGGACATAGAATCCTATGATGTGGAAGAAGAGGAAGAAGAAGAAGAAGAAGAAGAAGAAGATTCAGCACTTTCGAGTTTGGCTGATGATGATGATTCTGATGTAGTCTACGGTACAGGACGCATCACTGATAAGGCACACAGATCATTTATCCTCACCAGTCCAGACAGCGCCGTCAAGTTTCTAATGCGTAAAGAACTTGACGGACGTCCACTGAAATCATCGCAGGATGAAATATACGAAGGCTGGCAAAAACGAGGACTTTCCAGAGGGAAATTACGTAAACACTTTCTCAAGGTTATGGAATGGGACAGCGTGCCTGAAATGGAAGTCAATGAAATCTATAATAAATTGAAAGATAAGGCATACGAAGTAAAACACTCTGGCTAACATAACTATCAACCAATCACCAATTAATTAAAACATATGAATTCAAAGCTTTTCAAAGGAACACCTACTTACTTACTGGATTCAAAATTAAGTGAAGCTTTCCACATTGCACGCCTGCTGGAAAAACCTCTGTTGCTCGAAGGTGAGCCCGGAACCGGTAAAACAAAACTTGCGCAGGAATTTGCTAAAAAAGAAAACCGACCCTTATTTGAAGTACCGATAACTTCAGAAAGCAAAGTTTCGCTCCTCGTTTCGCGTTTCGATGAAGTTCAACGCCTGATGGACACACAGGCTGCTGTTGCCAACGCTCAGATGAAACAAGCCGGAATTGACATGCAAATCGATACCGGCGGACGTAAAGTGGACAACTTGGATGAATACGTGCATTTGGGGCCTCTCGCAGAAGCCTTCTCTACTCCAGACTCGGTTCTGTTACTGGATGAAATTGACAAAGCTCCCCGTGAACTACCCAATAATCTTTTGTTTTTACTCTCTGAACGACGCATCGTTGTCCCGGAAACACAACAAACAATCGCCTGTGAACCGGGTAAAATGCCGATCATAGTGATCACATCCAACCATGAGCAGGATTTACCTGCTCCTTTTATTCGGCGTTGTATTTATATGTATATCGAGTTTCCGCCACCGGAAAGAATGCGTGAAATTGTCCGTATGCATCATCCTGGAGCAAATGAAAAAATTGTTGCAGCAGCAATTGAGATTTTCTATCAACTACGTGAACTTGACTTGACACGGAAACCCTCTACCAGTGAAATTTTAGATTGGATTTCATACCTCGTGCAGACAGATGTCCTTGATGCAAAAGTTGTTGAAAAACTTAAAGGTGCACAAACTCTGGTCAAACATCGTGATGACCGAGAACTATTACGGGTAATTCAGGAAAAAGGTATTGAGTCTGCAACCAGTCGAAAGACACCAAACTGGTAAACTCTTTCTCACTCATGAACTAAAACGTGTTTCAAATTGGCTTCTTCATTTTTATTTTTTTACTTGGAAGCATTCCTTTCGGTTTGTTGATCAGCCGTTACTGGTTAAAAATAGACATTCGCCAACAGGGAAGCGGAAACATCGGTATGACAAATGTCATGCGGGTCGGTGGCAAATTGCCTGGCATTATGACTTTTGTGCTGGATTTTGGAAAAGGCAGTCTCGCCGTTTTGCTGGCCCAAACAGCTTTTCCTGTAACCGAAACCGCACCAGAAGCTCAGTTGTTATACCTAAGTCTCGCTGGAGTCGTTGTTGTTTGCGGACATGTCTTTTCAGTTTTTCTGCGCTTTAAAGGTGGGAAAGGTATTTCGACTTTATTTGGAGTCTTAGCAGTGTTGCATTTCAGTATCGCTCTCAGTGCAGCCTCGGTTTGGGTAGGCATGTTTTTATGGAAAAAAATCTCAAGCCTTTCTGCAATCACCATGCTGATAGTCCTTCCGTGGTTTTTTATGCTATTTCCATGGCTGCAGAATGAACCCCCTTTTTGGACTGTGTTTTTTCTTTTCCTTCTGTTATCATCACTGCTGATCTATAAGCATCGTGAAAATATTCAGCGTCTACTCAAAGATCAGGAATCCCAACTCCGTTAAACAAAACAACTGACAACATTTTTCAAAAGAACTTAAATGAATCCAATCACTCCATTCTCATTTTTCTTTGGCAAGGATATGTTCCGACACGCTATTCTTTTATCAGGAATTGCAATCATTGCCTGGTTCTTGACACAAAATGGGATTGGCTTGGCAAGTTATTTTTTTTGGATTTCATTAATCATGATTTCAACAATAGTAATTTGGCGGGCAGGTGATTTTTTCTCTCCTGCAGCTACTTATATCCAGAATAAACACGATATACCACAGTCGATTAAAGCCGCGGTCATTGATGCAATTGCGAGTTCATTCCCGGAGTTTTGTGTAGCCGTTATTGCTGTAATCATGCTAGGACGTGCAGAAGTTGGTATCGCCAGCATTGTAGGATCAGCACTTTACAATGTCCTTGTGATTCCTGCGGCTGCAGGATTAGTTGCGGCAAGTCCAATGGTCATCAGCAAAGAAGTCGTCTGGCGTGACAATTTATATTATCTTGGCGTTACTCTTTTGCTCGGGGCAATGCTATGGTTGTTCCCAAATGAGTGGGGGGCCGGTGTTGCTGTTATTTTTTTACTGGCATACTTAGGTTATGTCTTTCTCCTTCAGCGAGATTTCAAAAAATCAAAAAATCAAAATGCAGATTCGCACAAACCTGATATATTGGAAGATAAGACTGAAGATGATGATGAGTTGGAATTAAAATCAGAAAAAAAAGCGTGGATATGGCTTGTCAGCATGATGATTTTGATGGGGGCAGCAACTCACGTGTTAGTCGAATCTTCACTTGCTCTCGGTGATATGTTGGGAATTGATGGAGTTCTCATGGGATTTGTCGTGATTGCTGCAGGAACATCGGTACCAGATACTGCACTCTCTGTAATAAGCGCTAAAAAAGGTCACTACGACGCAGCAGTTTCTAACGTCTTCGGTAGCAACATTTTCGACATATGTATTTGTTTAAGTGTTCCTATTTTGCTGGCACTCGCCATGAGTGGAGAGCCAACTGCTATTGACCTGCCACAGTTGGGGTTAATCTGGAGCCTGATTGGAGCTACTTTTATAGCAGCCTATTTATTCTGGAGCAATAACTACACACTCACCAAAGCCAAAGCAGGGATGATGGGAATGATATACCTGCTCATCATTTTAGTTGCCTTTTCATTTTAATTTGTAAAGAACGGTTCCTGGACTGAACCAGCAAACACTTCTTGCATATTTTTTCTTCCCCCTAATAATTGTTGCCGTTAGTGTAAATAATGCTAAGTTGAAGGCGACATCAATGGCCACTGAGCCCCCCAGGACAGCACATAACGGCTTGCGCAGTCCATTACTACAGTCAGATAAGCAAAGCCGTGAGCCAAGATTTATCAATCTGTGACTGAAGCATAATCCTCCACTGGAATACTAAATTTTTCTCTTGTACATTTTTTATTGTCCTATATAATATTCGTCTTTAGTGTAAAAATGCACGGTTGACAAATGTTCATCAACAATCTTTGGAAGAATGCCTATGTTGAAAATATTTTATTTACTATTTATATCCTTACTGGTTTTTGGCTGTGCCAAGAAAGAGGATTCAACTTCATCGACCGCGACATCGGATGATTCAAGTTCCGGAAGTATGTTGTTATCTGGTAAAATTGCACAAGGTTATGTTAGGGGGGCGAAAGTCTTTGCTGACGTTGACGGTGATGGTATACGGGACTCAAACGAATCTCAGGCGACCAGTGACACCAGTGGATCATATGACCTGAGGGCAGACCCAGGAAGTTGGATGCTGATCACGAGCGGAGGTACTTTCCTTGATTCAAAAGGGAATGAAGTAAACGCATTGCCAATGAAGGCGCCAGCTCCGACGACTTCAGGAGCCACTTCCAATGTTACACCTCTGACTTCATTGGTTGCGGCAAATCCGAGCTTGAAAGCTAAACTCGATGCTTTGGGTGGCGATGGATGGAATGCTGACATTGCCAGCAGTTCAGGTGTGCCTGGGAAACTACTGAGGATAGCTCAAACGGTTGAGCAGACAATGATGACTCTCTCAACAGGAAGCAACGCGGTTCTGGCTACAGACTCATCCAAACTAAAGACGCTGGACAAGCTGGCGGAGGCTTTTGCCATGCAGGAAAACATCTCCTCAAATGAAGCATTAGCCGCTGCGACACAGCAAGGGGTTGTCAATGCCCTGAACGATGAGAATGTGGTCACACTTTCTGCAGATCAGGAGAAAATCAAAGGGGCATTGGTTGATGCAACCTTGGTTGCTGTCGATAGTGTTACTGAAGCGATCTCGGATACTTCTGAGGCTGTAGTCGAGACAAGTGTGACATCGACTTTGGAAACCGCGCTGGATAATGCAACATCCGTTGTGAACACAGCAGTAAGTCTGGCAGGGGCCCCCGTTTATGCCACGTTTTGTACCACATCTGAGTCGAGCTCTTGTACGGGTACGCCAAGTGGGGCAACTTTAAGTTATGCAACAGTCCCAAAGTTTGGTGCTGTGGTTTTTAATCAATAAATTCAATCTATAAATATTTTAAGGATCATTATGAAAACATTCATTTCTTCTATCATCGGATTCATTTTTTTAGGAAGCATAGTATCTGCACAAATGACTACATTCTCCCAAGGGGACATTCTCAGTGCAGGAAGTATGAATCAAAATTTTAAACATCTTCAGGATCAATTTAGTCTCAATAAAAAAGAGATTGATTGTTCAACTGATAATCTAACCCAAAAAATCAATCAGGGTTATAATCATTTAGTAATTGATGGAAATTGTTCAGTAAAAAATCTTTTTGTAGGGAATGCTGATATAAATAGGTGGTGTGGTTATAGTCAGGCAAATAATCCTATCAATAAATTAATAATTTCTGGAAAAACAGGTATTAGTAGTGATACATTGACTGTAAATGGTACTGGGGATTGTGATTTATTAAGTGCAATGGATGGTGGCTATATATTATTAGAAAATTTGACCATAAATACAACAAAAAGTATTTTATCAAGTGGTGCTTCAATGATGAGAATTGAAAATGTGAATGTAACAGGTGCTGTTGATCCTTATATTGCTTTAGGCTCAGAAAGAGGAAGCCACATGCATTTACAAAATGTAACCACAACATCACATGAAGTTTATGCAAATCATGGATCTACGATTCATTTAGAAAATACTACCTCCAAAGATATGAGCATACGAAGCAACGGAACGATTGTGGGAGATAACGTAACTGTTTCTCATTTATTGTTACATCATGCGGGTGTTGCTGAACTTAAGAATTTAACTATTGATTGTTCAAGTGCAAGTAGTGCTTGTATTTATGCAGGTGGTGGTACTACTATGCGGTTGGAAAAAGCAATAATTACAGGTAATGGTAGCAAACCTGCTATAGACCTTCAAGGTGCATACCTAGAATTAAAAGAGAGTACTATAAATTCTACAAATCGTGAAACAATTAATGTGGATTATTCGTACATAAGTGCGGCTGACAATAATACAATCCAAGGAACTATTTATTGTACCCAAAATGGATTAGGTAGTTTTGATCGTGCACATACAACCCATGGTTGTTAATTTTAAGCAGATCATACTGTTTCAAATGTCGAAGTAAGAGTTCAGTGTTTGAAATTAAAAGATATGCAACTGTAGTCAGATTAAAGTGCACTAGTGCTTAAATATACTGAAATTCGGGAC
>Ga0208408_1001346_pt1 | contig 14156 bp, 7 predicted proteins | sample ETNtaG_4_FD_185776 | JGI IMG/M metagenome (GOLD analysis project Ga0208408, IMG submission 185776) | Marine microbial and viral communities from oxygen minimum zone, Eastern Pacific Ocean - ETNP201406SV67 (SPAdes) (version 2) | ecosystem: Environmental > Aquatic > Marine > Oceanic ... | reverse complement strand
CTCTAGTAAACCAATGGGGATCTTAAAATTATTTAGGATGACCATATTACTCGTTAGAGCCATATTCCCTTTTGAATAATTCAATAGTGGAATGGGTAAATGTCTATCCTGAAAAAAGGACAACCCTCCACCGTCCTCAAAATTTTCAAAAAGTTCATCCTTTTCTTTTGTGTTTAGCGTGTCACCACTAAACTGTGCTACATTTTCTATAGAGAAAAAATTTCCTAAAAAACCTCTGTCAGACTGATAAAGCTGTAACATGAATGGTTTGTCATGTGCTCTGGTAATTAATGCAGGATTGAAGCCAACACAAAAAATACCTTCAGCAATTGTCGTGTAGGCACCAGACAATCCAACCACTCGTGGATCTCTTTTTGTTTGGCCCTGTAGCAGAGTGGTAATCAATAATATAGAAACTAATAATATTCTATTCATTATCGATTCCTATATGGTCTAGAATTATGAGGACCAATAAAACTTGGATTTATAGATGAAATTGAGCTCGTACGTCCTGGATTTTTAATCTTCAGGTACCAGCCATTCATATCTCTTGCTTTCACATATTTATCAGTCTTTTGATCAAGAACGACACTCTCTTTACTCACAATACGAATACGTACCGAGTCCTGCTCTGAGAACCCATTAAGGTCCCACTCATAAGTATTCAAGCCAGCAGCGCTGGAAACGTCTTCTGCTATAATACCGCCATTTACCCCAGACCAATATCCATCAAGTATAGAACTTATATTGGTGTCTGAAGATGTGGAGTAATATATGTTAACCGCAGATATTCCTTCTCCATAAGTACGCCATTGTATGTCATAGGACTGGTCGGTGTATAATGTCTGTCCGCCATTTGGTTTTACAATAACTAGCTCAGAATTTGCTGATGCAAATGCGCCGCTACTGCTCACTCTAAACGTGATAAATGATCCTACCTCTAGATGATCATTTATTGATAAGAATATCATCTGAGAATCCGTACTGTTTATCTGAAACCGTGGCATCACATAGTGATTTCCATAGTCAGTGATTAGCCTCACCCTGTTCGTATCTAAACCTGTTGCATAGGTAGAGTTTCCTGGTTCAGCCACCATCCCTTCTGGGAAGCCAAGCGTGTCCTCTTCCTCTGCTGTGTATAACCTATTCGGACCAGGTAGAATAAACTTGAAGAGTGTATCTACATAACTTATTACGGTATCAATCCCACTACCATCCGATCTTACTATATAAGGAATTCCCTCAATGCACTCGCTGAAATCCGTCATCACATCATAGATGTAGATATTACTTGTTTTAGGAGAAAGATCTGAACAACGATTTATGATATAGATATTATCCGTTGGAGACCAGCCCTGTTTCAGTGCCATTGTGTCTCTAAATGCTAATAACATCTCAGGCGTAGGACTTGTTGGAAAAAATTCACTATTTGAAAATAGCATAGCAAGTTCTGCACCAATAGGCATCGCATTCGTCACATCGAAAACCATCTCCGCGCTAATAAGTGAGTTTCTAATTTTATTCCTTGTCTCATAGTCCATCTCTTCAATAACCGTAGGCTGAGATAAAAAAACCATTTCATCAAGAATTAATGAAAATGGTGCTACCAGCCTAAACCCTCCACCTAAGCCAGCACCAGCAACAATAGTGCCTCTACCATCAATCCTGGCCGAAGCATCAATAGTGAGTTTCGTGGGATTTGAGGCCATTAGGTCAATAATGGTTCCCTGACCTTCTGCTGGAGCCACTAAAGTATCATAGGTAGCAATGCTGTCAGTGGTCCTATCATAAATTTGAATCCGCGTGCCCCAACGGTTTAACTCAATAACTGTCATGGAGGTGTCTAACGAAGTAGGCGGATAGCCTATTGTATCAATGGCAAAACTCATCCTTGTTGTGTCACCAAAAACGTCCACGCCAGCGAAGTCCATGTTCATCCTTACTGGAAGTTTTATCTGACTTTTCATTATTAACGCCAGTCTTACATCTGCGATCGTAGCCCCCTTAAAACCTTGAGGCATTTCCTGATCTTGTGGTACCGATGGAAATCCCTGAACAATATTCGCCTCTAGCTCTTTAAACACTAGAGAACCAAATCGAATGGTGAGGCCCATTCCTCCCAGGCTTGAACCATCTAGTGGTATGGTCACTTTCTGTGTTGGAATACTTACTTCTAGTTCAAGGTCAAGCTTATCTATCGCTGAGTCAGGGTTAGTCGCTCTCATCGTATCTCCCTTAAGGCTAATATCAAAATTGTATGTTTCTCCAGGAATCAGAATCTGATCAATCTTTACCGGAAGATTACCCTCAGGAACAAAAAAGTTTTTATAGTCCATTAAAAATTTGATATCAAAAGGAAACGTGTTTTTTAGGTTAAGTATTTGTAGCCGGTTAGAATTATAAGCTACTCCCTCAGATGACAGAACGGTCCTGTAAAGCTCAAGACTTGTAGAAGTTCCATCTTCATTTTCTGTAGCACCAAAAGGAATCTCTGGCGCGTCAATTCCAAGACCCACCGAATCAATAGAAACGTCCATACTCTCAACACCCGATAGCCCAAACTGTATCTTAAAGTCGATATAAAGAGAGTCACTTGGCTCTTCACCTTCTGCATTACCTGGCGGATATAACGTAACAAAAGTTCCAGGGGGTGCATAATCAAGCTGAAACGATGTAGTTATTTGTAATAATTGTGCTAAACCCTCTCCGCCTAGATCTTTAGTCTCATTTAACTCTGTTCCAATAGCTATTAGATCAGAAGCATGATTTGCTATTGTATCATCTAGCGCTTCTATACCTGTCACCAAACGAGAAAAAACTGAGGAAAGGTTTGTGGGTATACCTCTGTTCTTTATTTTTGTAGAGTATACGCTATTATTTCCAGAGCTAATATTTATTGTGTCTATACTGCTTATCAATTGCGGATCTGAATCTGGTAAAAGCGAGTTCAATCCTAGATCAATAGGAGCCTGACCATTTATCTGACCAAATAAAGAATCAAGGAAATTGTTTGCTGGAGTAGCGATTGCAGCATTATAAAAATCAGCAGACAGAGTTTTTACTGAGTCAATAGGAAATGAGAACGGGGTTCCCGTATAGTCAACCCCTTCAAATGGTACTACTAAAGTATCTGTTTCAAAGCCTATTATATTACCAAATTCATCAAATATAGGGATAGGGTTACCATCATCATCTAAGGCAGGTATAAGTGTTATAGCAGTATCTAAATACAATAGCTGATCATAGATAACCAATGGAATCTCAAACTCAATAGGAGGTACCTCTGGCAATGCTAAACTACTAGCATCGATTCCAGGCATTTCTGTAGCAGGAATAGCAGTCTCCATATAACCACCTTCAAAATCAATTTTTAAGTTTTCTGGATCCAATGAAGTAAAAGGTAGCTCTGCCTCATAAACAATCTGAAATCCCATAGAGTCTGGCGTAGGAAATATATTATAATCCGGATTAGAAAGATCACCCATTTCATATCGTTTTTGAACCAACGGAATTTTTATATCGAGAAACCAGGTTGGCATCTCAAACTTCTCAGGTACATCAAAGTCGCACGCCGGCGCTGTAAGCAGGAGCATGACTCCAAGAGCTTGTAAAATACCTAATCTCCATCGAGGGGAGTACTTTCTCAGATTTACCTTCAAAACTATATCAAGTTATTTGGACTACCGCGCTAGAATTTGTGGTTTTCTAGCTTGACATGCAAAACGAAAAAACCCCACAATAAATGCAGGGCTTCCTATTGTTTTTATTAAGTTTACATTAATATTTATAGTGTTCAGGCTTAAACGGACCCTTTTTTGAAACGCCAATATACTCAGCTTGCTCATCAGTTAGCTCAGTCAATTTTACACCTAAATGGTCTAAGTGTAGCCTCGCTACTTCTTCGTCTAGCTCTTTAGGAAGCATATAAACACCAACCTCTGGAGTATCTTTTGCTAGAGCTATCTGAGCCAATACCTGATTTGTAAACGAGTTTGACATAACAAAACTAGGATGACCGGTGGCACAACCAAGGTTCATTAGTCTTCCCTCAGCAAGCAGGAATACTTGATGCCCATCCGGGAAGTAATAACGATCAAGCTGAGGCTTAATATTCTCTTTTGTAATAGACTTATCATCATTGACTGCGTTTACTTGAATCTCATTGTCAAAGTGACCAATATTACAGACAACCGCCTGATCACGCATTTGATACATATGATCCTTTGTAATGATATCCTTATTGCCAGTTGTGGTAACAAAAATATGTACCTCATCTATCACATCTTCTATCGTAGTAACCTCATATCCTTCCATAGCCGCCTGAAGGGCACATATTGGGTCAATCTCTGTTATAAGCACTCTCGCCCCATAGCCACGAAGAGACTGGGCACAGCCTTTACCTACGTCACCATATCCGCAAACCAAAACCGTTTTACCAGCAACCATAATATCTAGTGAACGCTTGAGACCATCTGCTAGAGACTCCCTACAGCCATAAACATTATCAAATTTGGATTTTGTCACTGAATCGTTAACATTATACGCCGGGAACAGAAGGTGTCCATCTTTTTCCATTTGAACTAATCTATGTACGCCGGTTGTAGTCTCCTCGGATACACCTATAATATTTTCAGTGATACCATGCCAGTGCATCGGATTTTTACCAAGGATATCTCTTAATAACTTTTCTATTACCTGTTCCTCTTCTATTTTGGTCTTTATTTCTGGAGCATAATTATTTTTTTTATAGAATTCTTCAAGCTCATAACCCTTGTGAATTAACAAAGTTGCATCACCACCATCGTCAACAATTAAATCTGGCCCAGATCCATCTGGGAATGTTAGTGCTTGCATCGTGCACCACCAGTATTCCTCTAAAGATTCGCCTTTCCAAGCAAAAACCGGTACTCCCGCATCGGCTATTGCTGCTGCTGCATGATCTTGGGTTGAAAAAATATTACAACTGGCCCATCTCACATCGGCGCCTAGATCGACTAACGTTTCTATCAAAACAGCTGTTTCAACAGTCATGTGCAAGGATCCAGTAATTTTTTTACCTTTTAGTGGTTTATATGGACCATATTTTGCCCTGGTAGCCATAAGCCCTGGCATCTCTTTTTCGGAAATTTCAATAGCATTTCTGCCATCCTTTGCAAGCTCAATATCCTTAATCTTATAAGGCAATGATTCTACAATATCTTTCACCGCTACTTCAGACATTTTATTCTCCTTTAATTTTTTACTGCAGATTTTAATTTATCTGACAGATCTGTTTTTTCCCATGTGAAACTCTCTCCATTTCGTCCAAAATGTCCATACGCAGATGTTACATAATATCTTGGCTTTTTGAGATCCAAATGTTTTACTATTTCACCAGGGCGAAGTGGAAATATCTCAGAACATAATGAAGTTAATTGCTCATCACTGATAGCCCCAGTACCAAATGTCCTCACATAGAATGATGTAGGCTCAGCAACGCCAATACCATAAGATAGCTGTACCTCACACCTCTCAGCTAAGTCTGCGGCTACAACGTTTTTTGCTATATATCTAGACATATATGCCGCTGAACGATCAACCTTCGATGGATCTTTTCCAGAAAATGCACCTCCACCATGAGGAGCATAACCTCCATATGTATCAACGATGATCTTCCTTCCTGTAAGCCCTGTATCAGCAGCTGGTCCACCATAAACAAATCTTCCGGTTCCATTAACAATAAACTCACTCTCATATGGTATATCATAGCTATCCAAAACAGGAATGATTACATGATTAATGACCTCTTGCCTGACAAAACTCAACTCATCTTCTTCAGAACCATACTTGTCTAACATGTCGTCATGTTGAGTTGCAATCACAACTTTTGTAATTCTAATAGCTGTAAAACCATCATACTCAACGGTTACCTGAGACTTTCCATCTGGTCTTAGCCATGATAAGGTACCATCTTTTCTGATAGTCGCTAGTCTTTCTGTCAAACGCTGTGCTATTTGTATTGGAAGAGGCATCAGCTCTTCAGTTTCCTTACAAGCAAAACCAAACATCAGGCCCTGATCACCAGCGCCCTGTTCTGAAACATCATCAGAGTCGACACCCTGTGCAATCTCTGGACTCTGCTCATGAATAATAGCACGAACTTCAACGCTATTATTATCCATACCTTTTGCCTCATTAGTGTATCCAATGTCTGACAAGGTTTCTCTAACAATATTATCAACATCAAGAGAGCCAGAAGACCTAACCTCACCAGAAACAACGACCAATCCATTAGTGGCTAATGTTTCGCAAGCTACGTGTGACTCCCGATCCTGAGATAGTAAATTATCAAGAATGGCATCAGATATTGCATCGCAGACTTTGTCAGGATGACCTTCTGTAACAGACTCGGATGTAAATAAATATTTTGACAATGTTAACTCCTAATTCGTATATATATTCGATTAAACTAAATAGTGAGGCGCGAAATATAAATAAATCATACTAATAATATCTAAAAAACTTAATAAATATCTGTTTTGATACAAAACTCTCTATAAATACGAGCAAGCTCCTGAAGCATCTCAATCGATGCTTGAAAATTATAGGACATAATATGTTCAACATTTAGTCCTATTGGTACAATAATTTTGTTTTCATTTAAAAATGTTAGAGTTTCATTTAAAACATTAATAGCAATTTCCATAGACCTTTCGGTCATTATTTGATCATTCTCATTTAAATATTCTTCAGTATCTGCTGGAATATCAACACCTAGCCATTTTAAAAAATTAATATTTTTCTTTGAACTTACCGGTGCAAAACTAAGCAGTAATCGTCTTGGAAAAGTATTTTGCTCATCACATCTTTTTTGATAGTGAGAAATCATTTTTATAATTTTTGAGGAATCATAAAGGACTTGAGTCGTAAAAAATTCAGATCCATTTTTACTTTTTTCAATCAGCTTTAGAGACTCTTTTTCTCTACTTGGGATTGAGATTCCGCCACACAATACATTTAATTTTTTATTTTGTTTAATAGCCTCTAAAGCTTTATTTACTGATGGACCTGGATATGTAATATTTCTTGATTCACCACCAACAGTAATCAGATTTTCTATTTCATACTTGTTGTATGTTTCTTCAAACCAGACCATCTCCTTATCAAGAGCTTGGTGAACCACAACTCTGTTAACAATAGACTCAATTCCAACAATATCCTGCAATAGTTTTCCAAATTCTCTTGGCTCGGCCCTAAGTTGATTTTTTACTGGTCGCTCTCCTCGTCCGATCTCATCCCGGACTTCAGGAATATTGATCGCATCAATATGTGTTTGTGATAAAAGTGAACTAATATTTGCAGCATAAGAGTTAAGAGTGCCGTCCTTTTCTCTTGGTGGCAATATCTCGTACACGACCACAGGTCTTCTTGGCCTTTTTATTTTATCTTTTATTCTCATCTTTAATACCTATTCATTACTTAGAACACTAAAATAACATGATTCTGGATGACTAAAATACCAGCCACATACAGAAGCGGCAGGATACATTGCACGATTTTCTGTAAGTGTAATGCCAATATTTTTTTCAACATTCAAAATTTTCCATATTGTATCTTTTTCAGCATGATCTGGACATGCGGGATAGCCTGGGGCTGGTCTTATACCATCATAATTTTCTTTAATAAGATCATTTATATTAAAATCTTTCTCTATGGAATAACCCCAGTAGTCGGTTCTAATCATTTGGTGTAATTTTTCTGCAAATGATTCTGCTAACCTATCCGCAATCGCCTTCACCATAATGATTTTATAATCATCTAATTGGTCTTCATACTCTGAAATAATTTGTTCTATTCCTTTGCCCGCTGTTACCGCAAATAACCCCATCCAGTCTTTTTTTGGGGAAATAAAATCGGCTAACGAATAGTTGAATTTCTTTGGTCCCTTATCAATTAACTGCCTCGGAAAATTAAAGGCATAGCTATCAACAGATACTTCCTCATCCTTTGAAATAGCTGGATAAATTCCAAAAACAGCGTCTGCTGTTAATCTTTTATCGTTTATTAACTGGTCTAAGAGTTTATTTGCATCATCAAATAGTTTTTTTGGCTCATTACCATATTTCCCATTTTCTAATAAATCAGGGAACTTTCCTCTCATCTCCCAAGTATGAAAAAAAGGAGCCCAGTCTATATAGTCAACTAAATTAGTAATTGGATAATCCAATAAAATTTCTGTTCCACTAAATTTTGGTTTCGGCGGTATATACTTATCCCAGTCAACAGAAAACTTCCTGTCTCTTGCATTATCAATAGTTAAAAGTGATCGTTTTTTTGACCTAGATAGATATGCTTCACGTATACTACTATAGTCTTCCCTAGTAGAAGTGACTAGCTTTTCTTTTTTATTTTCATTTAAAAGTTTGCCCACAACGCCTACACTTCTTGAGGCATCTGTAACGTGTACTGTAAAACCAGAATATTGCTCTTCAATTTTAATAGCAGTGTGACGTCTGCTAGTAGTAGCACCTCCTATCAATAGCGGTATATTAAGATTTTTTCGTTCCATCTCTTTAGCCACAGATACCATTTCATCTAGACTTGGTGTAATCAAACCAGATAGGCCAATGATATCCGCCTTTTCATTTATCGCAGTTTGAATGATTTTTTCAACTGGAACCATAATGCCAAGATCTATGATTTCATAACCATTACAGCCAAGAACAACACCAACAATATTTTTACCAATATCATGAACGTCACCCTTTACTGTTGCCATGACAATCTTCCCATTTGATGTCGTGGATGTGCCAAACTTTTCTTTCTCCTCGTCAATATATGGAATAAGATGTGCCACTGATTTTTTCATTACACGTGCCGATTTTACTACCTGAGGGAGAAACATTTTTCCTGACTGGAATAAGTCACCAACCTTGTTCATTCCATCCATGAGAGGTCCTTCTATAACCTCAATAGGACTCTTAAAATTCCTTCTGGCCTCTTCCGTATCTTCATCAATATAATCAGTGATTCCTTCAACTAGCGCATGACCTAGTCTTTCATTAATTCCTACATTTCGCCAAGAGAGATCTTTTTCTTTTTGCTTTTTCAGGCCAAAATAGTTTCCCGCAACATCAACCAGTCTTGCTGTATTATCATCACCACGATTTAATATCACATTTTCGATTAACTCCTTCAACTCAGGGTTTATATCGTCATAAAGTGTCAACTGACCAGGGTTGACGATACCCATATCCATGCCTGCTTTAATCGCATGGTACAAAAATATAGAGTGCATAGACTCCCTAATAGCATCATTCCCTCTAAATGAAAATGAAAGATTGCTAACGCCTCCACTAACATGAACCTCGGGCATTTTCTCTTTTATTGTTTTCGAAGCTTTGATAAATGCATTTGCATAGTCATTATGCTCTTCAATACCTGTCGCAACAGCAAAAATATTTGGATCGAAAATAATATCCTCACCATTCATTCTGACTTTGTTTATTAATACACTATATGCTCTTAGGCATATTTCAACCTTTCTATCGTATGTATCTGCCTGACCATTCTCATCAAATGCCATAACAATCACCGCCGCACCATATTTTTTTATTTCCTTAGCCTGCCTGATAAACTCATCTTCTCCTTCTTTCAAAGAGATTGAGTTTACTATCCCCTTACCCTGTATATTTTTAAGTCCAATCTCTAAAACGCTCCACTTAGATGAATCGATCATTACAGGAACCTTAGAGATATCAGGCTCTGAGGCAATCATCCTTAGAAAAGTTTCCATCACAGACTCAGAATCCAATAAACCCTCATCCATGTTTATATCTATGATCTGAGCACCATTTTCTACCTGATCACGAGCCACTGACAAAGCTTTTTCATAATCACCATTTTTAATAAGTCTCTTGAATACTGATGAACCAGTAACATTTGTCCGTTCGCCTATATTTATAAAATTACTTTCAGGCCTAATAGTTAATGGCTCGAGCCCACTAAGTCGTGTATAATTATCTATATTTGGAATATTCCTTGATCTTATGCCACTCACCGATTCAGCTATTGCGCTGATATGATCTGGAGTCGTACCGCAACACCCACCTACGAGGTTTACTAATCCTTCCTTAGCAAAACCTGATATTTCGTTAGCCATTTGTCCTGGGGATTGGTCATACTCTCCAAACTCATTGGGAAGTCCAGCATTTGGATATGCAAACACATATAAAGCAGCTGACTTTGAGAGTTCACTTAGCCATGGACGCATCTCACTAGCACCAAGCGCACAGTTTAGTCCAACAGCTAATGGATTTGCATGTAAAATAGAATAGAGGAACGCTTCAACCGTTTGACCTGATAAGGTTCTGCCACTAGCATCGGTGATAGTACCAGAAATAAAAATAGGGATATCAATATTATTTTGTTCTAATAATTCTCCAATTGCAAAAAGAGCTGCCTTACAATTAAGTGTATCAAAAACTGTTTCAACTAAAAAAAGATCAACCCCACCATCAATTAATCCAGAGACTTGCTCACTATAGGATTCTCTTAAAAGGTCAAAACTAATATTACGATATCCTGGATTATTAACATCAGGACTCAATGATGCTGTTCGATTTGTCGGTCCAATAGCTCCAGCAACGAACCTAGCTTTATCTGTAAATTTTATTGCTTCAGACTTTGCAATCTCAGCAGAACTCCGGTTTAATTCATATGCTAATTTTTCAGTATTGTAATCTTTCTGAGAAATAGAATTGGCACTAAAGGTATTTGTCTCTATAATGTCAGATCCAGCGTCTAAATAAGATCGGTGAATCTCAGAGACCACATCTGGTCGTGTGATTGAAAGAATCTCATTGTTACCTTTCAGATCATTTTTATGATCCTTAAACCGATCACCTCTAAAATCACTTTCTTTGAGATTATATGATTGTACCATGGTACCCATAGCGCCATCTATGACCATGATCTTATTTTTAAATATATTTTTTATTTTTTCCATAAAAAAAACCCGATGTCGATGCTAATCGGGCTTATTAACCTTTTTAGCACCATTATTTTATGTCGCGGCAATAGGGTTCAAATCACGACCTGTATGCTTATTTTAATGCTTACAGCGCTAAATATATAAATAATACGCTACAATATTCAAAAAAAAATTATCTATTACTTAATAAGGACCTCCATTTCTAATTTTATCATCTCCAAGGTCATATTTTTTATAATTTTCTTTAAACTTCATCACTAGATCTTCGGCAGAATTATTATAGGTTTCTACATCTGACCAGGCATTTAGAGGATTTAATATTTCTGGATCAATATCATCCAGTTCCTCTGGTATTTTAAATCCAAAATAAATGTCTTCTTTAAAGCTTGAGGACTCGATAGAGCCGTCTAAAATTTTATGGATTATTTTACGTGTAAGCGGCAGACTAATACGCTTAGCTCCAGACTGAGCACTAACACCTACCCATCCCGTATTCACCAAGTATACGGGGACATCAAACTGGTTCATTTTTTTTCGCAATAGCTCCGCATATCTAAGAGGATGAAGCGTAAGAAATGGTCCACCAAAACATGGGGAAAAAGTGGCTATTGGTTCTGTTATTCCTCTCTCAGTTCCAGCTACTTTTGCCGTATATCCACTAATAAAGTGATACATTGCCTGCTCCGGATTTAATTTTGCTACAGGTGGCAGTATGCCATAGGCGTCACACGTTAGAAAAATTATTTTCTCTGGATGATCAGCTATACTAGGGTTACCCTGACCAAAAACAGAGTTTTTAATAAAGTTAATCGGATAAGACACTCTTGTGTTTTCAGTTTTCGATCCATCACTATAGTCAACAGCTTTTGTATCTTGATCATAAACAACATTCTCAAGTAGAGCACCAGGTCTTATTGCGTTATATATGTCCGGTTCTACATTTTGGTCAAGATTAATTGCTTTTGCATAGCAACCACCCTCAAAATTAAAAATCCCGTTATCGGACCAACCATGTTCATCATCACCGATCAGTGGTCTTTTTGAGTCCGTGCTAAGTGTCGTCTTACCGGTTCCGCTTAATCCAAAAAATAATGCCGAGTTCTTCCGACCATTATCTACATTAGCTGAACAGTGCATCGATAAAACGCCTTGAAGAGGAAGAAGATAGTGCATAATAGAAAAAACCCCTTTTTTCATCTCTCCTCCATACTCGGTGCCGCCAATAATGGCGATTTTTTTCCCAAGATGAAAGATAATAAATGTCTCAGAGTTCATACCGTGCTTTTTATAATTAAGATTCTTTACATCTGAGGCATTAACGATAGTGAAATCAGGGGAAAAATTTTCTAACTGCCGATTTTCTGGACGAATGAACATATTATGTACAAAATGAGCCTGCCATGCCTTTTTAACTAAAAATCTAACACGAAGAGTATATTCTGTATCTGCTCCAGCGAATCCATCAAAAAGATATGTCTTAGAATTCGAAGAATTATAATACTTAATAATTTCATTATAAAGTTCATCGAATATATCCTCTGATATTTTTTGATTTACACTTCCCCACCAGATATTTTCACTACTGGATTCTTCCTCAACAATATATTTATCCTGTGGTGATCTGCCAGTGTATTTACCTGTATCCACCATTGCTGCTCCACTTGATGCGATTAGTCCTTCTCCGTTCGAGATAATATCTTCAACCAGTGAATCCACATTCAAATTTCTATGCACAGAAAGTTCATCGTTTATTCTTATTGAACTCAGCCCTAATGATCCTGCTTTATGAATACCCATGTGAATTATTTTCCGTGCGGATGTTTATCCTGATAAACTTTTTTTATTTTCTCTAGGTTAAGACGAGTATAATGTTGTGTGGAAGACAGGCTACTATGACCAAGTAATTCTTTTACGGTTAATATATCTGCGCCACTATTAACTAAATGAGTCGCAAAAGTGTGTCTAAGCGTGTGCACAGTACCACCTCCCATAGTCACTTCTAAATATTTTTTTATCCTTCTCTGTAGAGTACGTTTAGGTAGTCTTTTGCCTTTTTTATTTACAAAAAGTGGGTCCTCATAATTTGATCTAATAGATTTCCCCAGCTTTTTTAAATAGTTCTCGATTGAATTTAATGCCACTTTTCCTATGGGCACAATACGCTCTTTACCTCCCTTCCCCATAACCTTAACCGACTCATTTTTTCTATCTATATCGCAAATATTTATGCTTAGAAGTTCGCTTAGTCTGAGCCCTGTTGCATAAAGCATTTCTAAAATCGCATGATCCCTTTCCCCTTCAATTTCATTTGTTATAGGGTTTTTTATTGGTTCTTCCATTAAACTTACAATATCATTCTCTCTTACAATCACAGGCAAATTTTTATCTGTTTTTGGAGTTCTAAGATGCATCGCAGGATTATCTTTTATTTTTTCAAAGTTGTATAAATAATTAAATAGAGATTTTATAGCTGCTAGTCTTCTTGCTATTGTTTTACTGTGGTAGGATCTTTTCTCTTTTTTCGTTATATACACTTTTTCCATTTCATTTCCTATAAATCGTCTGATGGTATTAGTATCAATCAAGTCTAAATCAATTGTGTAACCTGAAAAGATTGTTGAACAATAATCGATAAAGACACCAATATCATTTTTATATGATTCAAGCGTATGGCCAGAAAAACCTCTTTCACTTTTTATGTAAGACAAGAATTCAGTTTTAATATTTTTTAAGTTAGCTTTCATGGCCCAATAAAGATTTCTCTAAATCTACAAATTCCCCTGGTATGGGTGCGTCTAGTTTTATTCTTTTTCCTCCAGATTTGAATAATTCAAACTCAATAGAAAATGCATGAAGTGCATGCCTACCAAATTTACCTAATTGGTTTGAAAAATATTTATTCAGATCAGGTTTATACTCCTTACCCTTTTTTACACCTCCACCATATTTCTCATCACCAAAAATTGGATTTCCAATAAAAGATGAGTGTACTCTAATCTGGTGAGTTCTTCCAGTGACTGGGTAGAATAATACTTTAGCAAAATTTTGATACTGTTTATCAACACTATAATTGGTCTTCGAGTATCTTCCATTTTCAGAAATATTACTAAACGTGAAAGTAGTAGGATCCGACTTTTTTCTTGAAAGCCATCCTTCAATTACTCCACTTTTTTCTTCCCACTTA
>Ga0208408_1001338_pt1 | contig 14189 bp, 13 predicted proteins | sample ETNtaG_4_FD_185776 | JGI IMG/M metagenome (GOLD analysis project Ga0208408, IMG submission 185776) | Marine microbial and viral communities from oxygen minimum zone, Eastern Pacific Ocean - ETNP201406SV67 (SPAdes) (version 2) | ecosystem: Environmental > Aquatic > Marine > Oceanic ... | reverse complement strand
TGGTTGTTAGAAAAGCATACGGTGGAGCATATATTGTTATGGATTCAATGGGACTTGGTGCAGATAAATTATTTGCATGGCCTAGTGCTGAAATTGCAGTAATGGGTGCTGAAGGTGCTGTTGATATAGTTAATAGAAGAGATCTTGAAAGTGCTGAAAATAAAGAAGAGCTTAAATCAAAATTAGTTAATGAATATAATGATAAATTCAGTAATCCAGATATTGCTGCAAAACTTGGATTAGTAGACAAAATAATAAAACCCAGCGATACTAGAAAAATAGTAGTTGAAGCATTTAAGGAACTATCAAACAAAACTAACTTAGGAGATAAACATGGAAACATTCCCCTCTAAAAATATAGCTATTACTTGGGTTGAAAAAGGTTCGCTTGCTCGAAATCTTTTCTTATCATTTGGTTTTGCTATATTAACAGCCTTGAGTGCTCAAATTAGAATCGAGCTACCAATTACACCTGTTCCTGTAACGGCCCAAACATTTGTAGTAATACTTGCTGGTCTGATATTAGGAAGTACTTTTGGTTCTTTAAGTATGCTGATGTATTTATTTACTGGATTGGCTGGATTGCCATTCTTCTCAGGTAGTGTTGCTGGATTTGCAATATTAAAAAGTCCAACAATTGGATATATTATTGGTTTCTTTATTGCGGCACAAATTATTGGGAGGCTATCTCATAACCCTATTGTTGGAATTACTTTAGGAACATTGACAATATATGTAACTGGAGTAGCTGGGCTTATGATGATTTTAAATATTTCAATGATTGATGCCTTTAGTATTGGTGTTATTCCTTTCATGATAGGAGATCTAATTAAGGCTGCTTTAGCAGTTTTAATAGCTTATCAAATTAGATAAATATTATGACAAAAAAAAGAGTACTAATTGCAAACCGTGGTGAAATAGCTTTAAGAATTATACGTTCAGTAAAAGAACTCGACATGGAAGCAATAGCAGTGTACTCAGACGTTGATGCTGATTCTCTTCATGTTAAAAGAGCTGATGAAGCTTATTACTTAGGAGGGTCTCTTCCTTCAGAAAGTTATAGAAATATAAAAAAATTAATGAAAGCTATTGCAGATACAAATGCAGATATGGTTCATCCAGGTTATGGATTCTTAGCTGAGAATGCAGATTTTGCTAAAGCTGTTCAAAAAAAAGACGTTATATGGATTGGACCAAACCCAGAAACAATTAAATCGATGGGTGACAAGATTGAATCAAGAAAGCTTATATCAAAAGCTGGATTAAATCCTGTCCCCGGACAATTAAAGCCATCGAGAACCAAAAGAGAAGCAACTAAAGATGCTGCTGAATTTGGTTATCCGGTTGCATTAAAAGCCGCTCACGGTGGTGGTGGAAAAGGATTAAGAATAGTACATAATGAGAAAGAACTTTTAGATAACTTTGAAATAGTAAAAAGAGAAAGTGAAGCATATTTTGGTTCAGGGCAAATATATGTAGAAAAGTTTATAAAACCTGCAAGACACGTTGAGACTCAAATATTAAGTGATAAATATGGTAATCATATTTATCTTGGAGAAAGAGACTGCTCACTACAGAGAAGAAATCAAAAACTTATTGAGGAGAGTCCCCCTGTTTGGTTGTCGGACTATGGGAGAGAACAGTTAGAAAAAGCAACCATGAGGATTGTTGAAATATCAGATTATGTAAATGCAGGAACTATAGAATTTTTGGCTGATGTAGATGAAAATTTTTATTTTCTTGAAATGAACACAAGGCTGCAGGTTGAGCATACTGTTACGGAAATGAGATACGGTATTGACATTGTTAAAGAGCAAATAAAAATAGCACTTGGTAATTCATTAGAAAATTTTAAAACTGAAGCTAGAGGGCATAGTATTGAATTCAGAATTAATGCTGAAGATCCTGCCAATAATTTTTTACCAACTCCAGGGACTATCACAGAATATAGAGAACCAATGGGAAATGGTGTCCGTGTTGATGGCTGGGTTAAAACAGGTTCCTCTATCTCTCATTTTTATGACAACTTAATAGCTAAATTAATTGTTTGGGGGGTTTCAAGAGAAGAAGCTATTTCAAAAGGTAAACGTTGCCTTGATGAATATATTATTGGAGGGGTCCCAACTACTACTTCTATTCTTTCACAAGTTTTATCAACAAAAGAATTCAGAGAAAGCAAAATACATGTAAAGTTTCTTGAAGAAAATTTTCAGATAGAGGAAGTTGAGGAAGAAGAATTCATAACTGACAGACCTCAAAAAGTAAATATTGCGCTTGATGATTCTACTAGTGCAAGTTTGGCTCCCCAAAGACCAAAGAAAATAGGTATGGATTTAACTGGAAACATTAAGAATCCTGGAATAATAACTGCTGATATGCAAGGAACTATCGTTGATACTATGACAAAGCAAGGCAAGAAAGTAAAAAAAGGTGACTCATTATTTGTTCTAGAAGCAATGAAAATGGAAAAAGTAATTACTGCTCCAATTCCGGGAACAGTAGTTGAATTTAATATTAAAAAAGGACAGGCCGTTAACAAGGGTGATATTCTTGTTGAGATCTCAATATAATGTCAAATATACATGGAATTGGTGTTGACCAGGTTAACTTAAATAGAGTTAGAAAAATATTAGAAAAGTCTAAATCAAAATTTGAGGCCCGTTGCTTCACAGACCATGAGATAGAATATGCAAATAAATTTAATGATCCAGCTAAAAGACTCGGTGCAAGGTTTGCTGCAAAAGAAGCAGTTATGAAATCTCTTGGTAAGGGGTGGAGAGAGTTGAAATGGAAAGAAATAGAAATAACTGGTGGTGGAAAACCTACCGTAAACTTATATGGAAATGCATCTGAATTAGCTGAAGTAAAGAAAATAGGAACAATACATGTTTCGCTAAGCCATGAAAAAGAAACTGCCATTGCTTTTGTTATTTCTGAGGTGGCTTAGTGAATTGGGTTGGTATGTTCCCAGGTCAAGGGTCTCAAGAAATTGGTATGGGTGAAGAACTGTTAAGAACCTATAAAGATTTATTAATAGATACTTTTAAGGAATCTCTTGGTTGGTCTATAGATGAAATAATTAACTCTACTGATACAGAAGAAATTAAGAAGACAAATATTGCTCAACCATATATATTTGCAATATCTTATTGTTACGGACTAGAGACAATAAAAAAAATAGGGGAACCCTCTGCTCTAATTGGCCACTCGCTGGGTGAGTATACTGCTTTGGCTTTAAGTGGATATTTTACCTACTCAGATGCTTTAAAAGTTATTGCTGTTCGAGGAGAGGAAATGCAAAAAGCTGTTGAAGGATCAAATACTGGAATGGTTGCAGTATTAACAAGCGACATGAAGAAGACCCTAGAGGAAATCAAGAATCTAAATTCACAGGATATAGAAATTTGGATTTCAAATTATAATGATGCATCACAGATTGTAGTTAGTGGGAATAATGAGGATTTAGAGTATATAAAACTAAATCCAAAATCAATTAGTTCGAAAAGAATTGTGCCTTTAGAGGTTGCAGGAGCATTTCATAGTAAAGTTGTATCCCCAGCAAAGGTAGCTGTAGAAAAAACTTTGGATGAAATAGAGATTAAAGAAGGAAATATACCTGTTTATATGAATTTCAATGCAAAAATAACTAATACAGAATCCATAAAACATTCATTAGTTAATCAAATAGACAATTCTGTTATGTTCTACGATCAAATTCTTAACATTGAAAATGAATTAAAACCAGATCTATGGTGTCATATTGGGCCAGGTAATGTAACTGCTGGAATGGTGAGAAAGTCTATATCTAGTAAAGAAATTAAGACTATTAATTCTTTAGAATCACTAGCTAGTTAGGAGAATTTTGAAATCTACAATTACCGGTTGGGGTAAGTGCTCCCCTGATAATGTTGTTACAAATGATGATCTTGCAACTTTTATTGATACTTCAGACGAGTGGATTCAGCAAAGAACTGGCGTAAAGGAAAGAAGATTTTGTCATGTAAATAACTCTGATATGGCAACTGTTGCAGGGCTTAGAGCTGTAGCCTGTGCAGGGTTAAAGCCTCAAGATATTGATGTTATAATTCTTGCAACTTGTACGCCAGATAGTATCGTACCTTCAGCTGCAGCCCATGTTCAACAAAAAATGGAATGTACAAATGCTACTGCTTACGATGTGAACGCAGCCTGTGCTGGGTTTCTTTATGCGTTAGAGCAAGCTAAAGCTTTCGTTGAAAGTGGTTTATATAAAAATGCTGTAGTAATTGGTTCAGAACATATTACATGGTTACTTAATTGGTCTGATAGAAATACAGCTGTGTTATTTGGAGATAGTGCTGGTGCTGTTGTTGTTGAAGAAAGTAAAAGTGAAGAAGATGGTGAAATCTATTCTTTTTCAAACGGAATAAGTACAGATAAATTAGATATTTTAGAAATTCCTAATTTTGGTTCAGCTATGAATAGATTTACTCCAAATGCAGCGGCAGATATCGTTTGGACTTTTGAAGGACAAGAAATTTTTAAAAGCGGAATAAGGGCAATGGCAAAGTCTTCTGAGGAAGCAATAAAGAAATCTGGACTAACAAAAGAAGACATAGACATCCTTATTCCCCATCAAGCAAACTTAAGAATAATTGAAGGTTTAGAAAGGACTTTAAAACTTCCAAATGCTACCACTTTGAAATATGGATATAAATATGGTAATACTTCTGCAGCATCTATTCCTACAGCTTTAGTTGATGCGCTTGAAGATGGAACAGTTAAAGGCAGTGATACTCTTGTCATAACAGCCGTAGGTGCTGGATTAACCTGGGGTGCTGCAGCATTAAAATTTGGAAACAGAGTTACACCTCTTGGGGAAACCGATGTAGATTTACCACCATATGAAGGTACTGGATTAGATATTATTAAAGAATCAATTAATTATTTTGTCCCTGAAAAAGCTGGGGAATAAAAATGAAAACTGCATTAGTTACTGGCGGATCAAGAGGTATAGGTAAAGCTATAGCTTTAAGTTTAGGAAAGTCATTCAATGTTGTTGTTGGCTATTCTTCATCTAAAGACTCAGCAGAAGATGTTGTAGAAGATATAGTTAAATCTGGAGGAACTGCTAAAGGAATTCAAATTGATGTAAAAAGTTCAGAATCAATAGAAAGTGCTTTTGCAAGCATTGAAGAAGAATTTGGTGGAGTTGATATTCTTGTGAATAATGCTGGAATTACTAAAGACAATATACTACCCCGATTAAAAGAAGATGACTGGAATGACGTAATAGATACTAACTTATCAGGATCCTTTAAAACTTCTCAGAGAGCAATAAAACACATGATGAAAAATAAATGGGGAAGAATTGTATTTATCTCCTCTATTGTTGGAATGATGGGAAATCAAGGTCAAGCAAATTATGCTGCATCAAAAGCAGGTTTAATTGGTCTCAGTAAATCAATAGCTAAAGAAATGGGTTCTAGAAACATCACCTCAAATGTTATAGCTCCAGGATATGTCAATACTGATATGACAGCTTTTCTTACTGACGAACAAAAGAGCAATATTATAGAACAACTATCTATTAAACGTATAGGGAGGCCAGAAGATATTGCAAATATAGTATCTTTTTTGACATCAGAAGAGTCAGAATATATAACAGGACAAGTAATCTCCGTTGACGGAGGAATTACTAGTTAATTAAGGGAGTTTTTATGGAAGTTAATGAAGTTTTTGAAAAAGTAAAAAATCTATTCGTAGAAGAGCTTGGTATTGATGCTGATAAAGTGACTATGGAAGCAAAGCTTGAAGAAGACTTAGAAATAGACTCTCTAGGAATAGTTGAAGTTGTAATGGCCTTTGAAGATGAGTTTGAAATAGAAATAGATGATGAAGAACTCACAGATGTTGGAACAGTTGGTCAGGCCGTAAACTTACTGCATTCTAAACTATAAAAAATCATGTCTAAAAGACGTGTTGTCATCACTGGCTTAGGAACCATAAATCCCTTAGCTAATAATGTATCTGATTCTTGGGATAGTTTAATTAATGGTGTCTCAGGGATAGATTCCATAACTGCTTTTGATACAAGTGAGCTTCCTGTAACTTTTGCTGGAGAAGTAAAAAACTTTGATGCAAATGAATACATGGGGAAACAACATGCTCGAAAACTTGATAGATCAGGTCACTTGTCTATTTATGCTACAGAAGAAGCTTTAAAAGATGCTGGACTAGACAATGAAGAAAGACTGGGACCAAATGTTGGCATTGTATTTGGTACAGGTATTGGAGGTATTGGAGCTACAGAAGATGCTGTTAGAACTTTTGATGAAAGAGGTCCATCAAGAGTTAATCCATTAGCCATCACACAATTAATGCCTAATTCAAGTACTGGTCAGGTAGCTATCAAATTTGGAATAGAAGGTCCTTCATTAACAATTACTACCGCATGTGCAGCTTCAGCAAATGCAGTGGGTGAAGCAAAGAATATGATTGAAAATGGAATAGTAGATATGGTTGTTACTGGAGGAACTGAATCTGGTACAACCTCAATGACAATTGCTGCCTTTGCTCAAATAAGAGCTCTTTCAACAAAAAATGACTCTCCTCAGAAAGCATGCAAACCATTTGATAAAGATCGTGATGGGTTTGTAATGGGAGAAGGTTCTACAGTTTTGATAATGGAAAGTGAAGAATCTGCAAAAAGTAGGGGTGCAGAAATCTATGGTTATGTTAGCGGATATGGTTCAACAACAGATGCGTATCATATTACGGCGCCAGCTGAAGGAGGGGCGGGAGCAGTAAAGGCTATGGAAAATGCATTAAAAGATGCTGGAATTTCAGCTTCAGATGTTGATTATATAAATGCTCACGGAACTTCTACACCAGCAAATGATAAAAATGAGACAGATGCGATTAAAACAGTTCTAGGTGAAAAAGCTTATGAAGTAGCAATTTCATCAACTAAGTCCATGACAGGACACTTGCTTGGAGGAGGAGGTGCTTTTGAATCAATGGTTTCGATATTATCAATAAAGCATAGTAAAGTTGCTCCAACAATTAACTTAAATACTCCAGATGAAGAATGTGATCTTAACTACACACCAAACAATGCTGTTGACTTAGAAATCAATATTGCAATGTCAAATTCTTTTGGATTTGGTGGACATAATGCTGTTTTGGTTTTTAAAAAAAGTTAAAGAATTTAATCTTCTAACATAGTTCCACCAATGGCATGAGCTCCACCATCAGCATGAATTATCTCACCACTAACTGCTTCTGATAAGTCTGAGAGTAAGAAGTTAACTACCTTTGCAACAGGTTCTGAATTTTTGGTATCCCAACCAAGTGGTGCTCTTTCGTCCCACTCACCTTCCATAGAAGAGAATCCAGGAATATTTTTTGCAGCTGTTGTAGCTAATGGACCAGAAGCTACTGCATTAACCCTTATTCCATGTTTACCAAGATAGTATGCAAGATAACGAACAATCGATTGTAACCCTGATTTAGCTACCCCTTGCCAGTCATATCCTGGCCATGCCTGAGAATTATCAAAATCTAAAGCAACAATAGATGATGGGTTAGTCATAATTGGCTGAAAACCTTTTGCTAAAGTCTTTAATGAAAAAGCTGAAACTTCAAAAGAAGCTACTGCATCATCTAATTCTGTATTCATAAAGTTTCCTCCCATAGCTTCTGTAGGGGAAAAAGCAATCGCATGAAGTATTCCATCAATAGAGCCGTAATTTTCTTTAACTGCTTTAACTGCTTCTTCTACTTGTTTAGGATCTTGAATATCCATCTCATACACTTTGATATCTTCTGAGAGTCTTTTTACAGCACGTTCAGTAATTCTGAGACCTTTACCAAAACCAGTTGCTATTACTTCAGCTCCATTTTCGATTGCTATTTTTGCAGATGCATAAGCAATACTTTTATCAGTTAATATTCCTGTAATTAATAGCTTTTTACCTTTTAAAATCATAATTTAATCCTACTAACTATGACTATAAATTTAGTTATTAAGTATCAATTAAAATTAATTAATTGTCCTCACTTAAAGAATCTACCAACCTTTTTTGTAGCTCTTTTACTAATTCAACTAAAGAAGCTTGTTTGTGAATATCTCTCATATAGTCTACAACTGGAGTTGCATGTAAAATATTGTTTACTTCCTTCAATCTATTAAGTGATCCTAATTCTTCAGCAATGCTCTCAAGTTCAGATAATAAATCTTTAATAACATCAATAATTGGTTTCGTGCTGCCATCTGTTCCTGTTATAAATTGTGCATTTAATCCTTCTTTAATTGCAGCCCATCTATTTCTTTCAATCAACCAGTTAGGATCTGGTTCCTTTAGTGAGCCTTCCTCCCAATCTCTTCCAATTTTAATTGCAAGTGCTTGAACTAATGTTGCAACTGCTATCGTTTCAACTAAGGATGGCATGGAGTCAGCAATGCGAGTTTCTACTGTTCCATACTCAGGATGAATTCTTACATCCTTCCACACCTGTCTGTATCCAACATCTGGTTTTATTACACCAGCCTTAACAAGTGTTTGAAGAGACTGTTCATACTGAGCCCATTCATGATATGGCTCAGGTAATCCAGTATTTGGTAATCCTTGAAATACACTCAATCTGGCGCAATATAATTCTGTATCTCTTCCTCTCCAAAAAGGTGATGAAGCACTTAAAGCCAAAACTAGTGGTAAGTATTTTCTTATCTCATCATGAACAGCAATTGCTTTCTCTTTAGAATCCATTCCAACATGAACATGCATACCAAAAGTTAAAAGTCTTCTAACGGCCCAACCATATTTATCTGCAAATTCTTGATATCGAGGATTTGCATCAGTAATAACCTGGTCTTCATACATAGCAAAAGGATGTGCTCCTGTAGAAATTAATCCAGCATTATTTTCACTAGCAATTTCTAATACTTTACTCAATATTGAAGCTAGCTCTTTGTAAGTATCATTAGTGTTCATCAATGGTGAACTTGTTACTTCAACAGTGGAAAGATAGAGTTCGTGTTTTACTCTTTCATCATTATCGTATGTATTGATAATCCCTTCTGCAATATTTACTAAGTTCCCAGAATCTTTATCTACTAACTGCGCTTCAATTTCTATACCAACTGTTGGTTTCTCTGAAGGATTAAACACTATTTCTTCCATAGTTAATCTAAATAGTAGTAAATTCTTTTAAACGATTACTTGAGAATTTAATTTATTATTTAGTTTCTGATTGAGCTGCAGCAAGCCTTGCTGCAGGAATTCTAAACGGAGAACAGGAAATATAGTCAATATTTAAAGTATTTAGGAAATATATTGAACTTGGATCACCTGCATGTTCACCACAAACTCCTATCTTTAAAGAGTTGTTGGCCTTCTTACCGTCATTTGATGATATCTCTACAAGACGTCCTACAGTTTTCGGATCTATCGAAACAAATGGATCTATGTTAAAAATTTGTTTTTCAACATATTCACCTAAAAACTTTGAAGCGTCATCTCTCGAAAGACCTAATGTTGTCTGTGTTAAATCATTAGTACCAAAAGAGAAGAAGTCAGCATCTTTTGCAATTTCTGAAGAACTTAGTGCAGCACTTGGTAGTTCAATCATTGTTCCTATGGTGTAATTAAATTCATAATTTAATTTCTTTTCAATCTTTTTAATTTTCTTTTTCAAGATAGTTTTCATTTGTGTTAATTCACTTGCATTCATCACCAAAGGTATCATGATCTCTGGGGTGACTTCTAATTTTTCGTTCTTATATATTAAATGAGCAGCCCTTAATATGGCTTCAACCTGCATTTCATAAATTTCTGGATAACTTAAACCTAACCTGACTCCCCTATGTCCTAACATTGGATTACTCTCAGAAAGTCTCATAAGAATCTCACTAACATGGCCCGGTGATACGCCTATCTCATTTGCGAGTTGGGAAATTTCTAAATCACTCTTTGGTAGAAATTCATGCATTGGAGGGTCCAGTAATCTAACAGTTATCGGTTTTCCTTTTAAGAGTTTAAATAAAGATTCGAAATCAGATATTTGATATTTGATTAATTTTTTAAGGGCTCTTTTTCTTCCTTGTTTGCTATCAGACATAATCATTTCTCTCATTGGAAGAATTCTTTCTCCTTCAAAAAACATATGTTCTGTCCTACATAAGCCAATACCTTCTGCTCCAAATTCAAGAGCTTTAGATGTGTCTACAACTGTTTCTGCATTTGCTCTAATTTCTAATTTTTTATATTCATTACACCAATCCATCAAAGTATTAAATTCTTCAGATAACTCAGGTGCTTCTAGATCTAACTCTCCAATATATACTTCACCTACTGATCCGTCTATAGAAATTAAATCTCCCTCTTCTAGGGTTTTTTCTTTACTTGAAATAGTTTTTTTAGAATAATCAATTACTAAATTTTCTGCACCAACTATACAAGGTTTACCCATACCCCTTGCAACTACAGCTGCATGACTTGTCATACCTCCTTTTGTAGTCAAGATTGCAGCTGATGAAAACATACCATGTATATCTTCTGGGCTTGTTTCATCTCTAACTAGAATTACATTTCTTCCTTTATTAGCTTCTTCTTCAGCTTTATCTGCATCAAATACTATTTCTCCAAAAGCAGCTCCGGGTGAAGCATTAAGGCCTTTTTCAAATATTTCCTTTTCTTGAGATTCAATAAACTGTGGGTGTAAAATGCTTGTGATGCTGTCTGCATCAACCATGTTTATTGCCTCTTTCTTATTTACTATTTTTTCGTTATGCATGTCAACAGCGATTTTTACACTCGCTTGAGCTGTTCTTTTTGCTGTTCTTGTTTGAAGTAGATAAAGTTTCTTATTTTCTATTGTAAATTCAATATCTTGAACTTCTTTGTAGTGATTCTCTAATTTTGTTGCAATCTCTCTTATCTCTGCATGCAATTTAGGATGCTCTTCTGATAACGAAGGATCTGTATTTTTTTCATGCTTTGTTATTGGAAAAGGTGTCCTCAAACCTGCGACAACATCTTCTCCTTGAGCATTCATTAAATATTCACCATATAATTCATTTTTTCCTGTTGAAGGAAACCTAGTAAATGCAACTCCTGTTCCTGAGTTTTCATTTAAATTACCAAACACCATTGTTTGGATAGTTGCACCAGTACCCCAATTATCAGGTATATTATTAATCTTCCTATACGTTACTGCTCTTTTATTCAGCCAACTATTAAATACCGCCTTGATTGAACCTATTAATTGTTCTTGTGGGTCTTGTGGGAAAGGTGCTGAAGAAAATCTTTCAACAGTATTTTTATAAGCATCAATTATCCATTGAAGATGCTCAGAACTAAAATCAGTATCAGAATCTAAACTATCAATCCTTTTTTTATTTTCAATTATGGCCTCAAACCTCTTGTGATCAATACCTAAAACAACATTCCCATACATTTGAATAAGTCTTCTATAAGAATCAAGTGCAAATCGTTCATCATCAAATACTTTTGAAAGATGTTTTACATTTTCATCATTCAAACCAATGTTTAATATAGAATCCATCATTCCTGGCATAGAAATTTTTCCTCCTGATCTAACAGACAGAAGTAGTGGGTTCTCTGAATTCCCAAACTCTTTATCTGAGTACTGTTCGAGTTTTTTTATAGAAGAATTTAACTCCTTATCAAAATTTTTAGGAAAAGATTTGTTTTCAATAAAGTAATTGCAAACGTCAGTAGTAACAGTAAACCCTGGTGGAACATTAATCCCTAGGTTGCTCATCTCAGCTAAATTTGCTCCCTTTCCTCCAAGGAGGCCAGACATAGTTTTATCTCCATCTGTTTTTTTCTGTGAAAATTGATATATTAATTTACTACTCATAATTCTTAATAGTTCTATTCTAGAAGAATGAGTACAAATATGAAAAATATTTTGGTCGTTGGGACTGGAACAATTGGCGAACCGCTCATAGGTCTTCTAGCAGAACATAAAGAATCTTTAGGAATCGACAATGTTTATTTTTTTAAGAGGACTCCTCTATCTGATGAAAAAGGAAAAGTAGAGGCTCTGATTAGAAAAGGTTCAAAATTAGTTGCTACAAACGATGCTATTAGTGATTTTAAAAGTCTTGGCTTTGAGCCAGAAGATGTTGAAATTGCTTATGATAATTGCCAAGTAATTATTGACTGTACACCAAGTGGTAATGAAAATTGGGATAATATTTATACAAAGCTTGATTCAAAAAAACGATTTATGGCTCAAGGCTCAGAGCATGGATTTGGTCCTTTTTTTGCTTGGGGAATAAATAATGAAATACTAAATATTGAAAATAATAAATACCTCATAGCATCCTGTAACACCCATAACATTGCTTCTATTGTCAAAAGCTTCTCCATAGATCCTGATCGTGAATTGAGCGAAGGGCGATTTGTATGCTTGAGAAGAGCAAATGATGTATCTCAAAATGATTCTTTTTCTCCATCTCCCACAATCACAAAACACGACAACCAAGAATTTGGAACCCACCATGCAAGAGATGTCTATGAGTTATTTAAACAAGATGGTGTAGAGTTAAATCTCTTTTCTTCAGCAATAAAATTGCCGACTCAATATATGCATACACTCTGGTTTAACTTAGCATTTAAGGACTCTTTGGAACTTAATACTGTTTTATCTGAATTAGAAAAAAATGATTTTTTAACATCAACTGAAAAGCTTTCTTCAAATAAAGTCTTTTCATTTGGAAGAGATCATGGATACCATGGAAGGCTTTTATCACATGGAATTGTTGCAATTGACTCTCTACATGTAAAAAACAATAACCTAACTGGTTATTGTTTTACACCTCAAGATGGAAATGCTCTTTTATCTTCTGTTGCTGCTTCAGTGCATTATTTCTATGAAGACACATGGAAAGAAAAAATGGAAGTTTTTAATAAATATATTTTTAAGCAAATCTAAATTAATTAAAGATATGAATATTGCAGTTTATAGTGATAAATTCTCAGGAACACTATCAGCTACTGAAGCTATAGGGATTATAAAAGAAGTATTTGCTGATAGCTCTATCAAAGCTTCATATTTTCCAGTTACTGATGGTGGTGAAAACTCATCATTAATCTTCAAAGAACACGGTTTTAAAGTTAAAAAGAATTTAAATGTTCTTGATTTAGTAGGAAATGAAATAAATGTTGAATTAATTAATATCGGTGAAGATATTTTTTTTGAGTCTTCACAGCTTATAGGGATTAATAATACAAATACAGATACAAAGGTACTGAATACCGGTTGCTTATCAGATGTTGTCGAATTATCTGATGTTATAGGACTAGGTGGTTCTAGAACAAATGATGGAGGTTTTGGTCTTTTAAGTAAAATGGGTATTAATTTTTACAATAATAAAAAATTAATAGAAAACCCTAATCCAAATAACTTTAATCAGATAACAAATGTTGAACTGACAGATAGTTTTAAAAAACTAAATAAAAAAATACTAGTAGATACTTTTATACCTCTACTTGGAAATACATCAGCGATAGAGGCTTTTGGCCCACAAAAAGGTTTAAATGATCAAGATATAAAAGAAATAACTTTTCAGATAGAGAGAGTATCAAATCTTATATCTAATAATTTTGAAATAAAACCTGATACAACAAAACCTGGGACTGGTGCTGCTGGAGGGCTTGCATATGCTCTTTCAGAAGTATTAGGTTGTGAATTAATATCAGGTTCTGAATACTTCTTTCAAAAATCTGGTCTTGAATTAAAATTAAATACTTTTGATATCTCTATTCTCTGTGAGGGTAAATTTGATAGTTCATCATTAAAAGGGAAAGTAATTGGTCATATTTTAGAGAAAAACAATGGTAAATCTTATTTTCTTGGAGGAATATACGACCATAAAGAGAAGGGGCTTTTTACTGACATCTTTGAATGTGGAGAAAAAGGTTTAGAAAGCCCAAAAAAAGAATTGGTTTCTGCAACTAACAAGTTGGTAAATGAAATTACAATATAATTTATGAGTATTACATCCCCTTGTATAAGTGTCTGTGTAACTGATCCAACTAGTGACTTATGTTACGGGTGTGCAAGAACAACTCCCGAGATAAAAAAATGGTCTTCATTTTCTGATGAAGAAAAACTAGCAAATATAGAAAAGCAAAGAAGCCGGATGGATGGATGGCAATTAAAATCATTTGATAAAG